>JAEIGA010009445.1_pt1 | contig 14756 bp, 10 predicted proteins | sample 9270691 | NCBI WGS metagenome assembly JAEIGA01 (sample SAMN17057246, study PRJNA624740) | gut metagenome | biome: biome; isolation source: fecal sample | host: Bos grunniens | place: China: Xizang | collected 2019
AAGGTGACAAGCTCGCTCTCAAGGTGTTTGATTTCACAGGAAAGATGCTTGGCCGTGCATTTGCAGACTTCATCGCATTCAGCTCTCCTGAGGCTATCGTTCTTTTCGGTGGTCTTGCAAGAGCTAAGGAATTCCTCCTTCCTCCAATGGAAGAGGCTATGAATGCAAATGTTCTTCCTTTGTGGAGAGGCAAGGTTAAGATCGTATTCTCTCAGCTCAAGGAGTCTGATGCCGCTATTCTCGGTGCATCAGCTCTTGCATGGGAACTTTAATTCCTGATATAATAGATCCAATAGCCGCAGATCTGCATCGATCTGCGGCTATTTTTTGTTTTTCCGCGAGATAAGACATATATTTGAGAATACATCTTTATAACTATGGACGGATTTCTTGAAAGGTTGACCGCTTCACTCGTAATGCTGCTTGCATTTGCGTGGGGAACTTCTGCGCAGCAGGACAGCACTGCCGTACAATATGATACGACTTCAATCTTTTCTGTTGTTGAGGTCTTGGATGAGGCTGTCGCGACTGCAGAGAAGACTCGTGTCGTATATCGTCTTGACCGTCAGAAGCTTAGTGCGGATGCCAATCTGTCCGCAGCCGGAGGAACGGCTGTCGATGTCTTGAAGGCCATTCCTTCCGTGCAGGTCAATTCGGAAGGAGAACTGTCTTATCGAGGAAGTACCGGTTTCATCGTCTATGTGGATGGCCATAAAAGTGTGCTTGAGGGAACGCAGGCCCTTCAGCAGATTGCGGCGGCCAATATTGAGGATGTGGAGATCATTACCACACCATCAGCGCGATACAAGACGGATGGTGATGTCGGTATCATAAATATCGTTACAAAGAAACTCGATCAGCCCGGAGTGGGAGGTTCTGTAAATGTATCGGGAAGCACGATCGGATCATGGAATGTCGATGGCATAATTAACGTGAGGAAAGGTGCTAACCGATGGTATCTTGGATTGACTGCGGCTCAGAAGAAGGGACGCAGTGACTTCAAACAGTACAGAAAGGTTACCGGAGATGAGGTGGTTATCGAATCCGAGTCGGATGGAGAACGATTCAGCTGCAATTCCAACTATATCGCGCGTCTGGGTTATGAACTAAACCTTGAGAATCATCGTTTCCTGTTGGAGGCACAGACCGGAATGACCGAAACTGCAAGGGGAGGCGACCTTGCATATAGTGAAAGCAGACCGTTCTCAAGCGAAGCGCAATATGATGCCTTCTATGACAGTTATGACCGCTACTCCAACCAGAAACGTCTGGCTCAGATATCGGCGGATTATGACTGGAAGATAAACGAGAGGGGAGATAATCTTTCATTCCGTTCCCGTTTCAGATACGATTGGTATGCCCTGGAATATACTGAGAGTAATATGTTCGATACTTCAGGCGCTCGCTATGAGGGTACAAGAGGCTATGAGGACGAGGCTCATTGGGATATAGACGTCGCACTCGCATACGACCTTCATTACCGTCCGACAGGAAAGGCAGAATTCGGCTACCAGCTCACTTCATACAGCGAATTCGGAGATTATTCGATCAAATACTGGGACAGGGCGTTGGGCGATTACGAATGGCAGGACGATCTCGCCGCACCTTTCTGGTACAGGCGTCAGCTTCATAGTGCGTATGCCATGCTTACAGACCGTTTCGGCCCGCTTTCTCTTGAGGCCGGCGTCAGGGGAGAGCACACCAATGACAAGATGCATTTCTACGGGACTTATACAAGCCGTGACATCAGAAGATGGAATCTTTTCCCGTCCGCTCATCTGTCGTATGAGGCTCCAGGACGCAATATCATTTCTGCCGGATATTCGTATCGTGTCGCACGACCTGGAATCTGGGAACTTGAACCGTACATAACCTACGAAGACTACTACACCAAGAAGACAGGTAACCCGGATATCCGTCCTGAGTACATCCATTCTGCTGAAATCGGTTATAGAAAGCATTTCAGAGGAGAATCTCAGCTGTCGGTTACAGGATTCTACCGCCAGCGCAGTGATGTCCGCGAGCGTATCCGCCTTGCTTATGCGCAGGAGCCGGGAGTGACATTGGATTCTTTGGTGAATGCCGGAAATGACAGGACTATGGGCCTCGAGGCCAGTGCTGTAGTAAAGCCTTTGCATTGGTGGAGAATGGTGGTGAACGGAAGTGTCTTCCATTATAGGTTCAACAGCACATTCGAAGGATGCTCGGATGCTTCGATCCTGAGCTATGCCTTCTCGATGATAAACAACTTCAATTTAGGCAAGTCTTCAAAGCTGCAGTTCGATGCTAATTTTGTCGGCCCTCGTATCCTGAGTCAGGGTCGTGAGGATGCATATTTATATTTTGACCTTGCATTCCGCCAGTCTTTAGCGAAGAACCGTCTGCAGCTGGGTCTGGTGGCACATGACATATTCCGCACTGCAAAGTATTATAGCATAAGGAGGTCGTCGACTCTGGACTCCGATACATATGTGAGACCGAAATATCCGAATATAACCCTGTCTCTGACATACTCGTTCAATGGCTCGGGACACAAGGATAAGGGTGGGGCAGTATCTTCGGGTGCAGTGTTTGAGGGCAAGGACTTCTAGACCCCAAATTTTCAAAAAAAAGGACAGCGAATGATAAAATTGTCTACTTTTGCAACCGATTTGAAATCGGATATTTTATCATACCTGAAACAGTAATTAAAGACTACTGCTTTATGAGTAAATTCAAGAAATGGCTTTCATCGAGTGTGGTACTGATCGTATGTACCACTTTTGCTCTTCTTTGTGCAAATATACCAGCTGTCAAGGATTGGTATTTTTCACTTTGGCAGCACGAGGTGAGCATTTCTATCGGAAACTTCAATTTCTTCGGGCATAATGGTCATCCTATGACTGTAATGGAGGTTATAAATGACTTCCTTATGGCGATATTCTTCCTATCTGTAGGTCTTGAAATCAAGAAGGAGATTCTCGTAGGTGAACTGTCGTCAATGAAGAAGGCGCTCCTTCCAATCATCGGAGCCTGCGGCGGAATGCTTGTACCTGTACTCGTATTCTGGCTTTTCTGTCCTGACAATCCGGATATGACTCGAGGCATGGCTATACCGATGGCTACGGATATAGCATTCTCGCTCGGAGTCCTGTCTCTTTTCAAGACAAGAGTTCCGGTCAGCCTGAAGATGTTCCTTGCAGCTCTGGCCGTCGCAGACGATCTTGGAGGAATATTAGTGATCGCGATATTCTATTCTTCCCATATAGATGTCTTCTTCCTGATACTTACTGCAGTGGCTGTGCTTGTGCTCATCATCGGAAACCGAATGCATATCAGGACCCCGGCATTTTATATCACTGTCGGTCTGGTGCTCTGGTATCTGATGCTTCAGTCCGGAATACATGCGACAATCTCCGGAGTTGTCCTCGCATTCTGCGTACCGGCATCGCTCTCTATGGGAACAGGATATTATCTGAAACAGATCAAACATAATGTAAACCTGTTTCCTGTGGTCAAGTTGGAAGATAATGATAAGCCCGTGGTCTTTACCAATCAGGACATCCTGGCACTCAGGAGTATCGAGTCGGCAGCAGATAAGCTTATAAGCCCTCTTCAGGATCTTGAAGACCACCTCCATGTGCCTGTGAATTACTATGTTGTCCCGATATTCGCTTTTGCCAATGCAGGTATAGATCTGTCAATCCTGGATTTCGGAGATCTTTTCAACGGAGTGGGACTTGCTGTCCTCATGGGACTTCTGCTCGGAAAGTTTGTCGGCGTATTCTCATTCTCATGGCTTGCTGTAAAAGCCGGAATCGTTACTTTGCCTAAGGATGTTTCATGGAAGGCGTTTGCGAGTGTCTGTGTGCTTTGCGGAATCGGATTCACTGTTTCCATGTTCATAGCCGACCTTTCATATATGGGAATCGGAGATAGTGCACATATACTTTTGAATCAGGCTAAGCTTGCGGTGTTGGCAGGCTCGGTAATTGCAGCATTTGCAGGATGCGTCATGCTCAACAGGACACTTCCTCAATCAATAGAAAATTAGCATTAAATGTCAAGAAAAAAGAATTCGCGTACTCGTACTAACGCACGCAGAAACGCAAAGCAACAAAAGGTATTCCCTCAGGTCATCGGACGAGTTCAGATGACTCGTGAGGGATTTGCCTTTATTATATCAGAAGACTCAGAAGACGATGTCTTCGTCAAGGCATCCAAGACCCGTGGCGCACTCAATGGTGATACCGTAAGAGTCACTGTCACACGTGAAAAGACAGACCGTCAGCGTCGTGAAGGTGAGGTTGTTGAGATCATTGAGCGCTCTGCCAAGCCGTTCATCGGTGTCCTTCATATCGTAGGAGATTATGCATGGGTATTGATGGAAAGCAGATTCATGCCTTATGACATTTCCATTCCGCTTGCTCAGAGTGATGCTGCCCGTTTCCGTAGGCACAAGACTAAGAGCGAACCACAGAGGGACGAGACCGGCTGGTTGCGACCTCAGGAGGACGGATGGTTCTCTGTAGCAAATGTTTATGAAACCCTTGAGGACGGTGGCAGAAGGGAACTTCCTGTAAGGTCCGGAATGAAGGTCGCTGCAGTGGTTGACACCTGGGAGCGCCATGAGAGCAATCCCAAGGGACATCTTGTTGATGTTTTGGGTGAGCCAGGCGAGAACGATACCGAGATGCATGCAATTCTTGCAGAATATGCACTTCCGTACCGTTTCGAATCTGCCGTGGCAAATGCTGCAGACGCGATTTCGGATGAGATCACAGCCTCGGATATCGAAGGCCGTCGTGATTTCAGAAATATTCTTACCCTTACCATAGACCCGGCTGATGCAAAGGATTTCGATGATGCGCTTTCATTCAGACGTCTCGAAAACGGCAATTACGAAGTCGGAGTCCATATCGCAGACGTTACACATTATGTGCGTCCGGGATCCGTTGTGGACGAGGAGGCCAGAAGCAGGGGAACGTCGGTATATCTTGTAGACAGGACAGTTCCTATGCTCCCTGAGAAGCTCTGCAACAAGCTTTGTTCTCTCAGACCTAATGAGGAGAAGCTTACATTCTCTGCAGTATTCGAGCTCACACCTCTCGCCAGAATCGTTTCACAGTGGTTCGGAAAGACCGTCATCAAGTCTGATTACAGATTCGCATACGAGGATGCCCAGCAGGTAATTGATGCTGGCGATGAGGCTTTGAAGTTGGAAATGAGAGGCGGTACAGATGGTATCGAGGAAGGTACTGTAATTCCGTTCGAGCAGAAGGAAGCTGTGCTGATTCTCAATACGTTGGCGGCAAAACTCCGTCGCAAGAGATTCGCGAGCGGTGCCATCAGCTTCGAGCGTCCTGAAATGAAGGTTATCGTGGACGAGAAGGGTCGTCCGATAGATGTATATCAGAAGATAAGCAAGGAAGCGAACTGGCTTATCGAGGAATTCATGCTGCTTGCAAACAGAAGTGTCGCTGAGTTCGTCGCAACAGGCTGCAAGGGCGTATCCGATACTCCGGCAAAAGGCCGCAAGCAGGTCAAGACATTCGTATATCGAGTTCATGATGAGCCTAATCAGGAGAAACTCGAGAATCTCAAGCTCTTTATCGGAAACTTCGGCTACAAACTCGGCCCGACAAACAACGGAAAGGAAATCTCAAAGGAACTCAACAACCTTTTCGCGCAGGCCAAGGATAAGCCTGAATACAATGCTATCGAGCTCTTGTCACTCAGAACAATGGCCAAGGCACGTTATGATACTGAAAACCTCGGTCATTACGGTCTTGCATTCAAATATTACACTCACTTCACATCTCCGATCCGAAGATATCCGGATATGTTGGTGCACAGATTGCTTGAGCGTTATCTGGCAGGAGGGGAGTCTGCAAAGCAGGAGACTTTCGACAAGTTATGCAAGTATGCGACAGAGCGTGAGATCGTAGCAGCGGAGGCAGAACGCGCAAGCATCAAGTATAAGCTCGTGGAGTTCATGCAGGACAAGGTCGGATATGAATTCGAGGGACATATCTCCGGACTTACAGAATGGGGAATATATGTCGAGATCGAGCCGACCAAGATCGAAGGAATGGTAGCATTGAGGGATATCAGGAATGATTTCTTCGAATTCGATCAGGACCACTATAGGATTGTCGGCAAACGCTCGAGAATCGTCTATAATCTCGGCGACTCTGTGAGAATACGCGTCAAGAAGACTAATCTTGAGCAGAAGCTCCTTGATTATGAACTTGTTGAGACAGGTGACGAGACAAGAGACTACGACCGCATAGACTATGAGCACGGAAGAGGAACTTCTTTCATGCACGGGGCGGACGGATCATGCGATAATGTGACTGTCGGAATCAACAAGGCAGCTCGCAAGGAGAAGGTCCGCAAGGCTATCCAGGAGTCTAAGCGTAAATCAAGGAAGTCTTCGTCAAAGAAAGTGGAGAATAAGAAATCTTCAAAGAAGTAATAATGAAGAAAAACGACATACAGAAATATCAGGGGCATTATTCCGAGCAGAAGCTTACAGGAAAATTGCCTAAGGTGGCGCGCAAGGCAGGTCAGAAGCTGACATATGCCATCCTGCTTCTGTATTACGTCTTACGTAGCCCAAGCGTGACTAAAGGCGATAAAGCGACTATTTTAGGCGCTTTGGGCTACTTTATCCTTCCACTGGATATCTTACCTGACTTTGTGCCCATCGTGGGCTTTACGGACGATTTATCGGCCATTTTGCTTGCTTTGCATGCCGTATGGAAGAATATAACTCCGGAAGTGAAGGCGAAGGCTGCAGCAAAAGCCGCTGAGCTATTCGGTGACTTCGATCAGAAGGATGTCGAAGAGCAGCTGATGAAGGACGAATAGTCCTGTTTATTTTCTTACGAGAGTCATTATCTCGTTTCCCTCTCCATCGATAAGGAGAAGTTCACCCTCGTCAGACATCTTTACCGTTCTGGTCGCGTTGAAGGCATCGAGAATCTTTCTTTCGAGAGCCATCTCATCTGCGGGACCAGCCATCATTGTGACTCCAAGGCCGCTGAGCGAGAGTTTCTTGCCCTCGTGCGAATAATTTCCGTTTACTATATTGATGCCGGTGTATCCGTGTATCCTTCCGGTCTCGCTGTTGAAGGAGAGAGTCGGAACTGACTCTGATGCAGTGATTTCGTCTGTGCCGACAGATGTGATGGCCCATTCGCCGTTGAGGTCAACCTTCTTTGCGCATGAGATACAGGTCATTGTCATGAGAGATAAAAGTATTGCTGTTATAATTCGTTTCATATTAAGTCGTTTTCTGTCCAAAAATCCGGGGCTGGCCTCACGGCCCGTCCCGGATTTAGAACCATATTTATCAATATTTATGTAACAATTAAGTGCGACTTAGGATTTTGCCAATATCGTGCCAAAACTGAAAATCGCGAATAATTTTTACATTAAAATCTGAAAAGTCTTAATCCTTTCTTCACTCTATATGGGGTAGAGCGGATAAAAAGCAGGTACTGACCAAGATAATAAGGGATCATGATCAGCAGTCTTTCCTGCTCGATAGGCTCCACGAACTTGTTCCATGCAAGGATAAAGTCCGAGAACACGAACAGTACCGCACCCAAAGCATAGAGACTGCTTCGCTGCAGAAGGGCGAAGTAGAACATTGTACAGATCAGCAATGCATAGATGCGTACGCCATTACGGATGATTCCTTCTGGAGCGCATGGTACGACCTTGATGTTAATGAAGACAATCAATGCAAGGATCATCACCAGAAGCAGGAAGGCCATTCCTTTTGCCTTGGAAGTCATCTTTCTGTCTGCTTCAACCTTGGTCAGCCATCTGTTGATGAAGTAGTACGCGTAAAATACGTGTGCTACCGCAAAAGTTCCCATCTGAGCGAGGAAATTATGGCATGAGCCGAAGTAGTCACCAAGTGCGGAGAAGAGCAGAGCCATGCTTATCTGCCAAGGGCAGAGCCACAAAGATGCTACGAATGCAGATCCTACAGTCAGGGTTATCTTGTGCGGGATCTCCACCGGTGAGAAATATAAAGCAGCAAAGAACATGAACAGGCCTGTCGCAGCAAGTGCAACAGGTCTGATCTTATTTTCCTGAATTTTCAATATAGACATATTATTTCTTCTGATATGTGTAGATTTCAGCTGCGCCTTCCGGAGTCATGGTCATCTCCGAGCCGTTGACAGCGACTTCATATGAGCTTCCCCATGCCTTTCCGTTGGAATATTTTCCTGTAAGGGTAGTGCCGGTGAGTTGCCATGTACCGCTGAACTCCTTCGGTCTGCCTGCGCCAAGTATCTGGCTGAGGCTGAATGTCTTATCTGAGTTGAACGTGATGGTTACCTCGATCGTTTCCGAACCAAGCTGTGCTGCTTTGGTTATTTCGATGTCGGTAAGTTCCCATGTTCCGGTAATATCAAGAGCCTTGCTTTCCTTGCCGCTTTCACCGCATGATGAAAGGATAAGAGCCGCTCCAATCAGGAGTATGTTGATAATTCTTTTCATGTTGAATTCCGTTAAATTTTACAACCATCCTCCGAGGCCGTCGTTAGACGACTTAACAGAGCGTGCTATCACTGAAATCTCCTGAGTAACTTCCATACCACCGATTCCTGCATCGCTTCCGATAGTGCTTCCTCCAGCAATCGCCCTGACTGTGAATTTTGCAGATCCAGCCTTGGTAGGGTGTACATAGAGACGTCCGTTCTTCATGTATGGCTCCTCTGCAAGACCGAGGGATTCGCGTCCCTTCGCATCTACTTCCACCTTGATACCATCATTGTCAAGCTTCTCACCGATGAATGTGAGATTGACAGAAGATGTTCCGAAGAAGTTTGATACGTCGAGCCACTGGTTCTTGCCGATGATTGCGTTGATGCAAGGTACACCTTCAATCTGCATCAAGAATCTCCATGCGTCGATCGAGCCTGTTCCCATCATGTTGCGGTATTTGCCGAGGTCCTGTGTGCCGGCACCATCAGCCAGACCTGCAGGAATATGTTCCTTCTTGCCGTCAAGGCGTGATTCGAACTCATTTGCAGAAGTTACGATCATGTCCTTGAATTCCTTGACTGTGAATGACTTGCCGAGCTGATTCGCGTATGCGAGACCGAGTGCTACGATTCCGGTTACATGAGGACATGCCATTGATGTTCCCTGCATGTATCCGTAGTCCTCGCCGTCATTGGTCTCTGAACAGAGAGTTGAAAGGACAAGGCCCTTCATACTGTCAAACGGCGGAAGATATGCCTCTCCGCCCGGCGCTATGATGTTACATCCAGGACCATAGTTTGTGTAATATGCAGGAAGATAGTCAGGACCGAATGCTGACACGCAGATGAAGTCCCTGTATGCTCCCGGGTATGAAGCATAAGCCTGACCTTCATTTCCTGATGCGAAGATTGCTACTCCGCAGCCCTTCAATGCCCTGTTGTTACGCTTAGGAGTAGTAGACTCGAAGTATCTGATGGCAGCGTACTCAAGTGGGTAGAGTGTCGCATAGGTATTGTCATCCTTGTAATATCCTGCAGGATAGCCCCACGAGCACTGAAGGATGGATGCACCCATATCAGCGGCGTATCTGATGGCCTTGGCGCTTACGTCGCCGGTCGCTCCGTTGCTTCCGCTGTGGATCTGACAGCTCATGATCTTGACTCCCTTGGTCGAGCCGTCGCCACCAGCGATTCCCACTACGCCGAGATTATTGTTGTTGACAGCAGCGATAGTACCTGCGATATGTGTTCCGTGACCTGAGTCACCTTTCTTTGTCCATGTGATAGGACCGTTATCGATGAAGTTATATCCGTAGATATCATCCACATAGCCGTTCCTGTCGTCGTCAACTCCGTTGCCTGCAACCTCCTTGGTATTCACCCACATATTTGCATTAAGGTCTGGGTGTGAGTGCTTTACACCTTCGTCAACAACAGCTACGATGATGGATTCATCTCCTGTGATGAGGTCCCATACATCCTTCACGTTGATGTCAGCTCCTGCATATGCCGATGCTGCGACGCTCTTGTCTCCGTTGTTGATGTAGTGCCACTGGTCTTTGAGTGCAGGGTCGTTGAAGATGTTTCCGTCAGCTTTTGTAACTGCGTCTGGAGTATATGGATAGTGCTCACCTGTCGACGCCTTCACTGCATATGCGTTGTACTCGACCTTCTCGATACATGCGAGTTCTGCAGCGTTTCTTGCAGCAGTCTCGATGTCCGATCCTTTCGCGACAAATGCCTTGTACCATCTGTCGAGGCCGAATTCAGCCGCTTTCTCCTCTGTACCTGCAACGTCAGGGAATATCCTTTCGACAGAAGCGATACCTTCGATGCCCTGGAGAGACTCGATGCCGGTACCCTTCGCTGCCTGAAGGAGTATGCTCTCCTGACATACATTCTCAGGGGTATTTGTGATCTTTGACAGATTGCTTTCCATCTCCATGGATGGGTTCAGCTCTGTACATGAGAATGCTGCCATTACAGTGAATGGCAGCATCATAAGCATTATGCTTTTTCTTATGGTCATATGGGTCTGTATTATTTACGTAAGCTTACAGAACCGGGCATTTCAGAACGTCTGAATGTTCCCGAAATCGCTTCAGCCGGCTCAAGCGTGCAGTTGACCTGAGTGTTTTCCATCTCAATCTCAAGTCCGGCTCTCTGACCGAATGACTTGATGGTCTGCTGACCGAATACGCTGTCGATAGCCTTGTAGAGCTGATGACGCTTGTACTCAACATAGTTGTAGTTCTTCTGGAAGTTCACCTTCACATCATTGAGCTTCGCTACAGTTGAGCTGCTCATTGATGTTGTTGCTGGAACATTCTCAGGAGCTACGAACATCATCTCATCGTATGCAATCATATCTGAAATGTAGTTGCCCTTCTGGTCGAATACTCCGAGTGATGAGAACCAGTAATCTCCGTATGCGTCGTAGTTACCTGTTTCCATATCTACGAATGCGATGTTTCCATCTTCAGTGAATGCTCCGCAGACTGCGCCGTCAGCAAGACCACCGTTACCGCTTGTGAAGAATGAAAGCATCACGAGCTCGTATGAAGAGCTGCCCTGAGAGAAGCTGCCGACTTTGTCGTGGATAGGAACGATTGCTCCGCCGTAGTACTGCCACTTCATTGTGTCGTCCTTGAGGAATCCTTCATCAACAACAGGCTTCCAGAAGCCCTTCACCTTGAGGAACTCGATCTCGATCTCCTCTTCAGTGCCATCCTCGTTCTCTACTGTCATATTCTCCTTGCCACCATCTGTGATAGTTACAGGACCTACAGGATAACGACCGTTGCTGTCAGGTGTTCCGCACCAGAATGCCCACTCCTTGCAGAAGTCAGCCTTAGACTCAGCCGGTGTAAGCATGTCGAGGTCATATGTCATCTGGAGTGGATTGAGCTCGCCGGCAAGTTTAGCCTCAGCGTGAACAACTGTCTCCTCGTATCCGTTGCTTGCGTAAACTACAAGTACGTATTCCATACCTGAGTTGAGACGGATGAATACATCTGAAAGACCCTCGCCGTTTACAGCTTCAAGCTCGCTGTCAGACATTTCAATAGTCTTGAGGTCTTCGATTACAGACTCGTACTTCTCATTGAAGTCCTTCTTTCTGTAGAGACCGTATGCTGCCTTCTTGATGTCAGTTCCGTGGATATAGAATTCTACAGAGTTCTCTGCAGTATAACCTGCTGGTGCATATTTGTCTGAAACGATGAGACCGCAGCTGATCTGAACCGGGCTCTCGTCTCCAGCCTTGAGGAAACCGAATACAGTCGATGTGTTGCAAACCTGCTCGCCAGTGCTGTCATAACCTACAGCCACGAGAGTATACATGCCAGTCTCCTTGAGGTCTGTGATCTTATAGTCTCCAGCAGCGTTGATTGTCTTGCTCTCGATTGTTCCTGCTGTGATGCCGCTTACCTTCTCAGTGATCTTCACTGCGTCGAGCTCGCCGCTGAACACTGCATATCTTACCTTTGCTACATCTGCTCCAAGTACAAGGCTTACAGGAACTTCGCCATTTTCTGAAAGACCTGTCTCCACCTTCAATGAGTAGTCTGTGAGCTTAGCGCCAGGGAATACGATGTTCACGCAGATATCTGGAGCATAACCACCGGCGTTAGGGAAGTAGAGGCTTGGTGCGAGCTGTACGACACCTGGCTTTGTCTTAGCGCCATCGAGCCAGCTCATTACACGGTTGTCATACCATGTGAGAGGATCTTCGTATCCGTTGAGAAGTGATGGGTGATAGTAATATGCATCACCGTACTGAGGATCTGCGAACGATGTGAAGACAGGCTCGTAGTGAACGAGGTCGTCAACAGGGATCATTACAGTCTCAGCTCCCTCAAAGGCTGTGAACTCCTGGCCTCTCTTGAGAACCTTGAACTCGAAGTAGTCTGGAGCAGGAGTGCTTGAAGCCGCACCAGCCTGAGCCATGAACTCTGAATATGGATCATCAACTCTGAAGGCTGTATTGTCGTCGCTGTTCTTATAAACCTTAGTCTGTACGTTAAGAGGCTCTCCAGTCTGGGTATTTGTGAACATATAGTCGATATATGTTGCCATACCGATCTCCTCCCATCTTACGATAGCAACGTTGAGAGTGATGTAGTTAGCCTTAGTTCTATAATTTGAAACGTACTGAGGATCAGTAACTTCGAGTGTACAGTTGTATTTCTTTCCGACTTCAGCGTCTGAGAAGTTCATCCAGAATGTAGTGGTAGCAGCACCGCCCTCGAAGACGATTCCGTCACCTTCCACCTCGAATACATCAGTATCTCCGGTGAGCACGTATGGTACGTTGATATCGTAGTCAACATCCGAAAGCTCGCGGGCAACAGTGATCTTCACACGATGCGGGTCGCTTGGCTCAAGAGATATTGTCTTCGATCCTGCCTCCTGAGAAGGGAAGTATACGCCGAAGCAGTCTTCTACGTCCTGCTTGCCCGGAGTATATTCGCTTTTAGGAGTACATGAGATTGCCGCAAGCGACAGCACTGCCGCAAATGCGAGAATCATATATCTAAGCTTGTTCATAATTTATTCTTTACGATTGAATGTGATTCTTAGTTCTTTGGTACTGTGAGGAGACCTGATGGGTCAGGGTTGTTAGTGCTTTCATCGATACCGATGTTTGACTGGAACTCTCCACGGTTGATAACGAAGTTCCACTGTGGTGAGCGGCCTTCTGTGTTGAATGCCCAGATGTCAGGGTGATTTGTATCGGTGTAGCTTCTTGTGATACCCTCGTCAAGTCGCTTGTAATCGTAGAATACGATACCCTCGCCCCAGAACTCAGCTCTCTTCTGAAGGAGCATCTCATCTGTGAAGGTCTCGAAGTCGTAAGCTATGAGAGAGCAGTCGTAGCTGCCGTCTGTAACGCGGTATTTCATGAACTCGTTGAGGAGTCTCTTAGCCTCTTCTATCTCGCCGAGGGCAGCCATAGCCTCCATCTCGAGGAAATACATCTCTTCTACACGCATGAGCGGGTGATCAGCTGCATTACCCACATTGTAGTCCACGCACTCGCCTGAAGCAGGACGGAACTTGATTGCAGTGTAAGGCATTGCGTTATAGTAGAAGAAGTAGTCAAGCCAGTCGCCGGAAGCAGCGAAACGGTATTTGCCGCTTGTCCACTCTGTTGTGTCTGGGCTGAGGAATGACTTCTTTCTGAAGTCGTTCTTGTGCATCTTGTCGTAGAGTGCCTTGTTGATACCAGGGAATGTGTAGGCAGCATAGCCCCAAAGTGCCTCGCAGCTCATGTGAGCTGTAAATGAGATGAGGTTGATGAGGTTCTCCTTGGCTACTGTAAGTCCCCAGATCCATGAATTGTTTGCATCTCCGTCGTTGAAGCCGGTTACAGGGTCTGTCCACTGTGCCTCAGTGAGAGGAGTCTTGCCGCTGGCCTTGATAGCCTCGCGTGCATAGTATGCCGCATTCTCAAGTGCATCCTCGCTGTTCTCATCCTCCCAGTAACCCTGCTCGATGTATGCACGTGCGTAAAGTCCGTATACACCTGCGAGAGTAGGATTGCTGAATCCCTTGTCTGCGATGTTGAGATACTGCTCTGCCTTCTGAAGGTCAGAGAAGATGAATGCGTATACCTCTTCTCTTGAGAGACGCGGGTTGTTCTCGAGCTCCTTCTGTGTCGTGAACTCTGTCACGATCGGAACTGTGAGGCCCTTGATGTTATCAGAAATTACAGTATAGTTGTTCTCCTTAGGCTCATACATACGGGCAAGGTCGAGATAATACATTGCTCTGTAAGCATGTGCGTATCCGAGATACTGCTTCTGCTGGTTGAAGTTCTCGCCGTTCACGTCAATCGCGTTGATGAGGTCGTTGGCAATCTTGATATATGCGTAATAGTGCTCCCAGAAGTAACCTGTAGGCCATGACTGGTCGTCCATACCGAGGTTATAAGCCCATGGGTAGAACTGGAAGTATCCTGGGTTCGATCCCTGGATTGCGATATCCTCGAGCATTGCATCTGTCATGATGTGCATAGCCGGAACACCGAAATCTGCCTGCGAACCATAGCTTGAGAGGAAGCCGCATTTGTCAGGCATCATCATCGCAACTGCAAATGAACGTGACATTCCCTCCACGTCGAGCTGCTCCGGAAGGAGAATGTTGCTCTCAGGAGTTGTCTCCTCAATACATCCCGCCGCAAGGATAGGAGCGACGAGAAGTGCAAGTATCTTATTTGTAATCTTTTTCATTCTTTCTTTCAGTTGACAGGGTTTCACTTAGAAGGTA
>JAEIGA010009446.1_pt1 | contig 14756 bp, 21 predicted proteins | sample 9270691 | NCBI WGS metagenome assembly JAEIGA01 (sample SAMN17057246, study PRJNA624740) | gut metagenome | biome: biome; isolation source: fecal sample | host: Bos grunniens | place: China: Xizang | collected 2019
ATTTGTTTCTTTTATGCCCTTGCTCGTTTGTTTGAGCATCGTACCTACGCCCTGGCCTTTTCGTTCAAGCACGCCTTCTTCTATGGCCGTTTCAATAAGCGTTTCCTTGAATTCTTTGGTAGCCATGTTGGCATTTTCAATTGACTTCCAGTCTATGAGCTTTACATACCCGGCAGACAAAGCCTGAGCGAAGTTATACATTGCCCGGTTAGCTTCAGCCTTACCAGCACCAGACTTAGCGGCTTCACTGGCAATACCCTCCATGGCCTTTTCGGCTCGTTCGAGCTCGACGCCAACAGAAGTAAACTTGCCGATAGAATTTACCATCTCTGCAAAGTCATAGGAGGTTTCATCCGTGTACTTTTGCAGTTTTGCCAATACTTCTTCTACCTCTGCTACAGACTTACCAGTGGCATTGGTAATCGTCTGGACGGCTTTGGTCTGTGTCTCATATTTGCCTTGTCCAGCAGACATATCACTAAATCCAAAGAACGCATCCGTAATTTTCTTGCCTGTGTCAACAACTTTGTCTGCAATTTCTCCAAGAATCTTGTCCGCAATCTTCCCAAGCGGTTCAAATCTGCTTGCGATGAAGTCGACAGAATCTGCCAAACCAGATAGATCCAAATTATTAAACGCGTTTTCTATATTTTTTAAACTGTCTTCGACCTCATCAAAATTCAGTGCTTTCTTTAAATCATCAAGCGTTTTGAGGCTTTCCGATACACCAGATTCAAACTGCTTGTTGTCGAATTTCATTTGTACAACGCGTTCGTCAATGTTTGGCATCCTTAGTCACCTCCATCCATAGTTTCTTTCCGATCAAATCAAATATCGGAGCAAGCGCAGGATTGATGTAATCCACGCCCTGTACATAATATCCGCTGGCCGTTCCATGTCCTTTCTGAATCAGGATCGCAACATTCTGTCCCTTGACAACGTTGCTGTTGTTCCAGCTTATGATCAGCCCGTCACTGGTCTGTTCAATCGAATAAGTCCAGCTCGCCGCGGTCTTACCCGTAGCCTTTGGTGTCGCTTCGTATAGCGCGCTCACGCCGGCCTCGCCATAATACTGAAGGCCTTTCTTATAATCCCCAGCGCCAATCTTCTTAAAAAACTTCTCAGTCTTCTTGAAGTCGCCTTTCTGTTCGAACTTAATCATTAGGGAATCATCCTCTCGTACCCATGGCTCTTTTTCTGGATTCGTTTAACGCCCTGTTACTGGACAGAATATCCTTCTTCCGCATCTTCTTGCTGGGCTGGTTCTTGATCTCACAAACCCGTATTAGCGTAAGTAATCGATTTAAATGCCACTTCTGACACTCAAAAGGTATTTCATACGCGATCATCCAATAATAGATAAGCTCTGAGGTAACAACTTGTCCCTTTCCCCCTGGCTTATTGCTTCCTGGCTGTTTGTTGTTAAACCAGGTTGCAGTCATCGTATCGTTTATGTATTGACTGACTTTCTCATAAATATCCCGTGTCAGCCCATAATATGCGTCGGGATCCACATTTGTATTCAAAGTCATGCACCGAATATAATCGGTGGTCTCTTCTGCCGTCTTTTCTTTTGTTTCAAGAAAGGGCTTTTTCCATTTCGACTCCCATTTTGAAATTGAAATAAGAGAATGCTCCAGAAGAAGCGTTTGTTTCTTATAATAAATAAACTCTTGCTTGGAGTCGTCGAAATACTCCCTTTCCGGAACATCGATCTGAAGCATCCTCCATCACCTGATTTCTTAACTATTTGCAGGCAGCGGGGCAATTGCGGTAGCGCCTTCCGGTGCCTGAGGCAGTACATTTGTCATGAATGTCGTTGCAGCTTCGGAATTCGTAGCCAGCTCCATAAAAAGCTCGGAGTAAGCTTCAGTAGCGGCAAATTCGGAAGAAATCTCAGGGCTCTTATAAAAGTGCTTTCCGTCAGGAGACTTCTGGCCATATGCCTTCAGAATAATCTCCTTAAACATCTTAACGAGCTGAGCCTGATCCTTCTCGGAAATGATCTTCTCGATCAATTGCTGCATACCGCCGCTCGTCGACAGTTCCATCTCCATGCATTCTGCCTTGCTCAGATTGAAGAAAAACGTTTCAGTTCTTTCATTTCCGTCATAATCGGTATAAGTAATAGGCTTCTTAAACATGTCACTCTTCTCCTTTTTCTTTAAAAAAATTAGAGGGCCAGCCGAACTGATTACCCTCCGTTGGTCATTTGTTTATCAGGTCGTAGTAGAGCTTCCGCCGACAAGCGCCAGCAGAGCATCGGGAGCGGGCAGACCGCCGCCACCGTAGAGCGCGTTCTCCAGAGCAGTCTTCTTAGAAGAATCCAGCTTCCAAACATCGATCGTAATCTCAGAGGTGGGCTTATAGCCAGTCACGTTGACAGGAGTCGTGGTGACTTCCCAGCTGAAAGTAATCGCGTCGGGAGAGTCATTGATCGTCTCGTAGGAGCGCTCGGAAGGAGAGGCGGTGCAGTTGTAGATCACATGGATCTTGTAGTTATTGGCTTCAGTGTCGGTATCACTGCCAACCTTGGTGCGATAGGAGAAACCAAAAGGCTTGCGGCTCTGCTGGCCGATATGAACGCCAGTAGCAGGACTCGCGGAACCGTCGCACTCGCCGAACTCGTCGGGGTAGGTGTAGGCCTCGATAGTCAGCCCGAAGGTCTCTGCAGAACGCAGCGTGGCATACTTGATGTTATCGGCCCACAGGTCGGTGGGCTCAGCACCATCGGGGCTCTCAGTAACGCCGGTCAGGCCGTTCCACGCGACGCCGTTGCCATAAACGCCGGTGGTGGAGTTCAGAACGTACAATACGCCGTGGTCGACACCGGTTTCAAACAGGCGCTCGCCAGTAGCATCCCAAGTAATAGGAGTATTCGTAGGCATAATATTTTTCCTCCTCAAATAAATAATCCGGCCTTACCAATAAAGCCGGAATGGGTAGTGGTATAAATTGTCCGCCGTATATGGCCTATCGGCGGAACATAGGGGCATTCTTACAATCTGGTTCCTGGTATCGTCGTCAGGATCTCTTGTAATGTACTTAATTGAGTATTGATCGTATATCGCATAGAGAGCGTTATCCGCGAACGTAACATCAGGCTTCTCCAGATCATAAATAATGCATGGATACTTTATTTGTTTCCCTGTCGGAGGCTGAAAATATACGTTGTCGCAGAAGGTATGCAATATTTCACTAAGCTTGCTCCGCGGTTTCGCCATTATATACGCCTCCGATGGTCAGGATAAGACGGGGATAGTTGGAGGCATCCACACCGGTCACTTTCCAGGCTGTCCCCATCCATTTGACATAGCGCATGTCGGCCATATGTGAAAACGCATACGGATTCGCGGTAATGCTGATCTGATTTGAAAGGGTGACATCGTCGTTAAGTTCACTCTCGCTACTCTTTGTGAGATTTCGGAAGTTCTTCATAAGGTCTCCCTTGTAGAATCGCTCCACAGGCTTCTCGACCCAAACGTCCGGCGAGTTTTCATCCCTAACCGTCTCGATGTATCCAACAGCGCCATAAAACCTGGGCATACGCTATGTCACTCCCATTTTGATTTTTCCGGTCTCTTGTAAAGAGGGCGGTTTATTGTTAGTCGGTCGTGGTGGTGCCGGAACCGCTGTTGGACTTAAAGATCGCAATAGCGGAGTAGGGCTTCATCAGCATGCCGGAGCAGCGGGTCTCAATCAGATACTTGAACTGGTTGTAGTCGATATCGAAATCATCGAACATGTTGACCTCTCCACCCTTGTCGGTGCCAACGCCGTAGTCGTTCAGGTTGACCAGAATACCGATCAGCTCACGGCCCTGGGCGTCAGTATAGTTCTCCAGCAGCTCGCAAGGAACGATACCTCGGGCACGAATAGCAGAAGAAACCTGGGCCTCAGTATCGTACAGACGACGGCCAATGGAATCCTCAACCAGCAACATGTTGGTCAGCCAGTCTTCCGTGGTATAGAAAGTGGGGCTGCCGGTACCCTTGTAGAACTTGCGAGCCTTAATGATGGCCTTGATCGCCTTCTTGGCGGTCTCTTCGTCATCAGCACCGGGAGCGACATACTGCTTCACGGTGAAGAAATCGACGTCGCTGACGATAGGACGGATCTTATCTTCGAAGATCTTGTCTTCGCTGCTGACGGGACGGCCGTCACCAATCAGGATTGCACGGGCCAACTCCTCGTTCAGCATCATCCGCATCTCAGTCTTCACCCACGCAACAACAGCAGGCTTGGCCAGGTCGATCAGATCATCGCGGTCAAACTTCTGCTTCTTATACACGGTGGTAGGAGAGCTCTCACGCTTCATCAGGCTGAAGAACTCTTCCTTCTTCAGGTTGCCCTTCAGATAACCCTTCGCACGAGCCTCATCCTCGGTGATATTGGCGAAGGTGGTCTTGATGCGGGCCCAGGGATACTTCTTTACGCCAGCCAGAACAGCGTCGACCCAGGTAGTTTCGCGCTTTACGAACTCGGGCAGGTCGTTAAGCTCGTGAGCTTCGGGGAACAGATACTCCAGACCATTGATGCCATAGCCAACGGTGTTGGCATACTGCTGGTTGGTAACCTCAGGCACAGTCAGGCCGGTAGTATCGATAGCATGGGCCAGAGCGCCGCCTTCCTGCATGTGATGCTCATAGGACTTGCGCAGGGAGCCATACTTCTGACCTTCCTTAATCACGGTCTCGATGGCATCACGCATCTCGGCATGGGCCAGGGCGACTTCGTTGCCGCCGTTTTTTTCAAACAAATTATGGGACACTTTGTCTTCCTCCTCGTTATCCTGATTCTCAAGCGCCTGACCAATCATGAAATAAACTACATTCTTCTGCTTTTCACTCATGGAATCGAAGACGTCCTTAACGGTCTCCTCGTCCTCGTGCTTGAGCTCCTCTTTCTTTTCGGTCTCGGTAGCCATGTCGGGCTCCTCCTTTTCGTCTTCCTCGGACGCTTACTTTTCGTCTTTATCGTCCTCGGCTTATTTCTTGGGTTCTTCCTTCTTCTTTTCTTCTTCATCGTCATCGGAATGTTCAATTACGATGTTCTCGCCGTTGAAAAGAAGCGCGTCAAAATCGTCGCAATCCTCATCGTAGCTGTGCTCAAATGACAGTTCCTCAATTCGAGCGCCTGGATTAGCGCCGGCAAGGCACAGACTGACCTCACGAATCATGCCATGAATCACATCTCCGCCCTTCTGGACGAGATTGTTGGCATAAATGGAAAGGGCCCTGACATCGCCATGCTTGACAAGCTCTTTTGCGTTCTTGCCAGACTCGGTTTCGTTGAAGGACCCGTAAGTGTAAACGCCGTCTTCACGGTTCTCCAGGATTGCGTGCCCCAGCACCTTGCCGGGGTCATCGTGCTTATGCGCCCAGACCAGCGGAACTTTCATACCGTCGCAGTCAATAAAGGCATCCTTTCGAATCGTTCGACCGTCCGCACACTTAAGATTGTTTTTAGTGGCGTAACCACCAAAGTCGAACTTAGGCATTTTTGTTTACCTCCAAGTAATGGGTTCAGGCCGTGTTCGGTGAATCAAGAAGGCGTTTCAATTCCGAAATAGGCATCTGCGCTATTGTGTCTTCAGATAACTGTTTTCCTTCATTTTTGCTGCCATTTTTGATTTACTGGAACAGGAGCCTCGGTAATGTCATCTTGGTTAAGTCTCCGGTTTCTCAGCTCATCTGCCTTCGGATCTTCCGCAGGCTTAAAGCCAATAACAGAGCGAACCTCGTTGGGCGTAAGTACTTCGTTACCGACAAACTTCTCAGCAATGTCGGCAATCTTGCTGGCCGGTACGAGTTTGAACGGTTCAGACGAGAAAATTATGGAATGTCCCTGCGTCCTTGCCGTCTTGGTTAAGAACTTTCGCTTCATCTCGTCTACTATCGCAGAGAGAATCGGCTCAACCGTTCTTGTCGAGTAGTTGATCATGGCGTCTTCACTGGCGGTACCGTTCAGTATCTCCGGTGTTACGCCAAGCTGGGAATAAAGCATGTTCATCAGATACTCAATCTGACTTAGAAGATTGTTTTCCACAGGTCTATTTAGCTGCGTGATTCTTTCGGTACCGTCTGTATAGGCGATACCATACTTTGACCCCGCAAGCTGCATCTCAATGTCTTTACGTCGTTCCTCAGCCTGCTTTTTTCTGGTTGGAGATTTTACAACATAAGGAAGCTGTATAATCAGATCCAATTTTCCGGAACCACTCTGCTCATCCACGGCGTCCAGAATATTCAGTTTTCGGATAAGTCGCTGCAGCGTAGAGTTCGGCTCGTTCATGACCATATAGAACGGATTTTGAACAATGGCCGCCAATCTCTTTGGAACCTCAATCTCTTCCTTCTGCCCCGTTTGCTCGTTGTAAATTGAAACAACGATACTTTGCGGTCGCCATTGTACGATCTTAGCTACCCGCATCGACAAAATATCGTAAGAGGTAGTCTTTGAAGGATCGAGATCTGTGTCTGTCGGAACGATTGCTACGCAGCCGTCGTCAAACAAAGAAAGAACCGCGTCCTGTATAAAGGCGCGGCTTGTTTGGTCAATGTTTGACTCAAGCGTAAGGCAATTGTTTAACCCATCTGGGACCCGTTCCTTGTATCTGCCATTGTCATCCAGCTTAACATGCTCTATTTTATTACTGGCGACATCCATCGCGATTCGATTGTATATCGCCGTGATCAGGGATCGGTCGTTGCCAACGCGCAGCCTGATCTGGTCCGGCCTGTAATAACTCGCAGGTCCGGTATAGCCTGAGGGACGGTCTCGCCCCCTGAATGCGTTCCAGCTATGCTGAAGCCGCTGAAAAAATGTTGGCATAGTTTATCACCGTTTGTTATTCTTTCGATTTTGCAAATCGGTACGAGTGCTATAGACATCATAAATCAAAGAAATCACTGGAACGCCAGTCACGATACCAATCATTGAACCGACCGCAGCTTCTCCGACTTCTTTTCCCCTGCCCCTTGCCGACCTATAGCTGTCTGCCATAAACTCACCGAGGAGCAATTTCTGAACAGCTAGTTTTCCAGTAGATGCTGTAGAATTATACTTATCCCTGGCAATATTGCGTTCTTTCTGAACGTCATATTTTGATTGCAACTTGAATGTGTCTTTACCTTCGGCTTTGCTTTGGTTTATCTTATTCTTAAGACGTTCTTCACGCCTATCACCAATAGCCTTTGAACCAAGCAAGCCAATGTATTCTCCTGTTGCCCATTTCCGAATGACGCCGTGATTATTAGAATACTCCCCGAGGTCCTTTCCATAGCGTTTCTTGCCGGCAGGAGTCAAGGTTCCGTCTTCGTTCTGATATCGCCTTATTCCCCACTTCTGTCCCTTAATGCCGTGGTGATATAATTCATCAGAAATTGGAAAGCCGGCAATGTAATAAGTGCTCATTAGAGTATCACACTCCCATAGGGATTATAATTCTTTCAATACTCTGTTCTCTATTGAATCCGCAAGAACCGAAATGTCCTCTAACGGATTTAAAAAACGTGTATTACCATTGTTCTTGTCAACAATATAAAATGGTGACCCGCCTTTAACGAGAACTAAATAATATTTTGATTTATAGTCACATACTTTAATTGCTTTTTCTTCTGCTATTTTTTCTATCTTATCGACTGCGTCGTTTATCGAAATCATCGGCAACACTCCTTAATAGCTTCCGGATCAAAGTCAAGATTATCAAGACGAGCCCATTGAACCTTACTACAGTATTTTAATATTGTCCTTATTTCTTCTTTCTTGTATGTCTGACCGATCTGTCCATCTCGAACAACGATTTCCCCATTCTCAACTTCATAGAACATGGAATGCCCGCCGCCAAATGCAAACTCAACAATAAAATTGCCTCGAGCGCCTTCTGGATTACTCGAAAGCATTTGCTGAGAAACGTCCTGATAAGTCGGATATTGCGAATAAAAAGATGGACTATAAGTTTCAACTTGGACCCCAGGAAACCAACGCTCCAAATCTTGCGTGAAATATCCGTAGCCAGCTTTATTCGCCGTAACGTCATAGCCTCTTCGCCTAAGTTCCGTCGTCACAGTACACAGCATACAGTTGTTCTTACTATTAGTATTAAAGTCCTTAAAATCAGGATTAACACGCTTCAGATCTTCTTCTTTTGAATACTCCTGATCCTTAAGCTTAAAACCTGTCTTAGGATCAACAGGATTGTCGCGACGATCAAATTCGTATTTTTTGCTGTTGAAGAAGCCGCCTACAAATTCAGCGCCTCTTACAATGTTCTGTGCCGAGGATACTATTCCGCCATACTTCATACTAAGCGCGGTTGTAACAGCATACTTTATACCCTCTGAAATATCGCCTTTTTCTTTATGATCCACTCTTGTGTAATCAACCGAATTTGGATCTTTCAGGTATAAGTTAATAAATTCTTCATCAGTATACTTCGGCTTTTCTGATTTTCCGAACAGAGATCCGATCGACCCGATTAGTCCGTAACGTTTCTTCCCTTCCGGAGTGTACGATCCGTCCTCATTTTGAAAACGGCGCACACCCCACTTCATGCCGAGTATTCCATAGTGATAAAGTTCGTCAGAAATTGGAAAGCCGGCAACATAATAAGTGAACATTCAAAATCAACTCGCTTTATTACGGCCATTCACCAAGCGGGACTTCAACCTTATCCGATGCGGCTGTGCAGAACTGCATGCCGGTAGAATCGTTCTCAAAGATTTCACGGGCAATATCCTCTGCCAGTCCAGTCCAATTGCCATTGTAATCGGAAAGATTGTCGTCAAAGAACTGAACAACTTCCGGCTTAAAGCATACGTAGCCGTGAGAAACGCCGTCAGGGAATACACGATTCTTCACAGCTTCAATAACCGGATTACCTTCAAAAATCGTCTCGTACAGTTCAACACCAGGATTCAGACCGTTATTCTCTTCGTCGTACAAGGCGATCTTGACTACGATATTACCAAATTCCTTATAGGTAGCAATAACCCTATCAAGTGCCTCAAACTTCTTATGGTTGCGTACCTCGATGTCAAGAACGTAATCAGCCTCGCCATCGTCGTCAACAACCAAATCGTTTACAGTAATGTCTGGATCACCGCTAAACAGCGCCTGTACTTTCTTCTGAAACGTATACCAAGGCGCTTCAACATGCATCTTCATCATTTTGATTTTCCTCCGAATTAAATGTAGCGTCCAAGATTTTTCTCAGCAGCTCTAGCCCGTCTATAAGACTTTATTCTTCCATACCCTTGTGCTCTTGACTCTCTATAATACTTGGCATTCTTTGAGCCAAGAATCATACGTTGAGCAAAGATTTTTCCAGTAGAAACGTAAGAATTTGCAACATCTCTTTCAATGTTGTTTATCTTAACAGTGTTATACTTACGGAGAAGCTCGTTTGCTACTTTTTCCCCTTTTTCCCTACGTTTATTAACCTTGTTCTCTAATCGAACTTCTTTCTTATCGTAGTATCGCTTTGTTGTAAAAGGATGGTCTCCGGTAGCCAATCTTCGACTAAGTTTATTATTTTTCAAAGCATACTTACCAAGATCGTAATTTGCGTATCTCTGTTTTCCAGCTTCTGTTAATGTGCCGTCTTCATTTTGATAACGTCTGATCCCCCACTTCTGGCCTTTAATACCATGATGGTAAAGTTCGTCAATATTGTTCATGAGGAGTTACCCCCTATTCAAAGTCATCCTTATGAAGCTTATAAGCAACATAAGCATCCATCATCGCAGCAACCGAGTCGATCTTGTCCTCGTGTCGCTTCTTCAGGAGTTTTCGGTTTCCATTCGTGTCCTCAATGGTTATGCAGTTACCCATGCAATAGCTCATAAGCTCCTGATCAAATAAAAGAAGCCGCTCGTGAGCAAGTTTCTTAAGCTCTCCAAGCGGTACGGATTCAGTCTTTGCGCCCTGTATAACCTTCTCGATTCCGAATGGCCCGTTTTCTGTCTGCCATCGTTCGACAAATTCTCTTGCGTTATATGGGTCAAACCCAAATGCTCGAACATCATAACCGCAATCCTCGATAAACTTGTCAAGATCTTCGTAAACCTCAGTCATATCGAGAACCGTTCCATCGAGCACGATCAGACTGCCCTCACGCATGAATTCCTCGTATTTTTGATGAATAGCAGAAGGAAGCCTGTCGAATGTGAGAGATGTGATGTAGCATCTGGTGATAACGCCAAACGACTGATCCTGCAATGGGAACAAAAACGTGAATGCGCAGAAGTCGTCTCCCATCGAGAGGTCCGCACCAAGCGCACACGGCATAGACCAAAAATCCGTTCGCCGATGAGAGGCTTGTATCTCGTCGTAGGTGAAAAAATAGGTATAACCCTCCATCGGAATACCAAAGCGCTTCGCCAAAATATCGTTGCGCTGAGACGGAGCATGTTCCATTCGTTCGACGTCAAGCTGATATGTCTCATAGCTGACTGTCTTACCAATATTCGGATTTGCCTTGATCCACATCTCAGGCTGCCCGACCTCAGAAATATCGTCAAGCCTGTAATACCAAATGGAAACGTGCGGATTCTCATACTTTCCTTTAAGTATGTCCATCAATTCCATTTTGATTGTATCACCGGCGGCGTTTCGAACTGTGCCCTCAGAGCTCATAGCCAGGATCACGTAATCCTCAATTCCACCCTTAGCCGCGCCTTGTTCAAGCGCGCCGATGACGTCTTCTCGTATATCGCCGGAAAGCCACTCGTCAACAGTACAAATTTTACAGCGTAAGCCCTGAAGTTTGTCCTTGTTCATCGGGCGAACTTCCAAAAGTGAACCTGTCAGGAAATTCTGGATCCCCTTCTTTGTCGAGGCCAGTTTAACTCGCTCGATTCTCGATCCGGTTGTATTGTTAATAGACCCGTTGGTGAGGAACTTGAAATAGGGGCCCGGCGCTCTTGTAATGGCAGTGCGGATTGGTGATATAACCTCTTCCGCCTGAAGCATTGTGGGAGCCGTTGTAATCTGATGTGTAGTTGATGTGTCAACGTTAAGAAAGAAATTCTGTATCGTCGAACCATACATTGACTTCGCTGCACCACGAGCAACGATCAAGTATTGTTTGTTAATCAGACGTTTCTTAATCATCCGCCGGACATACCGTCCCTGACCCCCGTGTTTGGAAGGTTTATACACGCTTCTTTCAACGTAGTAATACCATCCAAATATCTGCTCAGCCCAGAGCTTAAACGAGTCAAGCAAATGAAGCGGTGTACCGTCAGTTAATGTCAGTTCGTTTTCGCAAAACTTGACATAACCTTCTACTGCTTTATCATCGTAATAAATACCTGGATTGGCGATAAGTTTGTCAATCCGGTTCATTTCCATTTCTATTTCCCGGCAGACACGGATGTCGCCTCTGAGCACGGCATCGCGAAATCTACCATAATAAATCGGCGTTGCCGTGTTTGAGAGTGACATAGTTTACCTCTTTTTTATCCGTCTATATGACCGTCAAAAAACAAATCAGCAACAGTAATCTTGCTTCCTTCTTCTGCAAGCTTCAGAGCCCGTCTCTTTGCAGCATTGTACTCTGCTTTCTTTCTCATTGCTGCCATGCTGTCCTTGTATTCTGCGTTTCTTATTCTTTCATTCTTGAATATATTTTCAACTATTTCTTTTGCTTTTCTTTCGCGCGCTTGCACTGCTTTACGATTTGCTTCTTCTCTTCGCTGAGCAGCTTGCTGAGCAGCTTCCTCACGTTTTCTCTTTCCCTGCCGCATTATATATTCGGCTTCAGCACGAGCACTTTCAGCCTTCGCTTTATACTCTTCTTCTCGTTGTTTTGCCAATGCAGCGTCGTCGCGTTTTTTTCTTTTAAGAAGCTCCGCCTCTTCACGCTTTGCTTTTTTGGCGTCTTCCGCTTCTTGTTTTTGAGATTCGTTATACTCTTTTAGTTCATTGTATTTCTTGATTGCTTCTTTGGTCTTATCATACAAATTCTTGGTTTGTTCTTGTATATTTGCTTTCTCTGTTATTTCTCTAAGCTGCTTTTGCTGGTTTGTCTCAATAATTCTGCTACCAAGTTCCTGACCAATTTTCGTCATTGTTTGGGACGCAACGGTTGTAACAGCCGTTTTTGCACCAGACCACATAATTTCTTTTATTTTTTCTCCGGCAGAACCCTTGCCATATTCTTCCCTTGCTTTTTTCAATTCGTTTAGTTTTTTCTGCCTATTTATCTCAGCAGTTAGTTCATCATCATTCATCAAGCCTGGATGCTTTCTCTTGTATGCCTTTACCACAGCATCCCGTGCTTTACCAACTCCGTAATGAATTCTCCCAAGGGCAGTAAGCGATCCGTCTTCGTTCTGATACCGACGTTCTCCCCATTTTTGATTCTTAATTCCGTGGTGATAAAGTTCATCCGAGTAAGGGAACCCGGAATAGTAATAATTCATTTTGATTTCACCTCACTCGATTTTAGGAATAAAAAAAATGCTCCTCACGAAGAGGAGCGAAATGTTTGACGTTTAATCGTTTATGATCATCCAGCTTGGTGTTTCATTGACAATAGTTAGGGTGCCTCCATACAAAACTTCTATCGCAAACACCATGCCGTCTTGAACGGAAAGATGATAACCTTCTGTAGAAAAATTCTGCATCAGAATATGGTCGTCTTTTAAGAACTTATCTTCGTTCTCAAAAATCTCTATCCACACGCTCGGTGAATGATTAACCGTCTTCTTTACATGAATATTATATCCTCCGGCTCTGAAGTCCTTGCCAACATGATATGTTCCTGGATAAAACGGTTCTTCTTCAGCAAAGCAGCAAGTAATCGATGCCAAAAATACTAAACCAAGAATAATCGCAACAACCTTCTTCATAATCAAACCCTCCTTATACTTCTTAACACTATTTTACAATACATTCTAACTTCTGTCAACCCTGTAATTTCTCAGGATCAACAGCGACATTCAATCGCCATTCATACTCCTTGCAAGCCTCCTGATATGCGGACAGCACAGATGAATTGACCGGCGGATCAAAAGCCATTTTGACTTTCATATACATATAGGTCTTCACCATGTTCAGAGTCTTGTCGTTGTCAATAAATTCGCCCCAGGTCTCATCCGGCCCGGTAACCATGAATCCCTCTGCAGGACCCACGCCAAGCTGTGTAAGTACAGAGAGCGTTGTGTTGATGTGCAGCAATATATCCTGGTCGAACACATCATAGGAGGCGTCGGGTCCAAGGAGCGCTTTTATAGAGTCAAAAATGCTTTCGTCCATATGGAGACAAAACCTCCTTAATCAAATATTCAGTCTTCTTCCTGGTTTATAATCATCGTTTCTACTATAATCAACGTCGTTCACTCCGATTGAAGCAAGAGTATTAGAAATCCATGTAGAATTCCTAAACCACTTCTTTCCTGCAAGATACTCTACGTTTTTTGCATTTGGTTCGTAACCCATGCTCTTCAATCGAGCAGAGGCCAACGTTTTTATAAAGTCTTCTCCTTGTTTAGCGCTATCTTTATGAGTATAGCCATTCGGAACGGCTTTGTTTAAAAAATCTTTTGTAAGTTTTTCTTCATTTCTAATTCGAGCTTTCCACTGATCATATTTCTTATTACTCAATGGTACATTTCCATTCCTAAGCATTTGACGCTTTAACTTTCCTTCGCTTATTTGAGAAACGTCACTTCCGTAGCGTTCTCTTCCAGCAGGTGTAAGCGTTCCATCCGCATTTTGATAACGCCGAATACCCCATCTCTGCCCTTTAATTCCATGATGGTATAGCTCGTTCGTCCAATAGTCCATATAAAATTACCCCCCCCCAGTTTATTTCCACGGACAAGTGTCGTTTGGTCTGCGAATCGTCGGCATACTTCTTGGGAGAAGGGTTTTGTCCCCAAAGTGAATCGCCTTATGCGTCATTGGAGAAGTACAGATCAGATTATCCGGATCCAACAGCAGATCGCTCCCACTCTCGATATCTTCTATCGTGATTGGATTAATGTGATGGATCTCTATCGGTCCAAATATGTCTCTTCCTTCAAAACCTAAATCGCAGCCGTTGTCTCTCCTGATTACCTCGTTGCGAGCATGCTTCCATTCCGGAGATCTGTAAAACGTCTGATTAAGGCATCGCTCAAATCCAAACGTTGATTCACCGATCTTTGAGGCCAATCTGAGATACTCATAGCGTTCTTCAAAAGTGGGAATCCTCGAGAGCTCAGTATAAGTTTTAATAATCCTCGAACTCATCGTTGTCAACCTCAGAATATCCGCTATAGGTTCGCATAGCCGCTATAGCCTCAGCGTACATACGGCCGTTGTCCTTAGCAGCCTCAAGAGCTTCAGTCTTCGCTCGAAGCATGTCGTTTTCTCTTTGTAATTTCTCTTTCGCGAGACGCTCTTTTGTTGTGCCAAGCTTTATAAGCTCTGAAACCAACTGATTACTTGCAGTTCCTTCTCGCAATCTCTTTATCGCCAGGTCTACGGCCAGGGAAATCAACTGATCTTCCTGATCTTCCGGCGTCATGGCGGGTGTCATCGACGGCGCATTGTACCCACCAATATCTTTAGCAGGCCTTTTAGCTCTGGCCATCCGTGTTACACCCCACTTCTATTGTTTTTCTCCATACTATTATTCTTCTTTTAGCCTCTTATTCCACACTTTCTAATCTGCAATCAGGCAGTTTATTAAGCAAAATCAAGACCAATGTCCCTTCTCGACCAAAAACAGCCCCAGAAAATATCCCCCCGGAGAAATTTGGAAG
>JAEIGA010009447.1_pt1 | contig 14755 bp, 34 predicted proteins | sample 9270691 | NCBI WGS metagenome assembly JAEIGA01 (sample SAMN17057246, study PRJNA624740) | gut metagenome | biome: biome; isolation source: fecal sample | host: Bos grunniens | place: China: Xizang | collected 2019
CTTACACTCATTACAACAAAATGCTTGTGCATAATGAGATTTGATAAACTCACACTTGCAAATAGGACAAATACATTTATCCCCAACCCTTTTATCTTTATTGGAAAGATATGTCTTTTTCCGTTGTGTCATATTCTAACAAAAATAATCATCAAGAGTTACAACCTCATTATCTTCATCAAAGATAGAGAAATTTTCAGCACCAAGATACTTTATAACCTTATCATCAACATTTACCTCGTAATAATGATATAAACCATAATCATTACATTGTTCTCTAATATAAACCCCATTTGAGTTAATATATACATTGTGATTATATGAAGATAATCTCTCTACTCTATTAAAAGTTTTAGGTAGTATAATTGTTTGTGCCATAATCTAAAAATACTTTTTATCACTTTTTACAATAAGAATAAAACCATTACTTGAAATCTTACCTAAATTGAAATCATTTTGAAAATTAAGTAAACCATATTGACTTGCTTTATTTTCTTTAACCATTTTATCTGCATCTTCTTGTGTGATGCGATATGGTATTTCCTTAACAAATTCGGGGAAAATATAATAAATAAATGTTGTCATAGATTTACTCTTTTACATAAACATTTTTTACATATAGTTCGTAAAATCTCTCAAAATTCATTTCAAGGATAGTTTCTTGTACCTTATCTATAAATTGTCTTTTTACAACTATATTCAGTGCATTAACCTCAATAGAAATGTTATCCTCATAAAAAGATACTACATATTTGATATTGTCAATACACATAAAATTGTCATAAGACATATTCAAATGACAATATGGGTTATTCTCCAAGATATTTTGGCACAATTTTTTACCCTTGCAAAAATCGTGAATAAGACTATTAAACAACCCATAGAGATTAGGTACATTTACCAATGCCAATTTCTTCAACAATGGTAAATTATGATTATATCTCTTTGTAATCTCGGAAACATTCATAATCTTACTCTTTTTGTTTACAAAATGTTGCTACTCTAACACTACCCATAATGTTTGCATCAGCATACAAATCTCCACCCAAAACGATATTATTCTCGTCAATGCTGTCCATTGCAGTAATTGGGTATTCTACGCTGGCATAAGAAAAGTTGAGTTTTACATCATCACTCAAATTGTCTGTCCACTTTCTAAACTCTCCAAGAGTCATAGTCTTACTCTTTGTCATAGTCTTATTATTTATTAGTTATTACTCTTCGCTTACCATTTTTATACACCATTGCATACGATATGTATTTCCATAATCATCTACAACCGCCCTCTCTCTTGAAAGTTCATCTGCATATTCATTAAGAGTTTCATCACTAACATTGTAATTGACCAACCAACACTCCAATAACTCTTTAATAAGTATATGTAATCTCTCGTTATTGAAAACATCACATTCTATTAAACCGATAATAGTTGCAGTTCCAAAACTATCAACCTCTACAAGTGCGTGTATTCTTTTCATAATCTTATTAGTTTTTAATTGTGGTACAAAGATAAGTATAATTTTTCAATTATGCAAATTTTAATTATAAAAACTTTCCCATTCTTTGATTTTTCTTTCAAGATATGTTACCCAATGTGTATCATTTGGATTATGTACTAAACCACAAACTTTTGGATATACTCGTTCTTTTACAATCTCAACCCAATCTTCATAGTTAATAAAGATTAAAATTGTATCAAAAACATTTTCTAATATCTCTTCGGTACGATACCTATAATCATACGAACTATTTGCTATAAGATTGTATATCTTTTCAGCACAATCATTCCAATTACTCATATTCCTTTACTTTTTAATTTCTTTGGCAAAGATAAGTATTTTTTTTCATATATGCAAATAAAAAAGGAAAAAACTTTCATTTTTCCCTTATTTTCTTATTTAGTGTACGCAATTGCGTATATTGTTTTTATAAAAATGAGGTGATAGGTACTGCCCCTACATTACATTTCAACTTGTTTGCCCATATATTGCCGTTATACTACAAGTGAATTGTCCTTACATTGTTAGACGACACCTCATATTTTTACAACTCCTCATTGTGATACATAAACTCCTCTAAATCTATTGGTTCATCTTCCCAAGTCATTTCCTTGCCAATGAGTTTCTTAATAGTTCCACTTGGTATGCTGATAAGTGTGCAACTTTCCCCATACACATCTTTCCAACCGTACCACTCGTCCCAACCTCTTGTTGGATATTCATCAGCGATAAACTCTCCTCTACTATCAACACAAAGATATGCCATAACCTATTAGTTTTTAATTGTGATACAAAGATAAAACAAATTTTTGACATTTCCAAATTTATTTGGAATTATTGTCAATTATTTTATACAATGCGCTACCTAAAATAATAGGAAAGAATATGCTACCACTAATAGCACCAAAGATAATTGCCCAATACCATTTTACATTATCATCAAAATAAAATGATATTGTAACAAAACCGCTGAATATAATATAAAAAATTAAAAAATCCAACATAAGTCTAAAAGTTTAATTTAATCTCTCCGATATTTTTCCTTAATTTGATTGTTGTTAAATCGTATTTATCACAATCAAGTTTGTGTTCAGTACGAATATCACAACAACCATTATCAGTCCTAAATGGGCAAACATCACAATTAGTTCTGCCCTCTCCAAATTCAACCTCTAAAACAAACTTTGCCATAGTTTTATCCTCTTTTAATACGAATATAACCGAGTTTTCCTTTCCAATATACATTGAGAATTTTATAGCCACTTTTCTTAACAAATCCACGCATTTGTTTGAGTGTATCAAAAAACCTCGTTTTCAATCCCTTATTTTCGTACTCTACTTTGTAAATGTATAGTTTCATAATCTTTGTTTCTTAAATCTTTGACAAAGGTAAGAAAAAAAATTGAATTATGCAAATTTTTACCTACAAAACTACATATTTAATATCATTTTTTTTGTAAGTATGATAAGTTTCAAAATGTAGCGATAGACTACTTGCGTGGCACTCTAATATCTCAAATGGGTATCTTTTATGCAACAAAGTAAAAATTCGCTTATAGGCTTTCTCGCTATATTGTTTAGCATTTTTCTTAAACTCCTCATAGGTAAGTTCCCCTCTTACTCTAATAAGATTGAAATTCTTATCTACATAATATGTACTGCCCGAAATAGCATAAACCCAAATTACAAAATCTTTTGTCATACTCTATATGTTTTAATTGTGATACAAAGGTAAGTAAAATAAATGAATTATCCAAATTTATATGGAATTATTTTCAAATTATTTTATCCCCGCCCTTCTTGTTTCGTTTTGTGCTACAAAGGTAAGGAAAATTTTTGATATATGCAAATAAAAAGAGGTAAAAATTACTCTTTACCCCTTATTTTTTTATATTTTTCAAACTCCACCATAAACATTTCGCATTTATGATATAGTTTTTTCAACTCCTCAAATCTACCCTCACTAAAATCAGTGTGAGTATCGTTTGCATCTTCAATATCCCAAACAACCTCTTGCAGTTCCTCCGCAATCTCTAAATAATCTTGTGCTTTCATATCTACAACTTTTTATGCAAATTCTTGTTGTTTAACCCACTCCTCTGCATCAGTCCAAACAAGGTAGTCATCATACTCACTTGTATCAAAATCATTATCGGAAAGTCCCTTAACCTCTAATGCTTCTTCCAATCTATAACCGCCAACTAATATATAGAGATTTTTTCCGTCATCATAAAGCACCCACGCATCGTTTCCGTGCCAAGCACCACTATCCAAGTCAATAATCTTGAATGATGATACACAATATCCATAATTGTCTGACAAATAGTCTGCAATATCATATTCACTTAATGTGGGCATATCTACAATAGTAGGCAAACCCAACTCCTCAACTGAATATCCGTCAGTATCCCAATCTACAAATACTCTCATAGTCTTTTATTTTATTTAATTGTATTGCAAAGGTAAGGAAAATTTTTGATATTTCCAAATTCTAATTAAATTATTTTAATCTATTTGATGATATTGTCTATACAATTCTTCTTCATCTATTGTAATATCAGGCAATTCTCCAAAACAAAGATTATCACGATAGTATTCTGCTTTCCACTTTTCAAAACCAACATCTATACCAACTCTCTCATATCTCTTTTTGTGTTTCATATTGTATTTACGGAAATAACCATTTCTCTTTCCCCTCTGCTTATCATTGTGATATTTTACCTTACACTCATTACAACAAAATGCTTGTGCATAATGAGATTTGATAAACTCACACTTGCAAATAGGACAAATACATTTATCCCCAACCTTTTTATCCTTATTGGAAAGATATGTCTTTTTCCGTTGTGTCATATTCTACCAAAAATAATCATCAAGAGTTACAACCTCATTATCTTCATCAAAGATAGAGAAATTTTCAGCACCAAGATACTTTATAACCTTATCATCAACATCTACCTCGTGATAATGATAAGAACCCAAATAATCATATTGTTCTCTAATATAAACCCCATTTGAGTTCATATATACATTGTGATTATATGAAGATAATCTCTCTACTCTATAAAAAGTTTTAGGTAGTATAATTGTTTGTGCCATATTCTTTTTATCTTTTAATTTCTTTGACAAAGATAAGTAAAAATTTCCATATATGCAAATTTTTTACCAACTTTTTCCACTACCCTTATGAATTAGTTTAATTGAGGTAATTGGTATTGGCAAATCATATATATAACACCCCACCAATGTCGGACACATATCTAATTTTATATGGTCTTTATTTAATGTATCAACATCTATTTCATAAATGTCATCATCATAGGTGCTATCATAATCACAAATATCCTTATCATACATAAAAATATATGGAGTTAATTCCTTATCAGTTTTTCCCCCCCAATATAAAGAATAACACTCGCCAACTTTTGGCAACAAGCCATTCTTTAATATACTTTTTCTAAAAATAGGGTTTGATTTATGATATAATTTCTTTCCCATACATTCATTTCTTTCTGGCAACAAAGATAAGTAAAAAATTCCATATATGCAAATAAAAAAGGGTAAATCTTTCAATTTACCCCTATTTTTTATATTTCAATACTTTCAATTCTATTTTTTAATGACAAAAGATATTCCCAAATTTCCTCTTTGCCCATATCATCTAAATTGCCAAGAATGTGATTTACCTTATCTAATAAGGTATTTTTATTATAGACATACTCATATAGAGTAATTTCATCATCAGTAGGAGTGCGCCACCAAGTTTGAGTTTCCATAAAACTATCATCAGCAGAAATTTTATCTCCTATACTTTCATCTACATTTGTTGCAAAGAGTACCATACCATTTTTGAAATATACAGTACTATTTATAAAACCCTCATCATAAACACCCATCATTACATAGGCATTGTTAATAGTACCGCCCTTTGAAACCCTCTCAATAAAGCCAAGTACAATAAGGCTACCTTTTGGAATGTCTATCTCTCTTGTGTTAAGATATGCACCATTCTCATTGGTAATGTTACTCTCAATTCGGTCAATCAATACTTTCAAATCTTTATTCATAATCTATTAGTTTTTTAGATGTTTTACTTAACTGATGCAAAGGTAAGAAAAAAATTTCAATTTACCAAATAAAAAGGAAATTATTATTCAACAATATAATGAGGGTTTGTTTCGGGAAAATTATCTATTATGCTATCTTTGGAAGCAACTTGATTTAATCCATAAAGTATATTATCTACATATTGTAAATGGTCTTGTTCATCTAAATAAGTATTAAACCAAATTTCAGTGTCATTAAGCTTAAATTTAGTATTATCACAAATCCACTGCATATATTTCCAATGTTTTACCAATAACCATAAAACACTTTTTCCTTTATATTTACCAAATGGCATTTTTCTTCCAATATCGCATAAATTATTTATTTTTACTTCTCTTGACAATTTGGGTGAGTAACAATTTTCTTTTAATAATTCTAAATCACTTTTATTCATTGTTAAATCAGCGCAATTTTGTATTTTATTCATAATTCCGAAATCTTATTAGTTTTTAATTATTTTAACTGACACAAAGGTAAGAAAAAAATTCCATATAAACAAGAAAAAGAGAGATTATTTTTCAATAACCCCTCATTTTTTTTCTTTAACCCTTTTGATTTTCAATCATTGGTACTACAAACTCACGATACAACTCTACATACGCATCTTTATATGGATATTTCAATATGTTGTGGGCAATCTGCTCAATCTGCTTTTGAATAGCATTTATTACATCTTGCTTATTAAGAATATGCCAACTTACCCCACTATAAGTAAAGAATTGTGTGCTGTTCTCTTCCTTTTGGTATCTATTAACAAGATATGCAATATCCTCTGCATCCATACCATTGTCAATACACTCTTTCAAATCTTCCTTATCGTAGAAATCATATATGCGCTCGTTCTCACAATCTATGCCGTTTTGAATAACAAAGCGAATATCCTCTTTCCAAGCCTTAACAATTAACGGATGTAAGTCCTTACCAATAAATAATGATGAATTCAAATCTTTAATGAGAAACTCTGCTCTAATTACAATGTCTTGTATCATAGTCTTAATGTTTAATTGTTTTAACTGATGCAAAGGTAAGAAAAATTTTTCAATTTTCCAAATAAAAAGGGTAGAAATTTACTCTCTACCCTAATTTTTTATTGTACACCATACATTTCTTTAAGTTTTGTAATAGGTGTATATCCATTCCAAAAGGCATCAACAACTTGCTCTTCAATGAAAAGACCACCACAATAACCAAAACTCTCACTCTTTAACTCTGCGTTCTCGTTGAGTTCCACAAACTCTGCACCACTCAAACTAAACTCCTTTTCAAGAGTTTTAACCATAGTGTCATAGTCAGTTGAAATATAGACCAACTGCCTAATTACATCTTCCGTGTTAATATCACGATAGCAACGCCAACTCAAATAAATACTCTGCTTTTCCATAGTTTTAATTTGTTTTACTTAACGAGTACAAAGGTAAGAAAAATAAATGACAATTCCAAATTTTTTATATAAAAATATCCATACTTTTTAAGCAATTTTGAACGACTTTATTTGCTTTTTCTGCTATCTCACGCAATGCACCTAATGCATTATCTTTGTCGGCAAAATACATAATAGTATTATCTTCGTCATCTACCCAATGATACATATCCATATTGACACGAATATCTTTCAATCCTGAAAGAGAAAGTGTTACCATATGCTCATACCAATCTTCTACCTTTTTTGTTATGTTGTATGTAATAACATTTCCGTTGCTATCAACTGAAAAAATCTGCTCTCCCTCTTTTACATTCTTAAAAGTTTTCATAACCTTAATGTTTTTGTTCTTAACTGATGACAAAGGTAAGGAAAATAAATGACATTTCCAAATTATTTGAAAGAAAAATTAACATTTCCAATGATTATCTTCCAAATGTTCAAATAATTTATCCACAAAATCATCAACTGATTTACATTTGTACTTTGTTTCAACCCTTGTACCTGTCCAATCAGTATGAGTCGCCATATTCTGCTCACACCATTCTTTCAATATCTCTTTTGTTGTTCTAATTGAGCCCATAACCTACAATTTATTATAATAGTTATTTTTGAAATCTTGTGGTAATAACTTTAAGAAATTATCCCAAGTTAATTCACTTTCATTTTTATAATACGATTGTGAATAATGTTTTACTATTACTATATACAATCGTTTAATCAGTTCTCTTATGTCGTTACTTGTAGCAACCCAACAAGCCTTACTAATAACTGAATAGAAAATTTCTTTGTTACAACCAATACGATAAACATTATCGTAATAGTCTTTCCTTACACCTCTTTCAGTACATTCTATTTTTTCGTTATTTACATCTATCTCAAATGTATGTTCCTTATAAGCAAATGTGAATGTCATAATCTTTTTGTTTTTAATTAACTTTCGTACTGCAAAGATATAATAAAAATTTGAATTATGCAAATAAAAAAGGTAGAAAATTACATTCTACCCTCATTTTTTTACAAAAGTGTATCTAACTCTATCAAATCAATGATATAATTTGTTTCTTTACCTTGTGTCTGCCCAATCTCTCTCAAATTATAAATGTCAAAATCGGATAATTCATTCTCATTATTTTCTGCGTGTTGAACAATCAATTCAATAGCTTTTTCTCTCGTTGTAGCCATAGCAATAGGTGTTATTTAAGAATAACTCAACCACGCATCACCACAACCTACACTAAATACAAATTTTCTATCTTCCATAGTCTTAATGTTCTCGTTTTAATTAACTTTAATTGCAATGTTACCTACTACGCCATAAGTATATCCATTATCGTTAGAAAATACTATCTTCGCATCACTTGGATAGTTGCTTAACATATCCATAAACTCCCCTACTGACATAGAGTTTTCTGCACACTCTTTTGCATCGTAATAATCTCTATTTGTCTTTAATGTTACAATCGGTTTCATAATCTTAATTGTTTAATGTTTTCTTAACTGATGCAAAGGTAAGGAAAAAATTTGAATTATGCAAATAATTAAGGGAAAAACTTTCGCTCTTCCCTCATTTTTTTTACAACTCTACGATTTCCTCACAAATCTTTCCCGTAAGACTATTCTTGATATAATCTTCCCAAGATGCGTATTTGATAGGTTTTGTCTTAACCCACTTTGGAGTATCAAATGTTCGCTCAACCAATTCCTTTGTAACATTTTTCAAAAGAACATTATCAGCAACACCACAACCCATACCATTCTCTCTGCTCGGTTTGTGAACACTTGAAAAACTCAATGCATAACCCAAATCATTTGACTGCATATAACCAATGTTGGTGCCGTCAGTTATATAACAATATGTTGGTTTCTCATTTCTATTAGAATAGTATTGAGGGTGAAAACATCTATATCCAAATGATTTTACAACCTCAACTGCTTGTAACAAAATTGTTGTTCTATCCATAGTCTTTAATCGTTTAAGTTTGACAATGCAAAGATAAGAAAAAAAATTGAATTATGCAATAGTTTAATGAAAAAAGATTAAAAAATGTACCTATATCTCACGACATTGATACATTTCCCACCCTAAAAGTGTATTAATTAAAAAATTGAAAAAAATATGTTGAAAAACAACATTTTACAAAATTCTCTTTTTCTTGCCGAGTTGAATTTCAGTCGGCTTTGGAATATCATTTCGATACTCATTTACGACTGCAAACATAGGCTCTCGCTCAACCTTTTTCGGTGTATCGCTACCCATAGGTATAATGCCCAACAACATAGAAACAACAAACTTAACCATAGACCATAAAATTTTAATTTAGTTAGCGTGGTAGGACTCAAACCTACACCCTTTGGTTTTTATCGTAAGTAACGAACTCTCGGTATTCGTGGCATTTATCATCGCAATCGGACTCATAAGTCTGCATAAAACGGCACTTTCCCAAATTCTTACCCAACCGCACTCGTGTTATGCTACACGCTACGATATATATTATAATTGTCGCCCCAAAAACCTATAATTTATAGTAAGGGGAACCGAGCGACTTGTGGTTTATTTATGAATTATGAGTACAAATTTATCACTTGGTAATATCTCGAATGCGTACCATATTCTTTTAGTTAATGCGGCTCCCACCGCTGGGTTATACAATCTCAATTATAATAAACTAAAATTTCATTCAATCTTTATTTAAGGCGGAGGTCGTTCCATATCTATTCCTTATTTAATTTCAACACTGCAAAGATAAAACATTTTTTTGAATTATCCAAATTTTTAGACAACTTTTTTTTAATTTAATGTACGCAAATGCGTATATTATAAATTAAGTTTAAGACCATTGAATACACTCTTGAAATTGGTTGCACTTATCTCATTACCTTTGTGGCAATAATTGTGCAACTTTTCCCACATATCTTCCCCAACAAACATACATTTCAAATCATCTTGAATAATGTTGTATGGAATGTTACTCGGCTTTGCCAAAGCAATATATCCAGCGTCAGGATAATTCTTTGGAACTAACCATAAAATATAACCTTGTGGAAACTCCTCAACAATCTCAAAAACTCTTGTATTGTGATAATCTTTAACCTCAATGAACTTCTTTCCGTTCTCCTCAAAATATCGTCTATTGCAAACCATACTATTATCTTATTTAGTTAATGTACGCAAGTGCGTATATTAGTTCTGCCTACTTTTCCAATCTTCCCAATTATCTATAATCCAATCGTCATTGTTATCATAGTCATCAAGCAAAGTTGAAAGGTCTTGCCAATCTGCATTGTAGAGAATATCGTATGCCAACATTTCAATAAACTTGTCGTCAGCAATCATTTCATCAAAGAAACTCTCCTCTTTGTAGTAATCCTCAATGTAAGTTCTAATATGAGCCAACAAACTCGGTTTAGTCCAACGACCATAATTGTTGTGGATAGGCTCTTCCAAGTTATACTCACTGATGTAAATTACATCATCGTAGCCACCACGCTCCCAAGCATCTAAATCCTTATAACAAACACCATTTTCAGTCTGTCCGCCAACATACTTTGTATAAACTTTTGGAAAAGTATTAGTCCATTCAAGAATTTTATTAACACGATAGCCAATAGTAACCTCAATCTCGTTCATAGTCTTATGCTTTATTTTAACACTACAAAGATAATACAAATTTTTGAATAATCCAAATTTTTGAACAACTTTTTTTAATAAATGTTTATACTATATTATATACCCCTTGTATCAACCCTTTTTGTTTGTACTGCAAAGGTATATAAAATAAATGACATTTGCAAATTTTCGTTAAACTTTTTTCAAAAAAAAATGCAGAGCATTAACCCTGCATTAGTCTTTAATACTATCTATAAATTTACAATACTTTTGCCACATTAGTCTTTCGCTTGCATTAGCATTTTTGTATTCAATAAGACTACTCCACACCCCAAGAGAACAAAACAACATCAAAACAAACATAAACGCATTGAGATATGGGTTTCCTATTACTCCTAAAATAACAAGAATTACCACCCATAAACAAAACAACATTGTAAATCTATTTGCCAACCAAAATTTAATTGTATTTTTCTTCATAAAAACTTATTTTCTAATTGTGCAACAAAGGTAAGGAAAATAAATGACATTTGCAAATAAATTGGGGATTATTTTTACATAACCCCCAAAATACTTTGTTTTAGTCTATATAGGCATAGTATTCGCTTAACTCCTCGCCTTTGAAATGATTTCGGCAATAATAATCTGCCTTACGCCAAAGGTCATCATAAACCTTTGCTAACTCATTGTTAGTGTCATAGTGTTGCCAAATCTTTTGATTTAGCGCAATTACCCACTCACACATAAACTCCAAGTTATTACCCCAAGAACGCATTACCTGACGATAGGTATCTTTTACCCCCTTTGCACCATAACACTCCGCTATGCTCAAATCAGCATAAAAAGTGGTTTTGCGCTCCTTACCTACATCGTTGAGGAACATTTCAAACATTTGCTCACAACGGCTTGCATACTGAAAAACATTCATAGTATTATTCTTTTTATCGGTTTAACTTTCAAATCTGGGACAAAATTACAAAATCTTTTTGACATATGCAAGTTTTTAAGCAATTATTTTCAAAAAAAATGAGGATAATTTTCATTACCCTCATTTAATGTACGCAATTGCGTATTAGTCATTGGAATAATTCTAATGATGAAAAGTAAAAACCACCTTAAATGAATTAGTAAAATATTTTATTAACTTTTACTACCAAACGCAAAAAAGGTGCTTATTTAGCACCTTTCAAGTCAAAGTAGAAGCCCTCTTCAAACTCCAAACCTCTGAAAATATAGTTTATTAAACCATAGTATTCAAGAGTCTGGCTTGTGATTATTGGCAAAGATAGTAAATCTTCCAGAGAAAAAAACATATCTATTATGTCAATTTCGACAACTACCTTCTCGCCTAAATCACCAGAACTTACAAATGTAGAATTGTCAATGTGTTGCTGAATATCCTCTGCACCTATGATATTTCGGCTCAATTCTTTCGCCCTTTCGCATAAAGTGATAAATTCAGCGATGTTCTTAAAATTTGTTTTTACTTGCTTACCCTCAAATGTGCGAACCATACAAAACTCCTTTCCGTTTTTAATTAGTTAATAAAAATTTTTAGTTAAAAGCGAGGTACGCAGTTGCGTACCCCACTCTTTGATACCCTATCGGGTTGAGGTAGCGAGTGTTTGCCACTCGCACTCCCTTACCCATTCCTCGCCATTCATTGAAAGGCGGAGAATACTATCAAACTTGATACTCCGTGTAACAACTTGATTATCTACCAAACCAGCCTCCGCTTGCTTATGCGAGGTTTTGTCTTTGCTTTGGAGATATGCCATAATTTTGGCAAACTCCTCTGCGGTGGCAATCTTGCCATTCACAAACCACACGCTACTGATATGCGCATTTGCGGGTACATAGTATCGCAAATATCTTGCGCCTTTGTAGGTAATAACCTTATTAGGTATTTCCCACTCACCCCATTTCAATTCCTCTGCTTCAAAGCCTTGCTCCTTGCCTTGCTTTTTAAGGCGGTTATTGACTGCTTTCTCATAAGAGAAATTTACTTGAATGTCGGTGCGTACCAACTTTGTTACTACAACACCTTTGCCCAGAACATACTGTGGAATACCACCATCGGTAAGATAAACCAAGTTAGCAAACTGACAACCACAAACTGCTACGATAGCATCAAACAAATTCTTCATACTCCTTAATGTATTTGAAGATTTATGGCGGAGGTTTTTAGGTACTCCACCGAATAGACCTATATTTTTTGACAACTCAAACATTTCAAAGAACTGCAATCTCTCACATTGCTGATGCAAAGGTAAGTATAATTTTTGAATTTACCAAATTTTTTAGCAACTTTTTTCAAAAAATTTTTACTACCCCATCAAAGACCGCTTACAACCTTAACCGATTGCGAGTGCAAAGATAAAGCAAGTTTTTTGATTTTGCAAGAGTTTTGCAAAAAAAAGTTTTCAACACTCATTGTTAATAACTTTTTGAAAAAAATATAACATTTTATTTGGAATTGTCAAAAACTATTCTATATTACTAAACAATATATGCGTGTGTGCGTATATGTGTGTAATGTATGTTAGCAAGTAAATTAAATAATACCCTATTTTTGCCCATTTTTAGCCAATTTTAGACCATTTACCTATATAAGCGGATAACTTACCCATAAATGTATATTTTAAGCGAAAATAAGTGTTTAAAAATTGTTTTTTATTATTGGCGTGGGAATATACCCCCGTACCCGTAGGTGTCCCCTCCCTCCCCCAGACTCCCCCCGTCAAAACACGAAATACGGGCCGACAGATGGCCGTTTTAATTTTTCCAGAATTTTTTGACTTTTAAAAATCGACTTTTACTTTTAAACAAATTTGCCTTAAAAAAGTAGGGTTTTCAAAAAAATTTTCCATATAATTTTTACCATCATAAAATTTCAGGGGACATTATTTTAATAAGTTACTTTAAAACAAAAACCCCACTAGAAAGTAGGGTTTTCAAAAAAATTTTCCAGAAAATTTTCTTATTTTTAAAAATGGGATTATTATTTTTTCACCAGGTTTTTCCATATAATATTTTACATTATTATAAGACTATTTATCTTATATAAGAAAAAAGTAATTACATGAATAGAGATATTATATTAGAGAGGTTAAGTGGAAGGTTATATCATTTCACTAGTTTGGAGGGTTTACTTAAAATTATAGATAATAAGTGGACATTTAAATTGTCATCTAGTGATAATGAGGAGGAAGAGAATATACGTCATGGAAAAAAATATTTTATTTCTTTCACTAGGCAGAAGGATTATAGGATAGGTTTTCCTGCGGCAATATATCATTCTGCATTTGATTCAATTGTAGTTAGGATAGAATTTAATGGTGATTTACTTAACAATAATTTTGAAGGTTGTGCTGTGGATTATTTTAAGGGGGCTAAACACAATTATTTTAAACAAAGGAGAGTTAATAAGTTTCAATGTGATACTGAGAGTGAAGATAGACTTTTTAGTGACAAGCCATTTATTGAGGGAATAGATAAATATATTACCAGAATTGATATTTTATGTTTAGATGAGGAGGATTTTGAAGAATGGTTTGATGAATTATCTTTACTTTTAAGAAAGAGTGATAGGATTTACATATATAATAATGGTAATGATTTTATTAGGCAAAATGATAATACTATAAATAAATTTTTAGTTAATAATATGGTAAAGGTCCAAATAAGTGAGGATGATATTAAGTACATGGTAAATGAATGTATTGGTAAGATATTATTAATGAATAATAAGGAGTAATAAAAAAAGGCAATGATATAGATGTTGACCCACGAAATGTGAGAAAATAATCTCCTGACTGTAAAAAGTTGGGAGATTTTTTCATTTTCTCTGGACTTTTAGTTCTCTATCCCTACATTCTTAATGTAAAGGATATGATAGCATTCGAACTTTGTTGTGAAAAATCTAGTAAATATCTAGTTACTAGATAGTTAAGTGACAGAAGTTGTCAAAATGGTGTTGAAGGTGAATCATATTTACTTTCCAATAATTCATATTTAGCACATTTATTCGTTTCCTTTAATGGGTCGATATATTCACCACATTGTAATATTTGCCTAATATTATCATAAATCATTTTGCAATCTTCATTCGTTAATAAC
>JAEIGA010009448.1_pt1 | contig 14753 bp, 14 predicted proteins | sample 9270691 | NCBI WGS metagenome assembly JAEIGA01 (sample SAMN17057246, study PRJNA624740) | gut metagenome | biome: biome; isolation source: fecal sample | host: Bos grunniens | place: China: Xizang | collected 2019
AATACTCCAAGGGCTCCATTATCTCCAACTGTGTGGTGCGCAATGGTCTGAACAAGGGTATCGGCATCCGGGGCGGCGAGAATATCACCGTCATCGGTTGCGAGGTGTATGAGAATGCCGAGGATGGCATCTACATTGACAGCAAGTGCCGCAATGTTCACATCTCCCATATTAGCGCAACTGCAAACGGTGGGCGCGGCGTGGAGATTGCTCCCGATGCCGAGTCTGTGCGGATCGCCGTCAAGGACTGTTTCCTCACCGGTAACGTCCGGGAGGGCATCCATGTGGCCACCGCATCCGACAAACTCGTCATTGCGGATAACTACACCGACGGCAATACCCTGGGTATGCGGATCGAGGCCGTGACCCTGACGGATGCCGTCATCAGCAACAACAGACTGCTGGACGGACATGAGAGTGCTGCACTCTTTACTGGGCGTACCGATTTCGTGGATCTGGAGGAGGCTGCTCCCACCGTAACAATCACCCTAAGCGGAGATGATCTGACCTCCGGACTCAAGATCAACCCTGATGGAGCCGAGGGCACCAGCAGTAGTGGTAAGGTTACCGGGTATCTGGATGTGAGCGGGATGGGCAGCCCCATCGCCATCACCACCGACGGAAACACCAGCAGTGTGCGCATCGCGCAGTATGATTCCGGCAAAAACAGTCTGGTGACGGATGCGGCACTGACCGATATCTCCGGGGACGGAGTGCATGAGCTGTCCATCGAGAAGCTGGCGGGTTGCACGTATATCCGGCTGTTTTATACCTCTCTGGACGGTACGAATCCTGCTGTGATCCGATCCATCCTGGTGGAGGGGAAAGGTGCGGAGCCCGGTGGTGAGGTTTGGGAAACCATTATCGACTACACTGTGCCGGAGGATTGTGCCAGTGTGGTGCTGACCAAGGACATCAACGGCAGCGAGTTCCGGCTGAAAAAAGCCCATGCGCTGTTTGTTATCCAGCCGATTGATGGTGCGGAATCTCTGGCGGCAAATGTGCAACCCGCATACACATTCCAGGCGGCGGATGCCAATCCGTATAGTGCGCAAATCTATCGGTATGGATTTGCCAATGTGCCCAGAACCGCCGGTAAAGTGACAATGGCTGCATTTACTCTGATCGATACCGGCAACGGCGTGGCACTGCTTAGCTATAAACACGCCGGCGAGATTAACTACTATGAGGACGGTTACGGTGCACTTACAACTGTTGCATCTGGACAGGAGCAGGTAAATCAGGATAGCCTGGAGTATAAACTCCGGGAGATCACAGCCTGTTCCGTTGGTGGGCACGCCAAATGCATCGGAGTGGGGACTCGGATCAAAATGATGGGAGTGAGAGCATGAGAGTGTGTGAAAACGGCATCATGAGAGATGCCACGCCGGAGGAGCTGGCTCAGATGCGGGCGGCGCAGAGGGAGGCGGCCATCCGAGAGCGCACCCGGCCTATGAGTGCCGAGGAGGTGCTGGAGCTGCTGATCCCCGCACAGATAAATGCCATCGCCGTGGACGATAACACCGCTCTGCGGATGATGGGGTTCTACCCGGGGTGGGCGGAAAACACCGCTTACACTGTGGGGCACAAGGTTCAGCGGGGCGGTAAGCTGTGGAGATGCCTCCAGGGACACAGTTCCATCGTGGGCTGGGAGCCGGAGAATGCCGCAAGCCTCTGGGAGCAGATCAATGAGACCCACAGCGGCACGGAGGATGACCCCATCCCCTATGAGGGCAACATGGCCCTCGTCAGCGGCCTGCACTACATCCAGGACGGCGTGTGGTATCGCTGCATCCGGGATACCGTCAATCCGGTGTACCACCGGCTGGAGGAGCTTGTGGGAATCTATGTGGAGCGGCTGTAAAAGCTAATCCGCATTCTCGCAACTACCCCGTTTAAGAATTCAAAATGGAGCCCTGAGTACTCTCACATGAGAAGAAAGGGGTTCTTTTCTACGTCGCCGTAGCTCAATCTTCGCCAGTTTGGAGTCACAGCTACTTTAACTAATCAATAAACGTTGATTTAAACACCGAGGTGATACTTTATGAAAAACCTAAAACTCTTTGTCGAGGGTGATAACCTCAAGCTAGACTCTGGCTATAATCCCAGGGATTTATTCCCGGGCATGAAAGAGTCCGTTCGCCTTGAATTCGACTTTCCTCCCGACTGGAAAAATAGAGTAAAAGTGGCGGCATTCTGGTCTGTAATGGGTAAAGAGTTCCCTCCGCAGATCATAGAAGACGGTAAAACCTGCCTGGTTCCCACCGAGGCTCTGCAGGGCGCTGTATTTAAAGTCCAGATTCTGGGTAAAAAGAACGGCGAGAAAGCCTCCACCACCAAATGCACCGTATATCTTAAAGGAGGTAGAGTATGAGCCAGGCAGATGAACTCTTGGACAGTCTGTTCGAAGACGAGGTCGCAACTTACAGTATCGACCCTGCGACTGAACCGCATATCCTCATTGATGAGGACAAGGCTGTTACAGTCCCCGATGATCTGAAACACATTGCCGTTCAGGGCGAACATAACGTCGAGACCGTTACTTTCGATTGTCCGCGATATTGGGATGGACACGACCTCTCTCGGATGAGTATGCGCATCGTCTATCAGCGTGCTGACGGTCATCGCGAGCCTCATCCCGTAGAGAATCTCAGAGTCGATGATGTCGACGAGAATATTATCCACTTCGACTGGACAGTTTCCGGAAACGTTACTGCGGTTAAGGGCAACGTTTCCTTCATGGTCTGCGCCAAACTCTCCGACGCCGAGGGCAACAGAGTGCGCGAATGGCACAGCCGCCTGAATCAGGAACTAATCGTAGACGAAGGCATGGAATGCTCCGGTGAGGAGATCGTCGAACGGAATCCCGACATTCTCGAAGCCATTCTGGTTCAACTGGACCATCTCGAGTCTACCGGCGGTGTCACCGATGAGCAGATCGCTAATGCTGTCGACGCTTATCTTCGGGAGAACCCCATCGAGGCCGGGGTCGATGAGCAGGAAGTTCGGAACATCATCGCTGCATATCTCGAGGAGAATCCTCCCGAGGGCGGCACGATCACCGACGAACAGATCGCCAATGCTGTGGCAACATATCTGGCTGAAAATCCGGTTGAAGTTACCAACGTTGTTAAGACAGTCAACGGCGTTTCTCCCGATAACAACGGTAACGTTGAGATCACTATTCCGGATTCCGGGCAGAATGTGGAACTGGACACTACCCTGACCCAGAGCGGCAAGGCCGCCGATGCAAAGGCTGTGGGTGATGCCCTTGCAGAGCTGGAGGGCAAAATCCCGGAGGGCGGAGGCACTACCGACTATGCCGCCCTGACCAACAAGCCTAGTATCAACGGAGTTGCCCTGGAGGGTAACAAGACCGCCGAGGAGCTGGGTATTACCGGGATGACGGACGATCAGGTGCGGACTGCTCTGGACGGCTATCTGACCGATAATCCCGATGCTATCGTCACAGGTGCAACGCCGGAACAGGTGGCACAGATTGAGTTTGCGACAGCAACGGATGCGGCACTGTTTGCTACTCTGGAAACTGGCAGTCTGTATGAGGCCGACCTTACCGGCTGGGGATGGGCCAACAACAGAATGCTTGCCCTACAGGGCACATGGTGGGACAAGGATTTTGCGGTAGAGGGCAACAGATACTCTAGCAACGGATGTATCCATCTGCGGCGAGGTGATGTCCTGATTACAAACGCCGACACACCTGTCCATGGTGCCACCACCACCCGAATTGGTTGTCTGCTGCAAAAAATGACCGCTTATACCTCCAACTACAACCAGGGCACATTTCTGATGGAGGGTCGTGGCAAGTTTGATGGTCTGTATCGCTGCTATACCGCTGTCGATGCGGAGGAGTACATCCGGGTGTCCTACAAGTACGATGTAGACTACGATGTACACTTCTACGTTGCCAAGGCCAGAGCGGATGCTGAAGTAATCCCCTTTACCTATGTATCCGGCTACATCAAGGCCGACACCGGCGCGGTGTTCGAAGCATCCGAAACCGATAAATTCATGACAGGCTATAACAGCGAAGTTGTTAGTGAACTTATCACGCTACAAGCCCCCGGTAAATTTTTGCTGGTCAAGAATATCCACCTCGATCAGTCGGTTAAGGGCGCATATATCTGGGCGAAATATGGAGATGATGGAGCATTCCAGTATGGATTGTTCAAAGGCCGTTGGAATCGCAACTACTGTATCGTACCGCTGATTGCCGAAACCGAGAATATTCGGCTCAATTTCCGAATGATCCACAACCCCACCTACCTCACAGAGGCTCTGCTGGTGGATGCGGAGTACCTGGTGCGCAATGGATATGCAGATCATATGGCCGGCAAATCCCTGTCCATGTTTGGCGACAGCTATGTGGGTGGACACAGCCTGGGCGCATGGCGCACCTGGCACTATATGTTTGCCGAACAGCACCAGATGCAGTATTACAACCACGGCACCAACGGCCTGGGCCTCGTAAAGTCTCCCAACATTGGAGATGGTATGATCGACAGATGCGCCACCGTCACCGAAGCGGATTACATCGGCGTTATCTGCGGAAGAAATGACTATTCTGTCCAGGTGCCCATGGGTACAAACGATGATGTTTCCACGCCGGAGATGGGAATCGGAAACAGAACGTTCAAGGGCGGACTCAACTACCTTTGCCAGTATCTGGTCGAGCATTTCCCAGACAAGAAGGTATTCTTCCTGACGCCGTGGTTCTTCCCGAGCCGGACGGATATTGAGGAAACCATCAAGCCGAAGGAATACATCGATGCGATCCTGGAGATCACTGGTCTGTGGGGAATCCCCTGCTTCGATGCGGCAAGACGGAGCGGTATCCATGTGCGCAGCGAGGCTTTCCGCGGGCAATATTTCCTGTCTGCTTCCGATGTGTCCCACCTGAACGAAGAGGGCGCAAAGTTGATGATGAATAACATCACTAGCTGGATGCTGGCTCTGTAATTCGCATTCGCAATCAAATCCTACCCAATCAATTCAAAATGGAGCGTCATCTCATACCGGGGTGGCGCTCTTTCACACGCCGCCGTAGCTCAATCGGTAGAGCATCAGATTTCCACTCTGAGGGTTGCGAGTTCGAGACTCGTCGACGGCTCCATAAAACGTCTATCCACCTTAGCAAAGAGGTAACCAACCGTCATGAAATACATCAAACTTCTTGTTGACGGTAACGTCCTCAAGTATGATCCAGAATGCAACTTCGACGGACTCCATCGAGGAATGACAGAACCTGTAAAACTATCCCTCACCTTCTCCGACGAATGGAAGAACCGTCCTAAAGTAGTTGCGTTCAGTTCTCTGGCCGGTAAGGAGTATCCACCTCTGGTCTTAAAGAACAAAAACTGCATAATTCCCGCGGATGTTCTAACCAATCCCGCATTCAAAGTTCAGATCCTGGGCAAGGATGAAACTAGCACTATCCGCACAACCAAATGTACGATTTACCTGGAAGGAGGTAGAGTATGAGTCAGGCAGATGATCTGTTGGCGACCCTGAGTGTTGACTATACCGACGAAGCTTATATTTACGTCAATGATGATCGAACTATCACGGTTCCCGATGAACTCAAGCACATCGCAGTCGAGCACGACCATAACATCGAGACTGTTATCATCGACTGCCCTCGCTATTGGGATGGTCACGACTTCTCCAAGATGACGCCCTACATCAACTACATGCGACCCGATGGCTACAAGGATTCCTATCGAGCCAAGAATCTGCGTGTTAGTGACGAGGATGATACTCGAATTCTCTTCGACTGGACTATCTCCGCTAACGTTACTCAGATCAAGGGTAACCTCTCCTTCCTGGTTTACATTGAGGACCCTGACGCTAATCCTTGTTGGCATAGCCGTCTGAATCAGCAGATGATCATCGACGAGGGTCTATCCTGCAAAGTGCAGATCGAAATGGCTCCCGATTCTATCGAGGAAGTCCTTGCTAGAACTACCGCGAGCTATATCGAGAAAGCTAAGGCCGAGATTGAGGGTAAGACTGCTCAGGTCCTGGCATCTATCCCCGAAGACTACATAACGGTCAATAACATGGCCGAGGAAGCACTTCGAGAAAAGTCAAACGCGATCAAAATGGAAGCCGAGGGCGAGGCCATTACTGTGCACGACTCTGCAGACAATGCTATGCTGGGTCTTAAGCTGTATGGTAAAACTACACAGGTGAGCACGACTGGTAGGAACTTGTGGGATAATGCCTCCGCATATTTACCGTTCAGCCAAACCACTCTAACTGATACTGGTTTCGTGTTTCATAGAGGTGGCGCGACAGGCGGTATGTATGTCAGCTGCAACATTCCGATTGTCGCCGGTACTACCTATACGTTCTCTTGTAAAGGTAACGCGTATACTCCCAGTCTTGCTATTTATAAAGATGCTGTATACGGGACTCAGCTTAAGAGTGGCACCGGGAGCATCACCTATACCGCAGTCTCGTCCACGTCAACTGCTGTCTTCGCAGTGATTATTAATAGCAAGGATTCTAGCTGTAATTTCTCTGATATTCAGGTTGAGATCGGTAATTCCGTAACCGAGTATGAACCGTATTCTGGAGGCATTGTATCTCCCAGTCCTGAATGGCCTCAGAGCCTGCACGATGCAGGCGGCAATGGGGAAGTCGTCACATGGCTCCACAATAACAATCTAGCCAATTTAGAAGATGCCACCCTAACGAGATGCGAACTGATCGACAAGACCGATGGTTCTGTTAGGCTGAATGTTACTAATTTGTATTACGGTGAGATCTATCTGTACGATTTGAATGAGTATATTCTTGCAAACCAGGGTAAGACTCTTATATTTGGCGTGGACTCTAATCCGGATGACATGCAGCTTAACATTGTTATCTACGGAACTCGAAAATCTGATTATTATGGCACCGCGTCTTACCAGGAGTCGAATGGTAAGAGTGGAGTTTCGCAGGTATCCATTACGCCGATCAACTTTAGTGCGGTAACCGCGGTTGTTTTGCGACTTGGTAGGAAGGCTACGGCATATACCGATAAGACCACTGTATTTACCGGAGTTCGTTTGACCCCGAAGTACGGTACGGCGTTCGAGCGTCCGGCTAAGTTACAGACTGTTAAAGGTCTTACTCCTGATGGTCTCCGCGGCGTCCCTGTCTCCTCCGGTGGTAATTACATCGACTCTAACGGCCAGCAGTGGATTTGTGACGAGATCGACTTCGAGCGTGGTGTGTATGTTAAGCGGGTAGGGTTGTCTTCGATGGAATCCGACCCGTATATCGAGTACATCTATTCGGAGAAAATGGGATCTGCGCAGCTAATTGTGGCCCCCGATCCCCTTAAGAATCAGGCGGTATACGGCACTCTATGCAATGTGGCTATGAGAAACGATGACGCACTCAACTCGGTTGACGGCGAGTATTACGAAAACCCTGCTAACATTGTATTTGTCGGAAGCGCCAGTGATGACGAAACGTCTATCAGACAGAAGTATTCCGCGTTCGAATTGCTCTACGCTCTCGAGACTCCCATCGAAACCCCTCTGACCGACGCAGAACTCGCTAGCTTCAAAATGGTCAGGAGTAACTATCCTAGCACCACCGTCCTGAACGATTCTGGCGCATACATGTCGATCAAGTATGCCGCTGATACCAAGAGTTATGTTGATAACAGCTTGGGTAACGGGACTCTCGTGGATACTGCTACCGGACAGCTTTATCGACTCGTGGTTACCAATGGTCAGCTGACTGTAGTTGCCGTGTGATCTAAGTGATATTTTATAGGACCTCTCTAAAGCTTAACTGCCGATGAGAGGTCCTTTTCGCATCCTCGATAGTTATTCCGCTTAGTCAAGCGAATCGTTATCCAATACGACAATCTCCTCCTATGGTCGAAGACTGTCGATCGATAGCATTTAAACGAGCGTACAAGGTTAATTCTCTCCATTTCCGTTCATCTGTATTTCCTCCAAAATCCACTGAACTCTTGCCATTCTTTTGCTCCTTTTCAAATGGCGACCTCCCTTGTACGCTTCTTTAAGTGCTATCATTAGTAGCTATCAACTTCAATTAACTATATTTCACAAAACTATTTCCGAAAGGAGGCGTCAAAGATGGCGCGAAGAGCACGCAACCCAGTTTCCGAGGACAGCCATCTAGACAGACCTATACGACCTGCTCTGACCCCCGAAGCACGAGAGAATCAGTTAATCGCTCTCGCTGTTGATCTTGTCGAGCAACGGTTGCGAGATGGAACCGCCTCCTCTCAGGAGACCACGCATTTCCTGAAGCTTGCATCTCAGAAGAATAAAATCGAACTGGAACGAGCCAAATTGGAGAACGAGTTAATCAGAGCAAAGACACAGAATCTCCGTGACCAGGCCGACATGAAGACGCTTTATGCCGATGCTATTGCGGCTATGCGGAGGTATGGCGGACACGAAGAAGAGATTGACGAGGATGATTACGATGAACGGTATTAAGGAACCTGTCATTCGAACATACTCTGAACTCATCCAACTTTCGACTTTCGAGGAACGTTATCGTTACCTGCGTCTCCAAGGGATTGTCGGTAAAGATACGTTTGGATTCGATCGTTACCTTAACCAACAGTTTTATCGATCTACTGAATGGAAGCGAGTTCGAGATCAGGTGATCGTCAGAGACAACGGCTGCGATCTGGGTATTGAAGACAGAATGATTCACGGTAGAATCCTCATCCACCATATGAATCCGATCACCGACAAAGACATTCTTCGAGCTACCGACATCCTGATGAACCCCGAGTATCTTATCTGCGTAACCCATCAAACACATAATGCCATCCACTACGGTGACGAGAATCAGCTATTTACCGGTCTGATTGAGCGGCGTCCCAATGATACTTGTCCGTGGAAGCGTTAAGAAAGGAAAACGTCAAAATGAAAACTAATAAGACGCTTACTGGTGTCGTAACTTGTTTGAGACTTCACATTCATGCCGAGCCTGACGCCAATTCCGAAGTTGTTTGTAAGATTCGTTATCTGACTGAAGTAGAGATCGATCCGGCTAAGTCCACTGACGATTTCTATAAGGTTTATACTGCAACCGGAGCTGAAGGTTACTGCAAGAAGGGCGAAGTGACGCTTAAGAAGTAAGAAAGGAGGTCTCTTTATGGAGAGCATACTGACTTCTATCAAGAAGTTGCTGGGGATTACAGCGGAATATGAGCATTTCGATGCAGACATCATCATGCATATCAACTCTGTATTCCTCAACCTGAATCAGATCGGCGTCGGTCCTGAGGAGGGCTTCTTTATCGAGGACGAGACTGCTGAGTGGGTGGATTTCATTGGCGATTCCCTCCCGTTCCAGGCCGTTAAGTCCTATATTTATCTGAAAGTAAAACTGCTGTTCGATCCACCTCTTAGCTCTGCCGTTGTCGAGTCTATGAACCGTCAGATCGCTGAACTCGAATGGCGGCTCTTGGTCGCAGCTGATGTTGCGGCTAGAGAGATTATGAATTGAGAGAGGAGGAAAGTCAAAATGGGAACTAAATACATCCTGACCCCCGATGGTGAGCTCTATCATCATGGCACTAAGGGTATGAAATGGGGCATTCGTCGCTATCAGAACAAAGACGGCTCCCTAACTCCTGCCGGTAAGAAGCGGTATGCGAAGGAAGAGGCTGATCTCAAGGCTAGAGAGAAGGCTATTAAGGGTCGCGAGAAGGCTGCTGCTCGTAAGGCGAAACTGGATGCTAAGAAAGCCGAGTTGGATGCTAGAGAAGCTAGTTTGAATGGTTCTGGAAAGAAGTCGGGCGCTAAACCCGTAGCACCACAGCAAAAGTCTGTTAAAGACATGACCGACGACGAGATGCGCACAGCAATTGCCCGTAAGCAGCTTGAGAGTCAGTATCTTCAGTATCATCCCCAGCCTAAGCCCCCTGAGTCGTTTGGTAAGCGGTTTATCAACGAAGCTGTTAAACCCGCCGCGATTAATGCCGGTAGAGACTTTATCGAGAAAGCTCTTAAGAAGGCTACTGGCGACATTCTAAAGGATAAGGTCGATCCGAAGAGCCTTGCCGGTATTGAAGCCGCTAATAAGAAGCTCCGAGCTCAGATCGAGAATGATCTACTCAAGAGCGGAATCGATCCCAACATCAAGAGCGAGAACCTCGATAAGTGGGTGAAGTTCAACGAGGAAAGAAAAGCGAGAAAGAGCGGTAAAACCGAAAAGAGCGAGTCTAAGGATACTGGCGCTTCCAAGGAAACTCCCAAGGCTGAGTCGGCTCCCAAGAACGATCGACCCAAAGATCCTAAAGTTACCGTTGAAGGTACGGGGGCTTCTCAAAAGAAGAATTCCGCTGACAGCAAGAAAACTGAGCCAATCATCATTGACATGGAGCCAGATGATTCTGGAACCTATACTGCGGCTGGCAGAGAGTATCTGGATCTGGTCTTCTACGATCCTTATAGAAGGGGTGGGGGTTAATGTCCCTATCTAACACCGCCACACCCAGATACTACGGCGAGTTCAGAGAGAAAGTCCTCCGAGGTGAGATACCGGTTTGTAGGGAAATCTCAATGGAGATGAATCGAATCGATGCTCTTATCGCTAACCCAGGTATCTGGTATGACGACAAAGCTATCGACGGTTTTATCGAGTATTGCGAGGAAGAGCTTACTCTGACCAATGGTGAAGATCTGCGCTTACTCGATACGTTCAAGCTTTGGGCAGAACAGATTTTCGGATGGTATTACTTCGTCGAAAGACCTGTATATGTACCGGGTAAAAACGGTCGGCCTGGAAGAAAAGTTCTGAAGCGTATCAAGAAGCGTCTTATCACCAAACAGTATCTTATCGTCGCTCGTGGTGCTGCCAAGTCGATGTACGCGTCGGTTATTCAGAACTATTTCCTGAATGTCGACACTACAACTACCTATCAGGTTACCACTGCACCCACGATGAAGCAGGCGGACGAGGTCATGTCTCCGATCCGTACTGCCATCGCTCGCTCCAGAGGTCCTCTGTACAAGTTCCTCACTGAAGGCTCCATAAACAACACTTCCGGCTCTAAAGCGAATAGGGTTAAGCTGGCTGCCACCAAGAAGGGTATCCAGAATTTCCTGACTAACTCCCAGCTGGACGTTCGCCCCATGAGCATCGAGGCTCTTCAGGGTCTCCGTATCAAGTGTGCAACGGTTGACGAGTGGCTTTCTTGCGATATCCGCGAGAATCCTATCGAGACCCTTGCTCAGGGTGCTGCTAAGGAGCAGGGTACCGGCGAGAATAATGACTGGCTGATCGTGGCTATCAGTTCCGAGGGCACTATCCGTAATGGCGTTGGCGATACGATCAAAATGGAGCTGATGAATATCCTGAAGGGCGACTATGACGACATACATACGTCCATCTGGTGGTATAAGTTAGACTCTCTTGATGAAGTCAACGACGAGACCGCTTGGATCAAGGCTCAGCCCAACATCGGAGACACTGTTAGTTATGAGACCTATCAGCTTGCCGTCGAGAAAGCAGAGCAGGTCCCGGCTGAGCGTAATGATATTCTGGCAAAACGTTTCGGCATCCCCATGGAAGGCTACACGTATTTCTTCACTTACGAAGAAACCAAGTGTCATGACCGTAAGTTGGACTATTGGCGCATGCCTTGCTCGATGGGTGCCGACTTGTCTCAAGGAGATGACTTTTGTTCGTTTGTTTTCCTATTCCCGCTACCTCGTGGCGAATTTGGAATCAAGACGCGCAACTACATAACCGACTACACATTAACTAAGCTTCCTGGCGCCATGCGAAAGAAGTATGATGACTTCATCGCAGAAGGTAGTCTTATTGTCATGCCCGGAACTGTTCTGGACATGATGGAAGTCTATGACGATCTGGATGCGTTCATTACTCGCGAAGAGTATGACGTCCGATCTTTCGGCTACGACCCGTATAACGCTCGTGAGTTTGTCGAGCGCTGGGAACGAGAGAACGGTCCGTTTGGTATTGAGAAAGTTATTCAGGGCTCCAAGACCGAGTCTGTCCCTCTGGGTGAGTTGAAGAAACTTGCCGAGCAGAGAGCACTTCTGTTTGACGAGCAGCTGATGTCTTTCGCCATGGGTAACGCGATTACCCTGGAAGATACCAACGGCAACCGCAAACTGCTGAAGAAACGCTACGAGGCCAAGATTGACCCTGTGGCGTCTCTTATGGACGCGTTTGTGGCATGGAAACTTAACAAGGAAGCTTTTGAGTGAGGTGAAACTTAAAATGGATTACTACATCACTTCAAACGGAGAACTGTTTCACTATGGCGTCAAGGGGCAGAAGTGGGGCATTCGCCGTTATCAGAACAAAGACGGCTCTTTGACTCCCGCTGGTAAGAAAAGAGCTAAACAGGAGTATAAAGCCGATAATAAGAAGGCTTTTGAACTCGGTAAGAACGCTACTATCACGGGTCATGCTGCTGCCCGGTCTATGAAGAAGACTATTCGTCTAGAGAATGCTCTAGACAAGCGGTATGAGAAAGACCCCGAGGGACAGAGGAGCTTAACTAAAGCTATACGTAAGCGGTGGGATGCATCCGCCGAGACTACCGCGCAGCTGACCGATGCGTTCATGGCGCATAGAAATAGGGCCGAAATACACTGTAAAAGTCTGATCGATAAGTATGGTCAAGAAGCGGTTTCCCCCATTAAGTATAGAGATGTGAAACTGCCAAAGGGAAAATACTCTCCGAGCAAGTTCACCACTGTCAACGAACGTACGAATGATCTGTCTGATTATGCAAGAGCTGGCGCAAAGTCTGTTGCTGCTAGCGGCACCATGGCTTTGATGGGCTTACCGCTTGCCGTGGTGTTTCGTCCCAAGACAACCGGTGAGAAGGCTTTTCAGCTCGCAGAGACTCAGTTCGCGGTGAATTACAACAGACAAAACCGAAAGTGACACTCAAACCATAACGAGGGGTAAATTCAAAATGGACTACATTATCACTACTAATGGCGAACTAAAACACTATGGCGTTCTCGGTATGAAGTGGGGTGTCCGGAGAGGTAACTCCGCGCGCGCCTACGAGAAGGCTAGCAAGAAGCTTCGTAAACTCGATAGAAAGGCTGATAAGGCTGTCGAGAAGGCGTACGACAAGAAGGCTAAGGCCGATAGAAAGGCTTCCAGTTTCTTTGCAAGTGAGAAGTCGGCTCGTAAGGCCGATTTTAAGGCACAGAAGGCGCAGCGTAAGGCCATTGTCCGAGCCAATAAAGCTCGTAAGTGGCTTCATGAGATGGATCGTACCTTTAAGCAGACCACTGAGTCCCTGTCTCAGGAACAGATTGACATGGGTAAGAAGTACACCGAAATTATGAACCGCAGAACGTTCTGATAGACGGGAGGATTCTTCAAAATGGAAAAACCCACGCTAATGAACCGGCTAAAAAATAGCTGGAACGCCTTCAGGAATCGCGACCCCACTATGTTCTACAAGGAACCGGGTATGAGTTATACTTATCGCCCGGATCGCCCAAGGTTCTCCAGAGGCAATGAACGCTCCATCGTGACTTCCGTTTACAACCGAATCGCAATGGACGCCGCCGCAATCGATGTTAGGCATTGTCGACTGGATGATAACGGTCGTTACATCAGCGATATCGATTCCCGTTTGAACAATTGTCTAACGCTGGAAGCAAACATCGATCAGACCGCCCGTCATTTCCGACAGGACGTATTTATGTCTATGTTTGACGAAGGCGAAATCGCAATTGTTCCGGTTGAGGCAACAAACGACCCCACGATCTCCGAATCCTTCGATGTTATCTCCATGCGAGTAGGCAAGATCCTCGAATATTTCCCTCGAAGTGTCAAGGTCGAAGTCTACAATGACAAGACGGGTCGGAAAGAACAGATCATCATGCCTAAGCGGTGTGTAACGATCGTACCCAACCCCCTATATGCGGTTATGAACGAACCGAACTCCACTCTGAAACGTCTTATCCGAAAGCTAAACCTTTTGGACGCAATCGATGAGCAGAGCGGTTCCGGTAAGTTGGATCTGATCATTCAGCTTCCGTACGCAGTTAAGGGCGAGTTGAAACAGCAGCAGGCCGAGACTCGTAGAAATGCGATTATCGACCAGCTTAAGGGTCCGTTCGGCATCGCTTATATCGACGGTACTGAGAAGGTTACCCAGCTGAATCGTCCTATCGAGAATAATCTGATGAAGCAGATTGAGTATCTCACCAATATGCTTTACAGTCAGCTCGGTATGACTCCGTCTGTTCTGGACGGCACTGCTGATGAGAAGACAATGCTTAACTACAATAACCGAACGATCGAACCGATTGTTTCGGCTCTTTGTGATGGCATGAAACGTACTTTCCTCAGCAGGACCGCACGTACTCAGGGCCAGACGATCATGGCGTTCAGAGATCCGTTCAAGCTTGTTCCTATCAATAACATTGCTGAGATTGCAGACAAGTTCACACGGAACGAGATCCTCACCTCCAATGAGATTCGTCAGATTATTGGCTTCAAGCCCTCTAGCGATCCTAAGGCTGATCAGCTGGTCAATAGTAATATTGCTCAGCCTAATCAGGGTGAACCTGCAGGCGAGGAATCTACAAATACCCAGGGTTCTATGGAGGACCTATTTAATACGCCTATGAGTTCGCTCGCGGGCGGTAGCTAACTCTGTAAGTAAGGAGGAAAGTCAAAATGGGAATTAGTCGTACTGACTATGATTTCGGTGGCTGGGCAACTAAGGCGAACCT
>JAEIGA010009449.1_pt1 | contig 14753 bp, 14 predicted proteins | sample 9270691 | NCBI WGS metagenome assembly JAEIGA01 (sample SAMN17057246, study PRJNA624740) | gut metagenome | biome: biome; isolation source: fecal sample | host: Bos grunniens | place: China: Xizang | collected 2019
TAGCCCGCTTGGCGAAGTTCCTCGATGCACGCCGTGGTCTCCTTGTGGTAGCTCCACTTGACGGTCAGTTCGGCTCCGAGGGCGGTTTTGTGGATGTCGCGGTTCGGAGGGGTGGCCGTGATGCCGCACAGAGCGATCTGCTCCACGGCAAAGGCGTCGGCCGTGCGGAAGAAAGCCCCCACGTTTTGCAACGAGCGCACGTTGTCGAGTACGACCATGACGGGGAGTTTTTCCATCGCGGAAAACTCCTCGGGCGAGGGTCGATGCAGCTCTTCGTTCGTAATTTTTCTCATCTTCGGATTTATTTTGCGGGCAAAGATAGCCAAAAGTCATATACAAAGTGAGGAAAACCATTTTTTTTCGCTACTTTTGAGGGATTTTTGATTCAATTCGTACATTAACTATTTGATAGAAATGAGATGCTTCGTGAAAAATCTCCTGACGGTGGCCCTCCTGCTGGGTGCTTCGCTGACCTTGCATGGTCAGGAGTTGGTTCTGAGTGCCGACTTCGAGACCCGATTCGATAATCGTGAATACTCGGCGAACGATTTCGGTGAGTCGCTGACTCTCTTCGGTGTGGGATTCTCGCCCGAGGTGGGTATCCAATGGGCCGCGAAAAACCGATTGATGGTGGGGGCCAACCTTACCCACGAATTCGGGGACGAACGATCGCTCTCCTCGGCCGCCCTGATGGTCTACTACCAGTTCGAGACCCCCTCTATTCGTGTCGATGCCGGTATCTTCCCCCGCTCGAAGATGGTGGGCGACTACTCCGAGGCGATCTTCGACGACAAGACCACCTTCTATCACGACCCCCTGCAGGGTATTTTGTTTAATTACCGCTCCCAAACCTCGTCCTCCTATGCCGAATTTCTGATCGATTGGGAGGGGTTGCGCACCATGACGCAGCGCGAGAAGTTCCGCATCCTGGCCGACGGCCGTTGGGATGATGGTCGCTTTTGGGCCGGAGGCTCGCTGATGATGCTCCACTATGCCAAGACCCTGGATCAGAGCCTCGACGAAGGGGTGGTGGACAACCTGCTGGTGAACCCCCATGTGGGTGTGCGCTTCGGTGAGAAATTTTCGTTCTCTCTGCGTTTGGGCTACCTGCAGGCCCTGCAGCGTGATCGCCGCACCGAGCAGGGGTGGATGACTCCGAAGGGGGGCGAGTTCTACGCCTCGATCAGTCGCTGGGGCGTTACGCTCGATAACAAACTCTATGTGGGCGAGAATCTGCAGCCGCTCTATCCCCTCTATGGCGAGGAGCTCTTCGAGGGTTCGACCTTCTATGGGGTGACGGGCGGCCTCTACAACCGCACCTCGATCGCCTATTCGCGCAGCTTCTTCGACGACACCTTGCAGGTGGATGCCGCCCTGGTGGCCCAATACGATGGGGTAGGGGTCGGCCTGCAACAGGTGCTGAAGATCGGGGTTAGCCTCGAAAAACTCTTTGGAAAGCGAGGAAGTGCACCTCAACCTTAAATCCCGTCTTCAAATGTTCCGATACACAACACCCCTGCCAAATTTTGGCAGGGGTGTTGTGTCGTGTGGGTTTTCGGGAGTGTCGTTAAGGGTCTGCTACCCGAAAACTTTCAATATTACTTCTGGCGGAAGTAGATCTGCACGGGGACTCCCCAAAAGAAAGTCCCCCTTTTGCAAGGGGGATTTAGGGGGATGTAGGATATCGGGATTTTCGGGAGTTTATATAAGGATGAGCAACCCGAATACCAACCCCATTACTTTTGGCGGAAGTAGATCTGCACAGGGACTCCCGGATGAAAATGCCCTCCCTTTGACAAAGGGAGGGTTTGGGAGGGAATGTCAAAATTGGGGTTTTCGGGAGTCTTGGAAAGAATCAGGAGCCCGAAAACCAACCCCATTACTTCTGACGGAAATAGATCTGCACGGGGACTCCCCAAAAGAAAAGTCCCCCTTTTGCAAGGGGGATTTAGGGGGATGTAGAATATCGGGATTTTCGGGAGTGTCGTTAAGGTTGTGCTACCCGAAAACTTTCAATATTACTTTTGGCGGAAATAGATTTGCACGGGGACTCCCGAAAAATCCCACTCGGCGCGCAGTTTGTTCTCGAGGAAGCGGCGGTAGGGCTCGCGGATGTACTGGGGCAGGTTCACGAAGAAGGCGAACTGTGGCGTGGGGGTCGGGAGCTGCGTTACATACTTGATCTTGATGTACTTGCCCTTGGTTGCGGGGGGCGGGTAGTTCTCGATCAGGGGCAGGAAGAAGTCGTTGAGCTCCGAGGTCGAGATGCGACGTTTGCGCGACTGGTGTACGCGGATGGCGGTCTGCAACACCTCGAGGATACGCTGCTTGTTGATCACCGAGGTGAAGATAATGGGAATGTCGCTGAACGGAGCGAGCTTCTTCTCGAGGAATTCGCGCCACTCCTTCATGGTGTTGTTCTCCTTCTCAATGAGGTCCCACTTGTTTACGACGATCACGCACCCCTTGCGGTTCTTGACAATCAGGTTGTGGATGTTGAGATCCTGCGACTCGAGACCCTGCTGGGCATCGAGCATCAGGATGCAGACATCCGACTCCTCGATGGCGCGGATGGAGCGCATCACGGAGTAGAACTCCAAGTCCTCCATCTCCTTTCCCTTCTTACGCATACCCGCCGTATCGACCAGATAGAAATCCATGCCGAACTTGTTGTAGCGGGTGTGGATCGAGTCGCGCGTGGTGCCGGCAATATCGGTTACGATGTTGCGCTCCTGACCCAGCAGGGCGTTGGTCATCGACGACTTGCCCACGTTCGGACGGCCTACGATGGTGATGTGGGGCAGATCCTCCTCCTCTTCGGAGCGAATCTCTCCCGGGAGTTTGGCGAGAATCTCATCCATCAGGTCACCCGTGCCGCTTCCCGACATCGAGCTGATGCAGAAGGGGGCACCCAGACCCAGGGCGTGGAACTCGTGCGAGGAGTAGATCAGGTCGTAGTTGTCCACTTTGTTGCAGACCAGAATCACGGGCTTGTTGGTGCGGCGCAGCACCGAGGCCATCATCTCGTCGAGGTCGGTGATGCCGGTGGCTACCTCCACCAGGAAGAGGATCACATCGGCCTCCTCGATGGCCAACATCACCTGGCGGCGAATCTCCTCCTCGAAGATGTCGTCCGTATTGACGGCATAACCGCCCGTGTCGATGATCGAAAACTCGCGACCGTTCCAATCGGTCTTTCCGTAGTGGCGGTCGCGCGTGGTTCCGGCCGTTGCGTCGACAATGGCCTTGCGCTGACCCACCAAGCGGTTGAAGAGGGTACTTTTGCCCACATTCGGGCGACCTACGATGGCTACCAATGACATGCTCTATCTCGTTTTATTTGGTTACAAAAATAATATCGCGCGGCAAAGGTACAAAATAATTGGGAATTATTAAAATTCAAGATTCAAAATTCAGAATTTAAAATTAATGGCAGTAGGGGCATTTTGTCATGGGAGTTATGGGTGTTTTAGGAATTATAGGAATTTTACGAATTTTACGAATTTTAGTTTATATCTCTCATAAATCCCATATCTCCTAAAACACTCAAGCCCGCACTGCGTCATGGCGAGCACCACCAGGTGCGTGGCCATCTTTTTATCGGAGAATGATCTCGACGATATTTCGCCCATAAAAAGATCCCCACGGTCGCTCACGCTCCCTCGGGATGACGACACGGGCAATTCACAATGCAGAATTCAAAATTTTTTAATTCCACTTCTTTCGCTCCGATTCTTTGCGCTTTGCTTTGCCGAATCGCGGGCTGAAGGAAATATTTTCCGGGGTTTGCACTTGGGTTTTGAATTATTTTTGTATCTTTGAAAAATAATTTGAAGCAAAATATTGAATACAATGATCAAACGACTTTTTTTGGTTCTGTTGCTCATGGCCCCGCTGGCGGTCTCGGCACAGGATTATTACAATGATTACTACGCCACGAAGGGTTATCAAGCCAAGAAACCCAAGACCTCGATTGATTGGGGACTTACGGCCGGTGCCGGCTGGTATGGCTACAACTCCTCGGTGGAGCTCTACGAGGTGAAGGGGGGCCTGGGCTGGCAGGCGGGTCTGCAGGCGGCCTTCATGTGGAACTCGGTGGGTGTGCGCTTCGAGGCCAACTATGCCCGTCATGGGGTGGATCTCATCCCCCACGGTCACTATCCCGAGGTGAAGATGTCCTATAACAAGGTCGAGGTGCCGATCCTGGTCGCCTTCAATCCGAGTATCTTCCGTATTCATCTCGGCCCCGTCTTTCGTGTCTTGAATAATTGTCAGCATACGACCGTCGATGGGCTGTTGGTCGATTTCGGTATGTTGCGCCCCACGGTGGGCTTTACGGTGGGTGCCGGCCTGAAGTTGGGTCGCCACTGGATCCTCGACCTGCGCTACAACGGCGACTTCTCGCCCGCGAAGGGGGTCTTCTACGATGGTGGCCCCGAGGTGAGCATCCGCGAAAATTCGCTCCAGCTCAGTGTGGGTTTTGTTCTTTAACCGAATGCGAATTGGATGGAGACAACCGACAAAGAGATTTTGATCGAGGGGGTCGATCCCCGCGAGCTCTATGGCCCGCAAAATTGTTATTTGGAGCAGATCAAGGCCCTGCATCCGGGGCTGAAGATCGTGGCGCGCGGCTCGATCCTCAAGGTGCTTGGCTCGAAGGCCGAGCAGGAGCGTTTCGAGCGTAGGGTAGAGGGGCTTGTGGCCTACTATTTGAAGTATGGACACATCTCGAAGGAGGTGGTGGCCCAAGCCTTTGCGGGTGGAATCTCGCAGGAGGATGCACCGGTGGACAAGGATGTGATCGTCTATGGCAACAATGGGGCGGTGATCCGTGCACGCACGGTCAACCAACAGCGTATGGTTCGCCTCTACGACGAGTGCGACCTGCTCTTTGCCGTGGGCCCCGCAGGCTCGGGTAAGACCTATACGGCCATCGCCCTGGCGGTGCGAGCCCTCCGTGAAAAGCAGGTGAAGCGGATCATCCTCACCCGTCCCGCGGTGGAGGCGGGCGAGAAACTCGGCTTCCTGCCCGGCGACATGAAGGAGAAACTCGACCCCTATCTGCAACCGCTGTACGATGCCCTGAACGATATGATACCGGCGGCCAAGTTGCAGAAGTTTATGGAGGATGGCACGGTGCAAATCGCTCCGTTGGCCTACATGCGCGGTCGCACCCTCGACAACGCCTTTGTGATCCTGGATGAGGCGCAGAATACGACCCTCTCGCAGATCAAGATGTTCCTTACGCGCATGGGCCGTTCGGCGAAGTTTATCGTCACGGGTGACATGACCCAGATCGACCTGCCGCACCGCTCCGACAGCGGTCTGATGCGTGCCATGCAGATCCTGGAGCCTGTGAAGGAGATTGGTCGCGTGGAGTTCGACCAACGCGACATCGTGCGACACCCGTTGGTAAAGCGTATCGTGGAGGCTTTCGATAAGCAGAGTGAATATAAAGAGAAGAGTGAAAAACCAAAAACTAACAACTAATAAAACCAAAACGAACTATGAACAGAGATTTTAGCGGCTTGAAGCCCGCATTGGTTTGGAAACATTTTGTGGCCATGTGCGCCATTCCCCACCCCTCGCACCACGAGGAGAAGATTCGTGCCTATGTAAAGGGCGAATTGGAGCGTATGGGTTACGCCTGCACCGAGGATGAGGCTCACAACCTCTATGCTCGCAAGGAGGCTACCCCCGGCATGGAGAACCGCAAGGGGATCGTGATTCAGGCCCACCTCGACATGGTGCCCCAGAAGAATAACGACAAGGTCTTCGATTTTGAGAAGGATCCGATCGACTGCTATATCGATGGCGAGTGGGTAACGGCCGATGGTACGACCCTGGGTGCCGACAACGGTATTGGTGCCGCAGCTATCCTGGCTGTAATGGAGGACAATACGCTCGTACACGGCCCCGTGGAGGCCCTCTTCACGGCTACCGAGGAGACGGGTATGGATGGTGCCTTCGGTCTGAAGGGCGGTCTGTTGCAGGGCGATATCCTCTTGAACCTCGACTCGGAGACCGAGGGCGAGTTGTATGTAGGTTGCGCCGGTGGTATGGATGCCAACATCCACTTCAACTACACGGAGGAGGCTCCCGCAGCGGGTCTGAAGGCTGTGGAGCTCACCGTAAAGGGGTTGAAGGGTGGTCACTCGGGTATCCAGATCGTGGCCCAGCGTGCCAATGCCAACAAGACCCTGTTCCGTCTGCTCTATAAGACCGAGATCCCCGTGCAGGTGGCTTCGATCGACGGTGGTGGCTTGCGTAATGCCATCCCGCGCGAGGCAGTGGCTACGGTGCTTGTGCCGGCCGACAAGGTGGCTGCCTTTATGGAGGAGGTGAAGGCCTTCGAGCAGTTGATCATCAAGGAGTATGCCGGCATCGAGGACGAGGTGCAGATCTTCGCTCACGAGGTGGCTATGCCCGAGAAGTGCATCCCCGCAGCTTTGTCCGAGAAGTTGATCCGTGCCGTGGTGGCCTGCCCCGACGGTGCACAGAAGATGTCGCTTGCCATGCCCGGTTTGGTGCAGACCTCGACCAACATGGCCCGTGTCGTGTCGGATGGTCAGACCATCAAGATCCAGTGCCTGCTGCGTAGCTCCGTGCGTTCGGAGAAGGAGGCCCTGGGCGACCAGATCAAGGCCGTATTCGACCTGGTGGGTGCCACCACCGAACTCTCGGGTTCGTATGATGGTTGGAACCCCAACATGCAGTCGCCTATCCTGAAGGCGATGCGCGAGTCGTACCAGGCCCTCTATGGCAAGGAGCCCGCTGTTACGGCTATCCACGCCGGTCTGGAGTGCGGTATCATCGGTTCGAACTACCCGAACCTCGACATGATCTCGTTCGGCCCGACGATCTGCTACCCCCACTCGCCCGATGAGAAGGTGGAGATCGCCTCGGTGGAGAAGTTCTTCGACTTCCTCACCCATACGCTGAAGAACGCCCCCGTGAAGTAGTCTGCCCTCTACCATGGCCGCATCGCACAAATGGGTTGTTATCGTCAATCCCGTGGCCGGAGACGGCCGCGGGTTGGACGATTTTCCCCAGATCTCAAAGCTCCTGCGCGAGCAGGAGATCGACTACGAACCCCTCTTTACGGAGCATAAGTACCACGCCACCGAGCTCACGGTTTCGGCCGTGAAGCAGGGGTGTCGCCACCTGATTGTCGTGGGGGGTGATGGTACGTTGCACGAGGTGGTTAACGGACTCTTTATCCAGCAGGAGGTCGATCCGAAGGAGGTGCTGTTGGCGGTGATCGCCGTGGGTACGGGAAACGATTGGGTGCGCACGGTAGGAATCCCTGCGCGTTACAGCGAGGCCATACGCGCCATCAAGGAGGAGAACCGCTTCCTGCAAGATGTCGGGGTGGTAAGTTACGAGGAGTCGCTCTATCGTCAATCGCGCTACATGGCCAATGTGGCCGGCGCGGGGTTGGATGCTCTGGTTGTAAAACGGGTAAGCCACCTCAAGCAGAAGCAACGCCTGCATCGCTGGAGTTATACCTGGGCTCTGGTTCGCTCCTTCTTTGGCTACAAACCGACGGGAGTGAAGGTGTGGGTCGATGGCCGCCGGGTCTACAACAACCTGTTGCTCAGTGTTGCTGTGGGCATCTGTAAGTACAACGGAGGTGGCGTGCAGCAACTTCCCGATGCGGTGGCCGACGACGGATTGTTGGATCTCTCGCTGATCCGCCCCATCCACTTTTGGCACATCCTCTTCCGCTTCCACTACCTCTTCAATGGAGGGATCTATCGTATTCGCCATGTGATTCGTGAGCGCGGTAGCCGAATCCGCATCGAATCCTCGCCCGAGATGATGGTGGAGGTCGATGGCGAGCTCTTGGGCCATACGCCCCTTGAATTTTCGGTACTTCCGAGGGCCATCTCGTTCGTGGTATCGAGGGAGTTCCTCGAGCAACGCACCGCAGCGGATCATGCGCAATAACTTCCACACCAAGAGAAAGATGCGAGGCTAAAAACAGCCTCGCATCTTTTTTACGCTTTCTATCTCAGCCGATCACTTCTCGCGGTTGGATCCTCCCTTGGAATGGTAGGGGGCGTTGTCGGCTCCTTGGACTACTCCTCCACGATCTCGGTGATGACCACCTCCCAGCCGAAGAGGTCGTTGGCGCATTGACTCTCGATCTGCGCAATTTGCGAGGTGTTGGTCGTGTCGGCCAAGATGGCATTGAAGAATTGCCCCATGGAGCTGAATTGTGTGTTTACATGCTGTGCGAAGCAGTTGTAGAAGGCGTGTCGCTGATCGTGCGTGAGGCCCGAGGGGAGGATGCCTTCGGCTACCAGGTAGTCGTAGGGGTAGAGGTGGCGCATGTTGCGGGCATCGGCATCGAGCTCCTCGACTATCGAGGTGACGACGACCATCTCCACGGTGTCCTCCACCCCGGGAAGCTCCACAAATTCGGCATAGATCGGATAACTATTCTCCAGATCCACGGCCACGCCATCGGCAAAGAGCCCGAATTCGGCATCGGTCAGATCCTCCAAATAGACCATCTGACGATACTCATTCAGTGCCTGACGCACCGCTTTGCGCTCCTCATGTTTCCACTGCTTGGGATGCTGTTTGCAGCTGCCGAGGGCGAGGAAGAACCCCACCACGGCCAACGAAAGTAAAATTCTTTTCATACACTCGTTTACGATTTGGTTTTACGGCTTTCTCCTACCGCAAGTCGCGTGCCAAGACTCCGCAATCCCCGATTTTTGGCTGAAAACTTTTTTGTGGCTCGAAAATTTCCTATCTTTGGTGTCGCAACGAAAATGATTCACCTATGAAAACGACTTGGAAACCCGGAACTCTGATCTATCCGCTGCCTGCCGTGTTGGTAAGTTGTGGCGATAGCCCCGATAACTATAACCTGCTGACCATCGCCTGGACGGGCACGGTCTGCACCAACCCCCCGATGTGCTATATCTCGGTGCGCCCCGAGCGTCACAGCTACGAACTGATCAAGCGCACGGGAGAATTCGTGATCAACCTCACGACCGAAGAGTTGGCTCGCGCCACGGATTGGTGCGGCGTGAAGTCGGGGCGCGATCACGATAAGTTTCGCGAAATGGGCCTTACGCCCCTGCCCGGTGTGGAGGTCAAGGCTCCGGTGGTGGGCGAGTCGCCCCTCTCGATCGAGTGCCGCGTGAAGGAGATCCTCCCCTTGGGGTCGCACGATATGTTCCTGGCCGAGGTGGTGGCCATCCAGGCCGATGATCGCTACATCGACCCCGAGAGCGGAAAGTTCAGCCTCGATAGGGCGAAGCCGATCGTCTATTCGCATGGCGAATATTTCAAATTGGGCGAGATGCTCGGCCACTTCGGCTGGTCGGTGCGCAAGAAGAAAAAGTAGATCGAGAGCAATCAAACGATAGAGGGTGACGAATTTTCGTCACCCTCTATCGTTTGAATGGTGAATGGATAACTAACCCTCCGAGGCCTTGGCATAGATCCCTTTCAGGCGGCCCGTCATGAAGTATTGTAGCACGCCACGGAAGAACATATAGAGCGTGAAGGCCATCCACAGGGCGTTGTTCCCGATCAAGGGGTAGAGCCCGAAGAAGATGGCGAAGTAGATTACCGTGGACCAGAACATCGAGTTGCGCATCACGCGGGTTTCCGTAGCTCCGACCATGATGCCGTCCATGATAAAGGGCATGGCTGCAGCGATGGGGATTACGATGATCCACCCGATGTAGCGACCTGCCAGGTCGAGGATCTGCGCCGCGTCGGCCGAATCCTTCGCAATGAAGATCCCCAGCAGCTCGCGCCACCAACCCACATAGACCCCGACGAAGATCACCGAGATGAGCGTACCCCACATCAGGCAGCGAATCAGGCAGCGACGCAGCGACTGTTCGTCGCGGGCCCCGATGAAGCGTCCCGTCAGCGCCTCGGCTGCATAGGCGAAGCCGTCGTTCATGTAGGAGAAGAGGGTGAAGAGTTGCAGCAACAGGGTATTGACGGCCAAAACCCCCTCCTCCATGCGGGCCGAGCTGGCCGTGAAGAAGGTGTAGACAGCCACCAAGCAGAGCGTACGCAGCATGATGTCGCGGTTGATCAAGAAGAACTCCTTCAGGGGCTTCCAGTCGAAGACCTCTCGCCAACGAATCGAGGTCAGCATCTGACGATAGAAAAGCCCCAGTGCGGCAAGGGAGAGCAACACACCCATGGCCTGGCCTACCACCGAGGCATAGGCAATACCCACAATTCCCATGTCGAAGCCAAAGACGAACCAAAGGCTGAAGAGGATGTGGACGACATTGACCACGATGGCCGTAACCATCGGGATCACGGCATTCTGCATCCCGGTGTACCATCCATTCAGGGCAAAGAGCACGATGCCGGCGGGCACGGCCCAGATGCGGGCGTAGTAGTAGTCGCTTACCACCTCGTTGCCGTTCATCACGCGCAGGGAGAGCTCTCCGAGGGGGACTTGGAGGAGTAGCACCAAGACTCCCATCGCAACGGCCAGGGCTACCGAGCGCACCAGCATGTGGGTACACTCCTGCCAATTCTCGGCCCCGAAGGCTTGGGCCGTCAATCCGCTGGTTCCCATGCGTACGAAACTGCAATTCCAGTAGATGAAGTTGAAGATCGAGACCCCGATGGCCAAGGCCCCGATCGTGGCCGCCGTGTGCTCGCTGTCCCAATGACCGGCAATGGCGGTCGATGCAATACCCATGAGCGGAACGGTGATGTTGGAGATGATGTTGGGCACCGCAATCCGCAAAATTTCCCGATTCATGGCCATAAAAATAGTCGCTTAAATCAAATAAGTTTCAAAAACTGCTTGAAACATGCTACAAAGATAGGGCGATTTTTGAGGATTTGAATCTCTCCAGGCCGATTTTATGAAAAAAGTTACCCCATAACCCGGCAGGTTATAGGGTAACGATGCAGAGAATAGGGTAGAGCTTTAGTCGAGCCTCGGGCGGCGCTCTGTGAAGAAGCCCCAAACGGCACACATCAACTCACCCAGCGCCGAGCGGCCATAGAGCTCGCTAAACTTCCAGCGACTGCGCAACTTCGAGCGGACCAATGCCACACGCTTCTGCCAGGTCGAACCTTTGGTGTTGAAGATCGAACGGCCGTAGTAGAGGATATCATCCAGTACCCGATCTTTGTAGGGACTCTCGCAGACAATCTCCCCACAGCGAATCTCCAACCCCAAATGCTCCACGGCAATCGCCGTAAGGGCGTGTACGAACTTCGTGAAGTGCATCCGATCGCACCAGGCATAAAACTCCTTCCAGTCGATCTGCTCCTGCTCGGCCTTGAGCAGCAGAGCCCAATCGAGCACGTGGCGCAACTTGATCCCTTCGGAGAGGAAGTGCTGAAAGCTGTGTACCGTGAGAAACAGGGCATTGAAATCGGCCGATGGACGAATCAACTTCGAGCCATAGATGTAGTGGGGCTCGCTGCGGTGGAGCAAGTCTTGGAGGTGCTTTTCGAAGGCTTTGCGCTCCTTGCGCCCGCGAATGGCCGTGCAAAATTGGTGATTCTCAACCATCAACCCCTTGAAATGGATGTGTGAGTGCTTGTAGTAGTCGCGCTTGACCCGGGCCCCCATCGCCTCGGCGGCGAGATTCCCCGCCTCGTAGGCCCCCTCGGGGTGAAGATGCGATTTTGCGGGATCAAGGGTCAGGAAACAATCCAAGTCGCCACACTCACGATGCTCGGGGCGAGGGTAGTAATCACTGATCGACAATCCCTTGAGGACATGAATCCGTATGCCACGCTCCTCAAAACCGGCCGCGAGCTCCTGGGCCCGGGCCTCCTGCTTGCGATAACGCTTTTCGATCTGCTCGACACTAAATCCCCACTGCAGCTTCAACTTTCTGTCGGGCAACTGCTCGTCTGTCAAATACCCCGATTCGGCCGCCGAGAGCTCATGCTCGAATCCCTCCTTACGCTCACCCTCATGCTGAATCGTCTGCTGCAAACGAATTGCCTGCTGCAAACCATCCCACACCAACGCCAACACCCCCTGCTCCACCGCCAACCGGTAGATTGTCGGCCAAGCAACAGATTCTTTATTCCTGCCTACTAAAACCTCGTTAGAAGCCTCAAAAAGAGTACTTCGAAGTAGCGCATAAAGATGTAGCTCTATAATTGGCTTTGCCATTATCTATTTAGCAACAATCGCCCAGAAGGTCTTGAAAATAAGTTTAATGTCGAACCAAAACGAGTGCTTTGCGACATATTCGAGGTTGATTCGAAGTTTATCCTGCATCACGACCTCAACATAAAATTTGTCGGGATCATCTGCTTTTTCCAGCAGCTCGTTTTCGTTTCTATAGAGAATGGAGGCCATGTCCGTAATACCAGGACGAACATCCAGGACATGCATCTGTTCCGGTGTGTACATCTCAACATACTTTCGCACTTCGGGTCGAGGCCCCACCAAACTCATGTCGCCAATAAAAACATTGATCAATTGTGGGAACTCATCCAATTTGTACTTGCGAATAAAGTAACCGGATCGCGTAATTCGAGGATCTCGCTCTCCCACAGTGATAAGTCCCTTTTTGTCCGACCCAACACGCATGGAGCGGAATTTGAAGAGTCGGAAATCGTTATTGTTCCGTCCTACCCGAATCTGTTTGTAAAAAACAGGACCTTTTGAGTCCAATTTGATCCAAATAGCAAGAACTAAGAACAAGGGACTTAAAGCAAGTAGTCCCAAACCGCTAGCTACGATATCAAAAAGACGCTTCATCTATTCGCTGATTATCTCGATTAAATTTTGGGTTATATACTCTACATCCTCATCCGTCAAACGCGTATGGAGCGGAAGAGTAATCTCGTTACGATATTGATTGTAGGCATTGGGGTAGTCTGCAATATCAAATCCGAGATTCTTGTAAGCGGTCATCATCGGAAGAGGCTTATAGTGAACATTGCAGGCAATACCCCGCTCTGCCATCTTCTCGATAACTCGATTTCGATATGCTACATCCTTATCCAATAGGCGTACCAGATACAAGTGTCCGCTTGAGGCGTGATCCTCTCCATAATGATTCAATACCTGCACATGATAACCTTTTAAGGCTTGATTGTAAGCTTCAATAATTTCTCGACGGCGATTCAGCATATCGGGATAACGCTTCATTTGAGCCAAACCAATGCCGGCCATAATATCTGTCATATTGCACTTAAAGTTCGGAGCAATGATATCATACTCCCATGCTCCAAGTTTTGTCTTGGCCAAAGCATCTTTATTTTGTCCATGGAGCGACAACAATTGGAATTGCTTGTAGAGCCATTCGTTATCAACCCCCTCAACCGTTCTCCAAGTCAAAGCTCCACCCTCGGCTGTCGTGAGATTTTTAACGGCGTGGAATGAAAAAGAGGTAAAATCGGCAATCGAACCACACATTTTACCATCTCTTTGAGCCCCAAATGCATGAGCAGCGTCTGCCAATACAATAACTCGTCCATACGCTTTTTGAATCTCGTTAGCGGGCTTAAAAATGTGCTTTTTAGACTCAACAGCCTGAAAAATCTTTTCATAATCGCACACCACACCAGCCAAATCCACGGGAATAATCACCTTTGTGCGTTCGCTAATTGCATCAGCCAGCTTCTCGTAGTCGATTTCAAATGAATCAGGGGCCGTATCAACCATCACCACCTTGGCTCCCACATGGCATGTTACGCTTGCTGTTGCCGTATAGGTGTAGGCCGAAGTGATCACCTCGTCACCCGGGCCCACTCCTAAAACTCGCAAAATCATCTCCATACATGCCGTTGCAGAATTTAAGCACACAGCACGATCGGTACCACAATAGGCTGCAATCTGTTTTTCGAATTCTTTGGTTCTCGGTCCTGTCGTAATCCAACCCGAGCGCAAAGCCTCAGCCACCTCTAAAACCTCCGCCTCGCTCATATCGGGAGGCGAAAAGGGAATATTTCTAAGTTTCATATTCATACTTTATTTAATATCAAATTTCCGAACAAAAAAAACTTTCTTATATAAATTCCCAACCATATTCATGCACATCCAGAATGCTGAGAGAACCGGATTCATCTCTTCTGCATCGCGAAACAATCTATAATGCCACAAGATTCGAGCCTTGAGACTGGGAGGAGTAATAGACCCTTTACGCCGACGGTAGCGAGCCAGGTTTTCTTTTAGAAGATAGCAATTAGCCTTACGAATAACCTTCAACCACATGGCTGTATCGTTATTCTTTTTCACATCATTGATCTGGATCAAACCTATCTTTCTCGCATCATACATTACGGCTAAACATCCGGGCCAGCAGCACGCGTACATTCCGAATTTCCCAACGCTCTTTCTTCCACTAACATAAACTCCTAAGTCTTCTCCGGATTCCGATATCTCGGTATATTCATGGTAGGAAAAAGCATAGCCATTCTCCTCCATGAAGCGAATTTGTTTTTCGAGCTTTTCGGGTAACCACAAATCATCACTGTCCAAGAAGGCAATCCAACGACCCTTCGCAACCTTCAAGGCATTGTTACGCGTAATGGCCGCACCGCTGTTCTTTTCATTGCATATATACTTGATACGCGGATCGCTCTCCAAATAGGGGGCAATCACCTCTCGCGTATCATCGGTCGAGCAGTCGTCGGAGATAATCATCTCCCACTCGGTATAGGTCTGTGCCTGTACACTTTTGATTGTTTCTTCAATAAACCGCCCGCAATTATAAGTCGGCGTAATAATGGAGACAAGCGAGTTTGACATGTTAGTTTATCCTTTATAATTAATA
>JAEIGA010009450.1_pt1 | contig 14752 bp, 30 predicted proteins | sample 9270691 | NCBI WGS metagenome assembly JAEIGA01 (sample SAMN17057246, study PRJNA624740) | gut metagenome | biome: biome; isolation source: fecal sample | host: Bos grunniens | place: China: Xizang | collected 2019
CAAGTGCGGAATGTCATTCCCTTATGGAATGTTCGCCTATCCGTCAGCCGTTCTCAATTCGCCTGACGAAATATCCAGTTATCTCTTGCCGTTCGGAAATTCAGACCAAAACGCAGACAGAAGAATAATCGTGCCGAAGACTCTTTGCACGACTTTGTTTAACTTGCCGAGTCCAGCTCAAAAGACATCGGCTCAAAGTATGAGCATCGAGTACACGCTAACGGAAACATAAAGGAGGTATCAGCTATGGATAGAATCAAGACCGAGATAACTAATGCGGACTTTTGGAAGGCAGCAGGAATCAGAGCTTTAAAGACTTTCGCTCAGACGGCAATAGCTGCGATCGGAACGACCGCGCTCATCGAAGAAGTCAACTGGCTTGTTGTCGGTTCCGCATCTCTCCTGGCAGCTGTCTTGTCTATCCTGACAAGCATCGCCACAGGTCTGCCGGAGGTGTGAAATGGATCCGATCAGCATTGTAGCTCTATGCGTTTCCAGCGTGATGATGGTCATAGGTGTCGTTACGTTTATTATGAATGCAGTCAAGGATTCCAAGAAGAACACTGCTTCATTCACGGAGATATCATTCACGCTTCAGCAGCTCGTTGCTACCACTAACGACATCAAAGATAAGGTTGAGAAGATGAACGAGAGCCTTCAGGATCACTCCAAGGATATTGCCGTCCTTCAGAGAGATCTCCAGACGGCATTCGTTCGTATAGATGAATTGAGAGACATGATAAAGAGTCTCCAGAAAGGATAAACAATGGCAACTTGGAGTCCTTTAACCGATAAAATCCGCGAGAGCGGAGACAATTCCGGGAACAGATGGTATGCAGTCACGAGAATAACTCCTCATTGCTGGGTTGGTCAGGTATCGATCGAGAACGGCCTCGACTACTTTGCCACAACAAGCAGACAGGTATCATCTAACTACATCATCGGATCCGACGGCCGTGTCGGAGGTTGTGTTCGTGAAGAATGGAGAGCATGGACGAGCTCATCCAGAGACAACGACAACCGCGCCATCACGATCGAGTGCGCTTCTGACGCTTCGAGTCCTTATGCTTTTAAAGATGTTGTATATCAGAAACTTATCACGCTCTGCGTTGATATATGTCAGAGGTACAACAAAAAGAAGCTCTTATGGATAAGCGACAAAAACGAGGCGCTCAGTTATGATCCCGAGTCCGATGAGATGCTTCTTACTGTTCACAGATGGTTTTCTGATACAGATTGCCCGGGATCCTGGCTCATGGGAAGAATGGAAGATCTTGCAAATCAGGTCACGGCCATTCTGAATGGAGAACCGCCCGCGCCGACTCCGAAGGACCAGTACACAGTCTGCACCAACTCCGGAAGCGCTTTGAGACTCAGAGCTGAACCGAACACGGATTCCGCGCAGGTCGGATGGATCGATAATGGAACGACATTTCGTTCTGAGAAGGTCGTCGAAGGCGAATCCATCGGAGGATGCACAGCATGGGTATATTACGACGGCGGATATGCGAGTGGTAAATACCTGACTCCGACTCCGGAAGTCACACCCGAGCCTACACCGACACCGGATCCCTCCGAAGTAACAGTTGAGCTTGATGTATTGAGAAAAGGCTCGACAGGCGGTCAGGTTCAGACGATCCAGGCGCTTCTCAACGGCTTCATCGGAACAAAGCTCTCCATTGACGGAATCTTTGGAACGAAGACGGAAGACGCGGTCAAAGAGTATCAGAGAACTCGCGGACTGAACGTTGACGGAATCGTCGGTGAAAAGACGTGGAATCGCATACTTAAATAAGCTATATGCAGACTTCTGTCTGATTCCATATAGAATCTCCTACTGGGAAGGCAGCCGTCAGGTTCCGCTTCTTCGCTTGGCGGCTGCTATTAAGAAGGCCATATTGAACTTCTGTTCATACGGATAAACCTCTGGAAAGAATTAGGCCCTCACTTCGGTGGGGGCCTTTTCTATTGGTCAGGAATTATCTTTTCTTATGAGTTCTTTGATGTAGCCTTGAATGTTATCTTTTGACTCGAGTATTTTGATAATGTCTTCATCGGTCTTCTTGTTCAAGGCGAGTTTGATCTGTTTCACGTTCTTTTCGTTATACTTCATTGAAGCCTTAACTTTGGGAGTGAGATTCTTTTCAATACCAGGTCTTGCCATCGTCTTCACTTCTGTCGATCTTATTGAACTCGTAAGGGTTGCCTGTCTGCTCTAATCCCTGCTTCTGATAATCCAAAACCTGTGAATGAATGACTGCTTCGTTCTCATCTGCGAAGATCTTACCGTCTGCTGTTCTGTACTGTGTCATTGTCTTGTCCTCCTTATTTAATTATCATTATGTATCTGTTGGGTGCTTCTACTCTGTTCATCAATTCGTTAAATGCCTTCTGAAATGCATCCTTGCCGTTGTCTGCATATACTGTGATCTCGAAGCTGTCGTTTGCTTTTCTTGTGTTTTCGAACTTAACTGTGAACTTCATTTTCGTTATCTCCTTCGCTTTTGATAGCTTAATTATATCAGGTTTGTATCAATGTACAATGGCACGGGCGAATATAAATGCACAAGGTTATAAATGTACATTTATGCAAATTGTACAAACTGGCCCAAAGCTGGCCCCAAGACAAAAGAAGAACCACCCAAAACCTAGACAGTTGAGCGGTTCTGTGTGGTGGAGATGAGGAGAATCGAACTCGTGCAGGTGCGTTCACCCGTGGACAAAAAGACCGTATTTTGTGGACTTTTCAAGGTTTATATATCGCCCTGTCCGCCCTCTGCGGACTTATCTGGACCAAGATCTGGCCCAAAGGTCAGGTCAATGATCTGTGCAGCACGGCGGTCCGTTCCTTCCGTGATATGGCCATACGTCCCGAACGTGTCCATGCTCACGCTGTGGCCGACGATGTCTTTCACCATTTGCTCAGGCATGACATTCTTCACCATTGAAATGAACGTATGCCTAAGACAGTACACGGAACCGGGGAGACCGCGCTCCTCTTTGAGCTTCGCCCAATGGTTACGCATCGAGGATTGATTACCCTGGGATCCGTCAGGCGAGCAAAATATCCATTTAGTGTGGAGATTACGGTCTTCGTTCCGCCTGATGGTCTTATGAAGTATTGCGCTCGCAAGGTCTCCGATCGGGATGACGCGGCGGGCGTTTTCGTTCTTTCCGTCCGTTATCTGTCCCTTCGCATTGACCGAGCGCCTGATAATGACACGGTCCTTTTGTATGTCCTGTGTAGTCAGTCCCAGAGCTTCGCCCGGTCGCATACCTGTCAGGAGCAGGAAGCAGAAGAGCGGATGATACCATAACCCGGAAGGCTCCAACAGCCTCCGAACATCGTCACGCTGCAATATCTCTTTTTCCTTCTTTGAGTGTCCCTTCGGAATATAGAGGGTGCCACGGAGAAGCTCGCATTGATAATCTTCATAACCGAAGCGAACGATGGAGACGATTATCCCGCGCAAGTTCTTTAATGTCTTTTCGGATAGTGCCTTATTGCGTCCTGTGGCTTCGTTGATGAGGTTCTGCCAGTCGCGCAAGGTCATTTTGCATATTTTCTTAGAACCGCACACAGGGGCGATGTAGAGCCTTATATAACGCTCGTACTGTACGACGCACTCGGCAGACTCTCCGCGCCTTGCTTTGACGTCTTCCAGGTATTCCTTCGCCACCTGCGCCACGGACTTCTCGCCTGATGCTTCGCCATAGTACCATGACTCGTACTTCTTTATGACTTCCTTGCGGCCTTTCGGTCCGGGAGTGGAAGAGGAGAACGAGAACCGCTTCCCATCCCTTGACTCCCTTATTCGCCACCTTTTACCATCCCATCGCGGAGTGTTCATTTTTCCTCCTTTCCGTTCTCTTCGTCCTGCATCTTTCGAAGAAATTCGATGTAGTTTGCAACCTGTTCCTTGTTCTTATCATTCAGCCCATTGTAAGTCATCCAGAAGTTAGGGAGGACTTCCAGATCGGGGAGCATATTGTCTATGGGAACTATTCTTCCGTTGGCAAGTTCATCCGTACTGATCCGCAAAGCCTTACAGATGGTTATTATCGAATTGATATTTGCTTTTCCCACACCTCTCTGAAAAATCGAGAAGATCGTCGACTGCGGGACGCCGATCTCTTGCGAAAATTTGTTGACCGATCCCGACTTCTTAATCATCAAGTCCCTGAGCTGTTCCTCAATTGTCATAGTATTTATACCTTCCTTTCAATAAGAAGATAACATCACATTACCGAAAATTCAATAATTACAAACGTGTTACAGTTCACGAAATCGCGTGAATTGTTGTTGACTTCTCACGATTTATCGGTAAGATGTAGTTAGTTCACGAAATTTAGTGAACGAATAAATCAAAAGGAGGTCCCCAATGTATTCAAACGTAAAGGCAGAGCTCGCGAGGCGAAACATGACAGTCGTAGATCTGGCGAAATTGACAGGAATCAGATACCAGACACTCAACGATAAGTTGAACGGCAAGTTCAAGCTCACGCTCGACGAAGCCAAGAAGATCAAGGAAGCGCTTGGTGTGGATATACCCATCGAAGATCTGTTTGAGAAGGTAGCAACATGACCGGCTCGTTATATCCGTCCCTCGGTCGCTACTTCAAGAACATGACCGAGCTGGCGCACGCAGGATGTATGAGCAGGACAAGGCTCTGGGAAGTGTTAAGCGGAAAGAAAGACTTCACACGAGCAGAGAAGAAGGCCATAGCTGCGAGCATCGCATTGAGGCTGATGACTTCGCCAAGTTACGATTACACGGAACTTGAACGAGCAGTTAGAGCGTGGCAAGGACATTTCGACGAAGAGTACCGGAGCAAGGCAGCATGAAAAATAAAAAGATGGTCGAGACGATCAACGCACTGCTCATTTTCTCCTGTTTGTGTTTCGGAGCTGCGGCAGTCGAGGAGATGTCACTCTTGTGGTCGATGTGCAGTGAGAACGGAAAAGTTATCCATACCAAGTACGTCACGGCACTAGGTCCCACACTGACAGAAGAAGCCAAGAGGCAACCGGGGAAGGCAATCGTCGAAGAGTTGAAACTCCGTAACGTGTGGAACTCTCTCGACGTCAAATATGACACATACGAGACGGAGTACATCGGAAGGTATTTCGTAACAGCCTATTCCCACCTTGAGACAGGTTCCAGAGCGACGGCTTCGGGTGTCCCGGTACACGCAAGTGACAACAATTTCGAGCCGACGACCTGCGCGATCGACAGACGTTATCACAGTTTTGGCGAGTATCTCATGATCGACGGAAAGGTCTACGTCACGGAAGACACGGGCGGAATGGTCAAAGGCTTATGGGTTGACTGCTATGTCGAGACGATGGAAGAAGTTCACTCGTGGCCAACCGGTTACAAGTCGGTCTATTCGGTCACATACAAAACAGTTTATTTACCAAAAAACGAAAGGAAGGAAACACATGAACGGCTTGGAAATTATCTACATGATCGGAGCGCTTGCGGTCGGGTTTATCTGCGGAATGATCTGCGAACTGCTGACGGCAAATGAGACGTTCCAGAAGATCAACAAGAAGAACGAGAGACTTGAGCTCGAGGTCGAATACTTGCGCAAGTCTCTCCAGGAAGCGCATCAGCTCGAGATCGTCGAGAACGATGGCGAACCTAAGAACTACTTTACACCCTTTTGAGCAGGAGGCGCAACATGATAAACACCTGCAAAGACTGCGCACACTTTAAAGAGTACACACCCGAACAGAAAGAACTCCCGTTTTTCAACAATGACGGCTACTGCTGCACGGAGAGATGTCTCTGCACTACACGGAAGGAATGGACGTGCGACTCGTTCACGGAAAGGAAGGAAAAATAATGGCTAATATCTACGAAATAACGGAAGCCTTCGCAACTATCCAGGCGCTGGCAGAAGATGGAGAGCTGACCGATGAGATCATCGCGGAACTGTTCGAGAACGCTCTCGGAGATCTGACCGACAAGCTCGGAGGATATGGGCGGTTCTTGGTAAATCTCAAGACTGACATCGCAGGCCTCAAGGCCGAAGAAGAGAGACTCGCCACAAAGCGTAAGAGGCTCGAAGACCTCGAGAAGCGTTCAAAAGAAGCCTGCAAGAGGGCGATGGAAGCAGCGGGAAAGACAAAGATCGAGTCAGGTTCCTTCACGTTCTCCATCAGGAAGAACCCGCCCTCGTGTGTTATCGACTGCGAGACTGCAGGGATCCCGTCGAAGTACCTGATCCCGCAGGAACCGAAGATCGACAAGAAAGCAATCCTGGAAGACTTGAAGAAGGAAGACCACATTCTCCACGGTGTGGCGCATATAGAACAGGGCGAGAGCCTGACAGTGAGGTGAACAGAATGAAATTCGACATTTATAAGAGTGAAAGCAAGAGACCGAAGACGTATATCGTCGTCTTCGAGCCGGACAACAACTCATACATGAGAACAAGTCTCAAGTTGAGGATCTACGCGAAGAAGTTTTTCAGAGCATCGGAGAAAGACATCGCCACCCAGCGCGGTTATGTTCTCAAGAATGAGCTCTATCTGGAGCCTGTTGAAGGCGCGAAGAAGTGCGTCGTAGCTTACTACGACAAGAGGCGCTCATGAGATGCGCTGACTGCCTCTACTACGAGGCATCGAACACGAGCATCTTTGGAGGGTGGTGCCTCAATGGCGCACACCTGCATGACAACAAAAACACGAGTATGGGAGTCGATAAAGAAGACTACTGTCTTGACTGGGAGGCGAAGGATGGGAAAGTTAGAACCTATTGATAATAAAAGAACCAATTGGCAGGGCCTCTGGTTTCATCACGAAAACAACACTTTTACTTCATGCACTTTTGACATTTCAGACATTAGAAAGTTCAAAGGAAGAGTAAAGCTAATTGTCAAGAAAAACCGCTTCTTCAATAACGGCTTAAATGGCAGACCTAATTACGTTTTTATGATTTGCGACTCCAAGAACGAGAAATATCTGCCTTTGACCATTGTTGACGATATTGACGAAGACGATGATGACGACCTTTTCGCACCATGAGACGCAATAAAAAGCCGACAGGCACCCAGTGGAAACAACTATACGAAATATTTAAGGAGGTTAACACTGACATGATCCCTATTACTAAAGGAAAGGTCGAGTCAGCTAAGAAGGCCGTTGTCTACGGACCGGAAGGAATCGGCAAGTCGACACTTGCTTCACGCTTCCCTGATCCCGTCTTCATCGACACGGAAGGCTCGACGAAGGAGCTGGATGTAGCTCGTTATCCTGCGCCAGCCTCCTGGAACGACATTATCACGCAGGTCGAAGACACTGCTGCTGAGGCTCCGTGTAAGACGCTCATTATCGACACGGCTGACTGGGCAGAGCAGCTCTGCATCAAGGCTGTATGCCAGAAGGCGGGTGTCGGAGGTGTCGAAGACTTCGGATATGGCAAGGGCTACGTCTACGTTGCGGAAGAGTTCTCAAAACTGCTCCGCGCTTGCGACAAGTGTATCGAGGCAGGTATCAACGTAGTTTTTACGGCCCATGCCATTATGCGAAAGTTTGAACAGCCTGACGAGATGGGCGCATACGACCGCTGGGAAATGAAACTTTCCAAGAAGGTCGCTCCCTTGCTCAAGGAGTGGGCTGACATGGTACTCTTCTGCAATTACAAGACAGACGTAATCACTGACCAGAACACGAAGAGCAAGAAAGCCACGGGCGGAAGGCGTGTGATGTACACGTCACACCATCCCTGCTGGGACGCTAAGAACCGCTACGACCTGCCCGATCAGATGGAAATGTCATTTGACGGAATCGCTCACTTGTTTACGAATACTAAACAGCCCGAAGCAAATTATCGCTCGAAGCTCAGGGAGTTCATGAAAGACATGAGCCAGGAGCAGAAGGCGGAGATAATCGCCAAGTACGGAATCAACAGCTCAACAACAAACGAACAGTACAAAGCCATTTATACAGAGTTAACAGGAGGAATTTAACATGGCAGAAGACAAGAACAAGAACGTAGCAGCAGAGATGGACTGGGACAGCGGCATCAGTGCAGAGGCATCGAACGGGGAGTTCAATCTCCCGCCCGTCGGTGAGTACGGCTTCACGGTCGTAGACTTCGAGAAAACCTTCTCCAAGACGGGCAACAAGATGGCAAAGATCACGCTCGAGCTCGACGAGGCGGGGCAGTTCTGGAAGGTCACGGACTTCCTCGTCCTGACTGACAGCATGGCCTGGAAGCTCGCCACCTTCTTCGAGACACTGGGACTCAAGAAGAAGGGCGAACCGCTCGACCGTATGCCCTGGGACAAGGTGCTCAACGAAACGGGCAGAGTCAAGATCAAGCATGAGACGTATAACGACAAGGAATACTGCAAGGTCGACCGCTATGTCGTAACGGACGGAGCACAGGCTCCGAAGGCCCCGGCTGACGAGATGCCCTTCGAGATCTGATTATGGACGAGAACAGAGCATTATTGGAAGCGCTAAACGCGCTTGATCCGTCAAAACTCACTTATCAGGAGTGGATCGACATAGGCATGGCCCTCAAGGCCGAGGGCCTGCCGTGCTCTGTCTGGGATGAGTGGAGCAGCCGCGACACGACACGATATAAGTCAGGCGGTTCTGACTCGTGCTTTTCGAAGTGGGAGACGTTCAACGGAACAGGAAAGAACGGCGGGACCGTTATCTACTACGCGGAAAAATACGGAAGTTATTCACCCTCAAAAGGCTTGGACTGGGACGATGGTCTCGAAGGAACATACGACGAGGTCATCGCTATCCAGAACAAGCCCGACGAGAAGCCGTACCAGATGGCCGTCAGGTTCCTCGAGGCACTCTTCGAACCTGACGAGACCGTCAGCTTCGTCTGCTCCGCAAAGTGGGACGAGGAAAAGGAAAAGTGGAAGCCTGCATCTGCGGGCATTGTCCGCAAGTGTTCTGACATCGTCAAGGACCTCAAGAAGCACAGAAAACTTGACGCGGCCTTCGGCACCATCAACGAGGACGCGGGTGCATGGATCAGACTGAACCCGACCACGGGACCGAACAACAAGGACGTCATCCGTTACGCTTACGCACTGGCGGAATCTGACAACCTCACCATCGAGGAACAGAAGAAACTCCTGATCGGGTTCAAGTTGCCGATCGCGACGCTCGTGGAGAGCGGAGGCAAGTCCGTACACGCTGCCGTAAAGATAGACGCGAAGGACGCAGTCGAGTATAAACAGCGCACACTGTTCCTGTTTGACTGGCTTGCAAAACACAAGTTCATTGTCGACGAGAACAACAAGAACGAGGCAAGGCTCTCACGTCTTCCGGGCGCGATGCGTCACGGAAAGATGCAAAAGCTCATCGCGACGAATATCGGCTGTGAGTCGTGGCTCGAATGGAAGGACTATATCGAAGGAGTCGATGACGATCTTCCGCCGTTCCGATCACTCAAGGAGCAGTCGAAAGATCCTCCAAAACTTTCCCCGGAACTGATCGGAGGCATACTCCGCGAAGGCTGCAAAATGATAATCACGGGACAGAGCAAAGCAGGAAAGACGTGTCTGTCTCAGAACCTTGCTATCTGCATCGCAGAAGGCCGTCCCTGGCTCGGAAAGTTCCCTTGCGAACAGGGAAAGGTCTTATATCTCAACCTTGAGGTCGAAGAGGCTTCACTGTATCAGCGCTTCAAGTTCATGTATAAGGCTATGGGAATAGAAATGACCGACAAGGGCGGAGACAACATTATCCCGTGGAACCTCCGAGGACACTCGGCTCCTATGGACAAGCTCGCGCCCAAGATCATCAGACGATGCCGTAACACCGGACCATATAAAGCGATCATCATTGACCCCTTATATAAGGTCCAGCAGGGAGACGAGAACAGTGCCGAGGCGATAATGCGGTTCTGCAACGCTTTGGACATGATCGCACACGAGACAGGCGCAGCCATTATCTACGACCATCATCACCCGAAGGGCGAAGCAAGGGAGAACGTCATCGACCGAGGATCTGGAAGCGGAGTTTTCAGCCGAGATGCAGATGCGATCTGCGACATATCTTCTTTAAGTCCCGGAAAGGAACTTCTCGAACTCTTAGGTTCGCACATTCAAAACGGAGAGAAGCCGATGCAGATTTCATTCGTGCTTCGTGATTTCAAGGACATTGAACCTATGAATATATGGTTCAGCTTTCCTCTGCATTTCATTGATGAAGCAGACCTGCTCGCAGGCGCACCTCTCAAAGGGAGCAAAGAAGACAATCTCAATCAGAGCCCGAACAGGACAACTCCGTCGGAGCGAAAGTCAACACTCGACAGATTATTCCGAGCTTGTGAAGAAGACGGAATAGCGAGCATCGCGGAAATGATCGCTTATGGAGAAGTCCCTGAGACGACATTAAGACGATATTTAAGGGAGTTTGGTGACGAATATGAAACAGTCAAACGTGGCTTCATTCGTAGAAAATGAGTTTCCGCCACATCGTTTTCTTCCATTGGCGGAAACAATCCGCCAAAGGGCAAAACTCCCTTTGGTTGTGGCGGAAAAACTTCCGCCAATGGCTTATATAGGAAAAATGGCGGAAAGAGTTGGTGGCAGAAGTGGCAGAAGTCAGCCAGCGGTCGCTCCGCTGCTGTCTGACTTCCAGACCACTTAGAAAACCTTTGGCACCCAAAACACCAAAGGAAAAGCCAGAAGTGGCGGAAAGGAAAAAACAAAATGAAGAATTACAACTATCTTTATTATGAAAATCAAGCGCAAGAGGCTTTTGCGTGTGCTGACGAAACAGAAAACGATGCCAGGGCGCAGCTATTCCTTCTCGATAGTATCGCTCGTTCGTTGGCTTGTATTGCCGACATATTAGAACATTCTCATGGAGTAACTGAACCGAAACCCGTTGATTATGACGTTGGTGTCGCAGGTAACGATGATGATAACGGCTAAATAGTACACGGACACCTATAACCGTTACACGGCGATGCTCCGGGATTACAACGAGAAGATCGAACTCTCGTCCGAGTGCAGGAAGACTCTTATCAAGAACGCAGACACTGCCAATCCTCTCGATCTGCTCCAGGAAGCCGTTAACTGTATTTACGACCTGACGGGCGACAGGTGCTTCCTCAAGTCCGTTACGGAATCAATTGAAAGGAGGAGACATGATCCTACTAAATGAATTTGTGATAAAGGGCAACCCTTCAACACGGACCGCCCAGCAGAAGGGCGCCAGAGTGTGCGGCGGGCATATCGTCTTTTACGAGAAACCCGAAGTCAGAAAGGCGAACGAGGCGCTCTACTGGGAAATATACCCTCACGCTCCTGCAGAACCCTACGACGGGAAGCTCTGCGTCCGCCTCATGTGGTTATTCGATAAGGCCACGATGACGAAGAGTGAAAACCGTACCTTCAAGAACACGGCACCCGATCTCGACAACATGGCAAAGGGGACGCTGGACATCTTCCAGAAGGCGGGGTTCTTTAAGGATGACGCTCAGATCTCCAAGCTCGAGCTGTCAAAAGCGTGGTACAGAGATTATTGCGGGCTCTTCGTCCAGATATGGAAGATGGACGACGGGAAGGACTTTGAGACATATATCTTGGACTGGAGGAACAGAGTAACATGACTAACGATCAATACGCTGCACACTGCTGGCTTTCCAGGATGTGGGGAGCAGAAGACGAGGTCAGAGCTCTGGACACGGACAGGCGCAGACTCCTGGATCAGGGGGTGGCGAATTATGACTCGAAACATATCTCCGGAGGATCTGACCCGAACCCGAACGAGCTGCGAATGGTCGAATACTCCGAGATCTGTGCCAAGATCGAGCGCAAGTGCTCATTTATAGCCAAAGAGAACCTGCGCACCCTTGAAATAATCGACCGATTGGATAACGCTCAGTTCCGTGCTCTGCTCATCAATTACTATATCAATCAGATGGCATCGTGGGAGCGCGTCGGGAAGAAAATGAACTACGAAAAGAGCAGAGCTCACGATCTGGGAATGGCTGCGCTCGATGCAGTCTATCCCTTCATCCCGAAGGAGGCGACTGTATGAAGAACTATCGAACATTAACCGGCTTGAAGTCTGACTCAAACACGCTCCTGAGCCGTGCCTACGACAAAGGCTACGCTCAGGGCAAAGAAGACTATCAGCGCGAGTATGGCGAATGGATCCCGAACCCAGAACCGAGAGGCTTGACCTTCGCGTGCTCTGCTTGTGGCAAGGTGACAATATCAAGCGCTTATCTGTTCTGCCCTAACTGTGGGGCAGACCACAGAGGAAAGGAGAAAAACGATGTGTAAAGTATGCAAGCCTTTACCAAAAGACGAGTCTTGGGATTGGGATATGGAACAGGACGCAAGGGAATATCTCAATAGCCTTGCGAGAGAAGAACAGGAGACAGACGATGGAGAATGATTGCGAAGGTTGTTTTTGGTTTTATAACGGTTATTGCACTTGCGAAGGCTTAAAACCTTGCGAATTAGAACAGGAGGCAGACAATGACACGACTGATTGACGCTGATAAATTGAGAAAGGTGTTAAGCGAACCATTGTATCGTTCAACGATTAAGGATTATGGCGAAATATTGAAATATACTTTCGTTATGGATATTATCGACAACGCCCCGACAGTTGCCGTTGATAATTACTCAATGGGTTATCAGGATGGAGTGCGAAAGGTTTTGAGTGAAAGACCGCAAGGTGAGTGGATTGAATGTACTAAATCGGGTATGCCTTTAACAGAATACGGAAGAATGACGGGTGAGAAGTGGTATGGCTTCAAATGTTCACAATGTAATTTCATATACAAAGGCAATGCTTTAATTGAGAGTCCTTTTTGTCAAAAGTGCGGTGCAAATATGTGGAAAGGCGGTGTGGAATGATTTATATAGAAAGCATTGAAAACACACCAGAACCAACAAGAACAGTTGAACACGTTTCTATATATCCATACTCTATCGAAAATTATCATTATGTTATAAATTGCAAAACTACAAACACGATTAGTGGGGTTTGGAAAGTGGAAGAGATAGGCGGTGCGGAATGAAACTGATAATTGATATTGACGAAGATGATTTCAAGCGATTGCAAAGGAGAAAAGACTAATGAGTTGTGAAGAACACTATTTTGAAAATCTTTTATTTTATGGAGAAGATTGCAAAAATAACTGCAACAAGAATGCATTATCTCCTGAAGTACAGCAAGCAATAGAGACTTGTGCTGATTATGTACTTTATACTATTTTTATGACCCATGAAAACTTCTTGGCATACGTTAGAGAAGATAACGCAAGACCGCAAGGTGAGTGGATTCCTGTTAGCGAGGGATTGCCCGAGAAAAATGGGTTTTATATAACGACTTGCCGTGATATTTGCGAAAATCGAGTTCATGTTGTTATGTTTGACGGAATCCGCAAAAAGTGGGGCAGAGGTGGTGTTATCGCTTGGCAACCATTACCCGAACCTTATAAGAAAGGCGGTACGGAAGAATGAAATGTGATGGCAGACAGATAACACAGGAAGAATGTGTTGGATGCAAGGAAGAGGAATGCGAAGGTTGCCCGAACTATATTGAGAAATGTGACGAGTGGAAGACCTGCGAGGAGTGTGCAGCACACACAGGCGGGTGTGAGGAGTACATGAACGGAGGGTATCAGCCGTGGAACTGGTGAAAGAGCGGAAGCAAACGGAAACAATCGGAAAGGATAATATGCTATTGTGATATTGGTCAAAAGTTCATTAAGCTGTTCACTTTAAATTCCGACCTTTCAAGGAAGCTCCGAGCACAGGCACTCGGAGCTTTCTGCATCTCAGGAGAAGCAAGACATGAGAATATCGTTAGTGATCCCGGTCCATAACCTGGAGAAGTACATCGAGCCGATGCTTATATCACTCAAGTTTCAAGAGTACGATCACGACCTGATCGAACCGATCTTTATCTGTGACTCGTGTTCCGACCGGACTCACGAGATAATCGAGCATTATCTCAAGGACTCGTTCAACAATCTCGTGATATTCGACAGGGAGTATCACTCTTCGGGATTGTCCAGGAACGATGGGCTTGAAGCTGCAACGGGTGACATCATTTGGTTACTTGATGGTGATGATTGGCTTATCGACAATCATGCGATCATCAAGGTGATGCGCTTTTTCGAAGAAAAGCCTGACGCGAATGTCTTGCACGTTGAATGGATAAGCAACACCTACGGACTGCCTGATTACCTGTTCACGGTCTGGCAGTGGGTATGGTCAGCGAAGTGGGCGAAGGCTGTCAAGTTCACGTCTCAGCCTTATGACGACGACGTGGTCTGGGTGAAGACTATGATGGTCACGCATGATATGTACAGATACCCGAAGATGAACCAACCGTTCTACTTCTACAACTACATGAGAGAAGGTTCTGTCATGTATACAAAGAAGGCGCAGAAGCATGGCAAGGTCGATTGACAGACGGTTCTATGAGTCGCCTGAGTGGCGCAGATGCAAGCGTGAATATTTGAAACACGCTAACCATTTATGTGAGCGATGTCTTGCAAAAGGTTTATACGAGCCTGCAAAGATAGTTCATCACAAGATCTATCTAACTGAGGAAACGTTTGGGGATCCTGAACTGATGTTCGGCTTCGACAATCTCGAAGCGCTCTGTCAGGCTTGCCACAATGATGAGCACGGCAGAACGAAAAACGAGCGGCGATGGAAGTTCATTGACGGCGAACTGGTCACGACGGACAGCCCCCCTGGGGTCGGATGATTTTATTTTGGCCTCGAGAGTCAA
>JAEIGA010009451.1_pt1 | contig 14752 bp, 13 predicted proteins | sample 9270691 | NCBI WGS metagenome assembly JAEIGA01 (sample SAMN17057246, study PRJNA624740) | gut metagenome | biome: biome; isolation source: fecal sample | host: Bos grunniens | place: China: Xizang | collected 2019
CCCTTCTCCGGATGTGAGCCATGAGCGGCGACTCCCGATGTTTGCAAGCTCAATATACCGTTTTCATTTTTGATATCTAATACTCCGCCGCATAATGTCAATATATTATTTAAAATATTTTGATCTATTTCCCTTAAATCAAGTTTAAGTATACAGCTTGCAGGTACCGCATTTACCACCGTTCCTCCGCTGAGTTCTTTTATTGTTTCCTTTTCCGATTCAGTACACTTTGCTGTTAATTTAAGATGAAGAATTCCCTTTTCTGCATTAATTATAGGGTAGTCGCTGTCCGGAACAAAACCGCATATAGGATAGCCTTCTTTTTCAAAGTAATATTTTATATCCTCCATGCCGGATTCTTCGTCGCAACCAAAAATTACTCTGATTTTCGGGCTCGGAACTATGCCTTCATCTGCAAGAACCCTCAACGCATAAAGCGCTAAAACGGCTCCGCTTTTGTTGTCGGAAACTCCCCTTCCGTATATCTTTCCCTCTTCGATCTCTGCATCATACGGACCATGCTTCCAGCCGTCCCCTTCAGGTACTACGTCAAGATGCGTTATTACCGCAGTATACCCTTCTCCCTCTCCGTATTCTGCATACCCCGCATATCCATCTACATTTACCGCTTTAAATCCTAATCTTGTTGCAAGTTCAAGCGCATATTTTAAGGCGTTTGCAGGTCCTTCTCCAAACGGAGCTCCCTCTTTTGCCTCTCCTTTCACACTCTTAATGCGTACAATTTCACACAATTCATTAACTATCTCTTCTTTATATTTTAATAACTTTTCACCAAAGCTCATATAATGCACTCCTTCTTTATTTAATTATACTACACTTTACCGATTTATCAAGATTTTAAAAATTAAATCCTCGTTTTTAAGCTTTGTTTTATATATTCTATTGACTTTTTTGTTGCTCAAGAATATACTTGTCTTGTCAATATTTTTTGATATTTTAATAAGAAAGGGTTGGTTTTATGAAGGTTTACGATTGTAATATAAGTTACGGTTACAGTGTTGCCGGGGTTCCTTACAAGCTGTGCGAAACATTCCAAGAGCTTTCCGGAGAGATGAAAAACGCAGGTATTTCCGGTGGCCTTATCAGAGCTACTGCAACTGACACTACCGGTGTTGTTTTCGGAAATACTAAGGTGGTCAATGATATAAAAGACAGCGATCTCGATGTTTGGGGAGTTTGGGGATTGGTTCCCAGCTTTACAAACGAGCTCCCTTCCCCTGAAAAATTGCCCGCTGTGATGGCTGAAAACAAGATCGGTGCACTCTATATGAATCCTCAGGCTCATCAGTATCTCCCTTACCCTTGGGTAATGAGAGATTATATGAAGATGGCTGAAGACAGAAAGATTCCTTTCATCTTTAACACAGCTCTCGGACTCTCAATAAAGGAAATCAGCGATCTTCTTGAAGCATTTCCGAAACTAACGTGCGTTTTATGCTTTCAGAATGCTTGGCCTGCCGGAAGAGTAACCCGTCCCTTCCTCTCATTATACCCCAATCTTCACCTCGATACCGCTTATTTGGTTGATGACCAGGGTATTGAAGATATCGTTAAGGACTTTGGCGCGGAACGCATAATTCACGGCTCTTCCTTCCCCTCGCTTTATATCGGTGCTCAGATGGCTAATGTTTGTGCAGCTGATATTTCTGAGAGCGATAAAGAAGCTATATTCTCGGGTAACCTTGAAAGAATCCTGAAAGGAGCGGATCTCAAATGATTAATTCTAAAAGCCAGTTAGCTCAAAATCTATGGAATACCGGATCTATGGGATGCCCTATCCTTGATTTTCACGGACACATGCATGAATACGGAGCAATTCATTTCCCTGCCCCCTCCCCCGAAGGTATGTTAAAAACTATGGATCGCGCCGATGTTCGTATGTTATTATATTGCAGCCATCTTGCACTTTATGATCCTGAAGGCGAGGAAAAGTACCATGCTGAAGTCGTCAGAAAATACCCCGACCGTTTCAAAGCTTACCATGCGGTCGTCAGCAGATATGCCAATCCCGAAAAGGATATTAAAGAAGTTGAAGAAAATCCCGATGTTTATGTCGGATTTAAATTCCTTTGCAGTTATTACAACACTCAGCTTTCTTCACCAATTCATGAGCCCTACTTCAAATATTTGAACGATAATAAAAAGATTACTCTTATTCACACTTGGGGCGAAAATTCTTTTAACGGAGTAAATGAAGTAGCAAAAGTTGCAGAAAAATATCCCGATGCCGTATTCGTTTGCGGACACTCCTTCTTCGGAGCCGCGCAGCACGCTTTCGAGGTCTTTAAGGATATGCCTCACGTTTACTTCGAGCTGACCGCCGTTCCCTACGAGAGAGGTTTTATAGAGAAAATTGTTGAAAATATCGGTTCTGAGCGTATGCTCTTCGGTACCGACCTGCCTTGGTTCTCTACTTACCACGGAGTCGGCAGCGTACTTTCCGCCGATATTTCCGATGAGGACAGAAAAAATATCTTCTATAAAACCGGTGATAAAATACTTAGACGTTTTGATTGGTATAATCCTATTGATAAATAATTCAAATATAAAAGGCAGAGGATTACGCCGTTTCTCATAAGGATGTTTCAGCGTAAGACGGTGTCTTGGGAGCAGAACGGACAGTTTCGGCTGTCCGTTCTTTTATTGTATAACAAAAAATGCCGCTGTAATGCGGCACTTATAATGTAATCGGTATTTACCATGTTATTATTTCAATTTTTTCAGTTTTAAGGTGTTGGCTATCACAATAAGCTGCATTCCTTTTTCGAGAGGAAGCGCAGGATCAACAGTTGTGCTTATTTCCTTACCGTTTCGTATTGCCACCACGTTGATAGTATATTTTTTGCGCAAACTCAGTTCTATAAGCGTTTTACCGATCCATTCATCTCTCACATCAATTTCAACCATAGAAACATCATCAGAAAGTTCTATCATTTCCGAAAATCCTGATGTAAGCAAGTTCCTGGCAAGTCTTGTTCCGGATTCTTTTTCGGGAAAAATCACCTTATCTGCACCCACACGGCTTAAAATCTTTTGATGCATTTCATTGCCGCATTTAACTATAACAGTCTGAACGCCTGCTTCTTTGCAGAGTGTTACAGCCATAACACTGGATTCAAGATTGTTTGCCATAGCAACGATTACAACATCAATATTAGATATACCAAGCCTTTTAATCGCTTCCGACTCGGTAATATCAGCACATTTGCAAACAGGAATAGTTTCAATAGCATTATTGACGTTGTTTTGATTGATATCAACGGCTAATACTTCCGCACCGTTTTTTACAAGCTCTTCCGCAACTGCTTTTCCGTATCTGCCAAGACCTAACACAGCATAGGTTTTATTGATACTCATAAAAATTATTCCTTCCTATCCCACACTTATTTCTTCGATTGGATTTTTTACGATATTCTGATTGTCTTTGCTTCGTTTAAACGCAACGGCTAATGATATCGGACCTACTCTGCCAAGATACATCGTTATGGTAATAATGAGTTTACCGATACTGTTAAGAGAGGCAGTAAGGTTTCTTGTAAGGCCTACGGTTGCAGTTGCACTGACCGTTTCATAAACGATATCCAGTGCATTTGCATCTGTTACTGCCGAAAGCAAAACCGTTGAAATAAACATAATGATAAAAGACATACAGGTAACTGCCACCGCTTTGCTGACAGCCTGTTTCGTGAGTCGTCTGCCAAACACCTCTGTATCCTCTTTGTTACAAATAGAGGTAAACGCAGATGCCACAAGCACAGCAAAGGTAACCGTTTTAATTCCGCCTGCTGTGCCTACGGGTGAACCTCCGATAAACATTAACAGCAAGCACACCACCGATGAGGCGTTTGTAAGATTTTCCTGAGGTACTGTTGCAAAGCCTGCGGTTCTTGTTGTAACCGACTGAAACAAGGATACTTCTATCTTTTGCAACAGTGTATACTCTTTTATCGTTTGCGGATTGTTGTATTCAAATGCAAAGATTAAAGCAGCGCCGACAAAAATTAAAATCAAGGTTGCAGTAATGGCAATTTTGCTGTGCAAGGTAAGATTTCTGAATAATTTCACTTTCTTCGTTCGAGCCTGTTTTAGTACTCGCAGCACATCCCACCAAACTATATAACCGATACCGCCTAAGATAATCAATCCGCAGGTAACAATATTGATTATGGGATTGAGCGCATAATTGCAAAGACTATTTTCGGCAATGATATCAATACCTGCATTACAAAAGGCTGAAACGGAAGTAAACACCGATATCCATATTCCTTTTGCACCAAATTCCGGTATAAACACCGTCATATAAAGCACAGCGCCGATACCTTCTATAATAAGTGTTCCGCCTACAACCTTTTTAACAAACCGAACAAGTCCCGAAAGAGAATTAAGATTGAAGGCGTCCTGCAATAACAGTCTGTCACCGATTCCCATTTTCTTGTGCAGGAGTATCATTAATCCTGACATAATCGTTATAACGCCAAGACCGCCGATTTGAATCAGCATCAGAATAACCGCCTGCCCGAAAATACTCCAAGAGGAAATAGTCGGTGTTACAACCAAACCCGTAACACAGGTAGCTGTTGTTGCAGTAAAAACAGCGTCCAAAAAAGATGCCGCTTTTCCATCAGCAGAACTTATCGGAAGTGAAAGTAATAATGCGCCTATCAATATTGCTATCAAAAAGCTCAACAATATAATATGTGTTGTAGATACCCGAATCCGCCTACTTCTCATATTATCCTAAAGCTACCATGCTGAAAACCAGTGCGAATAACGCAACGGTTTCGCAAAGTCCGACAACAGTAATGTACTGCGAAAAACCTTTTCCTGTTTCAGCTAAGGCATCTGCTCCTGCAGCACCGGCCTTGCCCTGAAAAACAGCAGAAAATGCCATTGCTACACCGGATGCAATTCCAAGACCAATCAAAAAGGCAGGATCGGCAGAGGATGCCTTCATCTGCTGCATCAAAAGAAAGCCGTATATGGTCTGTGTGAGCGGAGCACCTGCGAAAACGGTAAGAATAAACGGTGCTGCCTTATTACTCATATAGCACTTCTTCCAAGCTCCGATTGAAGCCTGACCTGCAATACCGATACCGATAGCCGAGCCGATTGCGGCAATACCCATTGCCAACGCTGTTCCCAATAATCCTAAATTCATAACGATTCTCCTTTTAATCAATTTGTTCTTTAAACGGTTTAAATTTATGCCCACTCCACGACATATCTAAATGCGAGGAGAACTCCAATGTGTTAAGTCTGATTCCGTGAACGATAACAGACAGAATGTTTAATACCATATTCAGTCCGTGTCCAAACACCAGCAGAACGATGGCAAGTATCATAAACATAAAATTGCCTAAAAGCGGTCCCGCCAGTTCGTTTACGGTAGCAGAGATTGCGGCTCCTGCAAGACCGACAGCCCAAAGTCGTATATACGAAACGATGTCCGAAAACACGTTCACTACACCAAGCAACACAGACACGATATTTTTAAGGCTTGAAAGTATGGATTTTATGATACTTCCTTCGTAGTTTGAAAATACAAATCCGAGAACAAAGCCTACACCTATCAATGCGATAGCCACCGTTCCTACGGGAATACCACCGATTACCAGCCCAAAGCTGAATACCTCGGCATTTACAACAAGGCTGAGCACTAAATAATAAATACCTAAAAGCTGTAATATCGAACCGATATCCCCCAGCATTTTAACCCTGCCCTTATTTCTTACAGCACCTTTTATGTGCGCCACTGTTAGTTGTATCAGCGCCAGTGAAAAGCAGAATATCTGCAGATTTTGAGCCGTAGTTAGTCCTGCTGTGCCGCCCGTCCAAAACGGATACCATATCTTATCGGCATAGACGTTTGAAATTACCGGTACGGATAAGCTTTTTAGCCACTCGGGTAACTGCTCCGGAGCCAGACCGAACCAAGTACATGTAAGTGTACCCCACAAAACTGTTGAAAGACCGAAAAGTCCTACAAGCAATATAGTAGGCGAAATCTGCTTTTTGGTAAGAAGCGATCTTATAATCGGAATCGCTGCTATAGCACAGATGAGCAATCCGTATCCGCCATCACCGAAAATAATTCCGAAGAATATAAGTATAAACGCTAAAAACCAACCCGAAATATCATACTCAAAATATCCGGGAACCGTACCTAAAAAGTCGGTCAAAGGATAAATAAGACTTACAAACTTATTGTTTTTAAGTTTGGTGGGAACGTTATCCTCTTCACAAGGTTCTTCCACGAGAAGTCCCCAAGAATTACTTGACGCCGTTTGTTTTAGCCTATCAAGATTTTCTGCCTCGATATATCCTCTGAAATAGGCAACAGAAACCGCTTGACTGTTATCGGAAGACAGGTTTTCATCTGCCATACCCGTAGCATAGGTCTCAAATTCTATTTCCTTTTCGGTGGCTTGGGTTGCTCGCTTTATGCTCTCAATATAACAGTCGTAGGATGCTACCTGCGCATCTGTTTCATCAATGCGAGCGTTCAGTTCGGAGATTTTTTGTTCCATCATCTCGGTAGACATTTGCGGTAACACAAAGCGGTAAACACTCAAAGAAGAAAGAATTTCTTCCTCGTCCTCTGTATCGGATTTTAAAAGCAGGAATTTAACCGATGATTTATTTGCATCCAGCCTTACGGTTTTTATGCTGTCAGCCAGAGCTTCATACTCCGCTTTCGGCATCTCGTAAAATAACAACTCATACCCTTTCGATGCCAAATCGCTTATACTGCTCGGCTCAACATCTCCCCAGCTTTTCAGGCGGTCAAGCTCAGCATTCAGAGAGATCCTTTCAGCCTGACACTGTTTTTTCTCTTCATCAAGAGCAGAAACTTGGGCTGCAACGGACAACGCCTCTGTAACACTCACATCTTTTTGCTCTGCTTTTTTCTTTTTTCCTATGGTAAAAACCGCACTTTCAAGTAAAGCAAGCTGTTCTCCGAGTTCGCCGAGTCTTTCGCCTGCCCCTTCGGTAATCTCGATGTGGACAATTCCTAATTTGCGAAGCTTTTTAAGTGTTTCTTGTTTTTTATCTCCCATAATAATGAGAGATACTTTTTTCATAGGCACTATCATAATGAATAAACCTCCTTTTCGGAAGCTATGGCATTACGAAGAGCTATCTTGCGTTTCGATATTTTTGAACGCACCACGGCATTAACCTGCTGGTCTGCCATATAAATTGATATTTTTTTGATATTTTCCTTTGTTTCGGGAATTTTAACCTTTTCAAACAGGTTTACTCTTTGAGAAGTTGCAAGTAACTCAATCTCTAATAGTCTTACCTGTTCATCTAACACTTCCGCCTCTAAATCAAGGGACATTGCCTTCTCCATATGGTTTGCAGCTATATCTACCCAAAGAGGTGTCTTATACAGATCATAGTCTCCTCGTGAGAAATCCGCTCCCTTAAATGTAGGAATATCAACGCCTGCAATATTACCTTTTCCTTTACGGATATTGCTGACCGTTATGATTCCTTCGGGAAAAGCATCCTTTTCACTAAAAACAGCAATCCAATCTCCAAAGCCTTTTTCAAGTGCTTCTCTTTCTTTTCTTACTGCTTTAGCTCTATATTCAATTGTGCGAATTTCCAATTGGAGCTGTTGTTTCTTCAGTGTCAGAGTAGGCAAATATCTGCGGTACATTTTGAGTGCGTCCTTTTGTACCTTTAACTCGTTTTTAGTTAGTTTGATTTTTGCCAAAACTACAGCCCTCCCTAACTTTTAGGCCAAAATTCATCAGCAAGGTCTGATTTAATTCCGGTTTCATCTTTCTCAAAGCAATCCGCTAAAATTTTCCATCCTAAATCAAGCGCCCCTTCAAGCGGAAGATTAACAGACAGTGACATCAACTTGCTTTCAAAAAGTTCACCGTATTTCAGCAGTTTTTCATCCCAGCGGCTCATTGCAAAACCCATATTCTTCTTTTCGAGCGTTTCCTTATAGGAAGAATATAAGCGTATCATTGCATCCATAAGTGAGCGGTGGTCTTTTCGTGTTTTGCCGTTTACATTTTGTTTCAGTCGGGAAAGTGAACCGAAAGGCTCTATACGACCGCCTTTAAGGTAATACTGTCCCTCGGTAATATATCCGGTATTGTCGGGGACGGGGTGGGTTACATCATCGCCGGGCATGGTAGTAACCGCCAAGACAGTCACTGAACCCGAATCCGCAAAGTCAACCGCCTTTTCATAACGGGCGGCAAGCTGAGAATAAAGGTCTCCCGGATAACCTCGGTTAGACGGTACCTGTTCTTGAGTAATGGCAATTTCCTTCATCGCATCGGCGAAGTTTGTCATATCGGTAAGAAGAACCAATACATCCTTATTTTGCAACGCAAACTGCTCTGCTACCGCCAAAACCATATCGGGAATCATCATACACTCAACGGTAGGATCGGATGCGGTATGTATAAACATAACGGTTTTACTTAAAGCACCGCCTTTGGAAAGTGCGTCCTTAAAATACAGAAAATCATCATATTTAAGTCCCATTCCGCCAAGCACGATTACATCCGCTTCTGCCTGCATAGCAATACGGGCAAGAAGCTGGTTATACGGCTCACCTGAAATAGAGAATATGGGTAATTTCTGAGAAACGACCAACGTATTAAACATATCGATCATGGGAATGTTGGTTCTCATCATTCGGTTAGCAAGAATACGTTTGGTAGGATTAACAGAGGGTCCTCCGATAGTCTTCATATTTTCCGTGAGAACCGGACCTTTATCTCTCGGTTCGCCGGAACCGTTAAAAATGCGTCCCAACAAATCCTCGCTGAACGATACCCTCATTTCGTGACCGAGGAACCGTACCTCATCTCCTGTGGAAACGCCCTGACCGCCGGCAAAGACCTGCAGAGATACAATATCTCCCTCAATCTTATTAACCTGAGCCAGAGATTTGCCGAAACGTGTATTTATCTGTGCCAATTCCTTATACCTAACACCGTTTGCTCGGACGGTAATGACGTTGCCGATAATGGATTCTATTCGGTTATATACTTTGTTCACTCTCATTCACCGTCCTTTAATAGTTTTTCAGCCGGTGCAGCTAATTTACCGTCGCCCTGACGATACAACGTATCAATTTCAGCTTCTGCCTTCTGAAATGCTTCACTCTCAAACTCGGTATAGTTCCAGTCAATAAATTTCTGACTTATACGGTTAAAGAATCTGCGTGCATCATCTTTGTTTTCAATAGCGTAATTACTGCCCAGAATATATATCAGCTTATCAGTAACACAGCGTTGACGTAAGGTTCCGCAGTTCGCCTCAATCGGATCAAAAGAGTTCTGCTGCAGATAAACGGAATCGAGCATCTCGGATTTTAAGTAGGTAATATAATCCGAAAGAGTGGTACCTTCTTCACCGATAACCTTCATCATGGAGCCAATCTCGTCTCCTTGATGAATAATGCTTTTGCAAAATTCTAACTTTTCGCCGTCAATAACGCTGTTATATTTTGACCAAGAGATAAGCGGGTCAATAGCAGGATATTTTCTTGCATCCGAACGCTCACGCGAAAGACCATGGAAAGCACCTACAACCTTTAACGTCGCCTGTGTTACGGGCTCTTCAAAGTTACCGCCTGCAGGAGAAACCGTACCGCCAATTGTAACAGAACCGGTGCTACCGTCAGGCAAGCGGACATAACCTGCTCTTTCATAAAATGCTGCAATATAAGATTCAAGGTATGCAGGGAAAGCCTCTTCTCCGGGAATCTCCTCAAGTCTGCCGGACATCTCACGGAGCGCTTGAGCCCAACGAGAAGTGGAATCCGCCAAAAGAAGAACATTAAGTCCCATTTGTCGATAATATTCGGCAAGGGTAACCGAGGTGTAAACCGAAGCTTCACGGGATGCAACAGGCATAGAGGAAGTATTGCATATAATAATTGTACGCTCCATAAGAGAACGACCTGTTTTAGGGTCAGTCAGTTCGGGAAATTCGGTCAGAGTTTCAACCACCTCACCTGCACGCTCACCGCAAGCCGCAATGATTACAATATCCACGTCTGCATTTTTTGAAGTATTGTGCTGTAATACCGTCTTACCTGCTCCGAACGGTCCGGGAGTACAATAGGTTCCGCCTTTTGCTACCGGAAAGAAAGAGTCAATAACGCGTATCTTAGTTACCATCGTTTCAACGGGCGCCAATCTCTCGCTATAGCATTTTACCGCCCGCTTAACCGGCCACTTGAAAGACATTGATACGGGAATCTCGCGACCGCGTTCATCGGTTACTACCGCAACGGTTTCCTTAACCGTATATTCGCCCTTATTGACAATGGATTTTACCGTATAGTTTCCAAGCAGATAAAAAGGTATGAAAATTTTATGTGTAAACGCACCTTCGGGAACCGTTCCGATATATTCGCCTGCACGAACAACGTCCCCAACTTGAGCAGTCGGTGTGAACTCCCATTTCTTTTCGATATTAAGTCCGTCTGCGTAAATTCCTCTTTCTAAAAACCAACCTGCCTGTTTTGCCAAAACAGGGAGCGGATTCTGCAGTCCGTCATATATCTGACCGAGCAAGCCGGGTCCAAGCTCTGCCGAGAGCATATCTCCCGTAAATTCTACTTCATCTCCGCATTTGATACCGTCGGTCATTTCATAAACCTGCACTTGAGCAACATTCCCTCTTATGCGGATAACCTCGCTTTTAAGTGCAGTGTCTCCCGCTTTAACATAGCATATTTCGTTCATTGAAACATTGCAGTCGAATTCCACCGACACCAAGTTTCCGTTTATGCTTAATACCCTTCCTTTATTTTTGGTCATTATTTTGCCTCCAACCTATCTCCATTTAAAACGGAGTTGTAAATATTTCTGTACGCCATTTCTCCGGCCTCTTTGTCGAACCGTCTTATGCGGAGAAGCAGTTTTAATCTAAGTCCGTAATAGAAGACGTAATCCTCCGAAAAACTATCCATCGGTCTAAGTGTTTCTAATATTTCCAAGCGATAGCGGTTCAGATATTTTTCCGCTTCCATCGGATTTTCCATTTCTATTGCCGCACTTGCCGCTTTGATGTATTCTACAGGCAAAATCCTGTTTTCCGTATTAAACGGCTTTTTCATTTTTTCTGCCCGAACTTTACCGAGTGCAAACCGTAAATTCCGTTCACTTTCATTCCAAGCATCAATTAAAGCGGAGCCCGAACTCTCATAATTCTTCGGCGGGGACAGTGTGAGCTTTTTCATCTCGTCCTGTGCTTTTTTTCCTAAAAAGCGATTGCACAGCTCGGTAAATCGCTCCTCTGCAATCGGAAGCGGAGCGTTTTCACTTATCCCATCCAAAGACGGTAACTGCGAAATTAAATAATATTCAGCCATAATTATTACTTCGCCTCTTTCAAAAGCTCGGTAACCTTGGGACTAAGATAATTTGAAAGCATGTCCACAACCGCTTCTGCAGAATAATCGTAGTAGGCACTGCCGTTATTTACAGCAATGCGGAATCCGCCGTCAAAATTATCGTTTGCCTTAAGTGTGATACCCTTTAACATTTTTTCTTTAAGAGCTGCAAGCAAGGTTTCTTCCAATCTATTAAGGTCTTCGGTGCTCAAAATCACCGCGATATCTTCCGCATCAGGCTTATTCGCCCAGCTCTCAACAATGTTGATAATCAGCCCGGCAAGTGCATCCGATGAATATACGGCGGTAACGTTTTCTGATGTAATCGACCTAAGCTCTCTCGTTACACTTTCTCTGAAAGAAATCAGCAGATTGCGTCCGGATTGACGAATAGCATCCTCGCTTGATTTTGTCATTCGCTCATTTTCAGCTTTAGCATCTGCCAAAATCCTATCTGCTTGTGCCCGTGCGTCCGCAACAATTTTTTCGGCTTCTGCCTTTGCAGCATCAACTATGGTCTTAGCTTCTGTTTCGGCAGCTACCACACCATCTTTTTTAATCTGCTCAATAAGCTCCCAAAGTTGTACTTCCATAATCTTATCTCCTTTTTTATATTTAATCGCATTTATTCTCTAAAAAAACAAAAAGAAACCAACATCCTCTGCAGCCAGCTGGTTCCCTTAAATACTATTATAACTAATGATTTTATTATTGTATCACAGTCTTATTCTTTCGTCAAGACTTTCGGTGAATAAAGACACAGAAATTTCAATTGCGGCTCATTTTATTTGTATGTAAAAACGGTCCGAATAGCTATACACTATCCGGACCTTATCTTTGTTATTAGTTGAAGATTCTCTTTTCTGTATCTTTATCAAACAGATGAATCTTGGACTCTTCAAGAGCAATCTTCAAAACATCGCCTGTCTTAATGTCGTTTCTCGGAGCGGTACGAGCGGTAAGGTTGATGCCTTCAAAGTTGAGGTAGAGATAAGACTCTGCACCCATCATTTCGTTAACATCTACAGAACACTCTACAACACCGGAAGTTGCAGAACTTACATACTCAGCATCATCATTAATGTTCTCAGGTCTGATTCCGAGCACAACTTCCTTGCCTACATACTCTTCAAGGTTACCGGCTGCTGCTGCTTTTTCAGCAGTAACATTTACGGTTACACTCTTACTTTCGGTTCCGAAAACAACAACATAGTTATCGTCTTTCTTCTCAAGCTTTGCATTAACAAAGTTCATTTGAGGAGATCCGATAAATCCTGCAACGAACATATTGGCAGGCTTATTGTAAAGATTTTGAGGAGAATCTACCTGCTGGATAAATCCATCCTTCATTACTACGATTCTGTCAGCCATGGTCATAGCTTCGATCTGGTCGTGAGTAACGTAAATAAAGGTTGCACCCAATTTGGTGTGGAGCTTTGTAAGCTCGGTTCTCATCTGTGCACGGAGCTTAGCATCCAAGTTGGAAAGAGGCTCGTCAAGAAGGAATACCTTAGGCTCACGAACGATCGCACGTCCCAAAGCAACACGCTGCTTCTGTCCTCCGGACAAAGCCTTCGGTTTTCTGTCGAGCAGGTGCATAATGTCGAGGATTCTTGCTCCCTCTTCAACTCTTCTCTTGATCTCTTCTTTTGCTACTTTTCTTAACTTAAGACCGAATGCCATATTCTCAAATACGGTCATATGAGGATACAGAGCGTAGTTCTGGAAAACCATCGCGATATCTCTGTCCTTCGGAGCTACGTCGTTAACGAGCTTATCGCCGATGTAGAGCTCTCCGTCAGAAATCTCTTCAAGTCCTGCTATCATTCTCAAGGTTGTGGTCTTTCCGCATCCGGAAGGTCCGACAAGGATTATAAACTCCTTATCCTGAATTTCTAAGCAGAAGTCGGTTACTGCAGTTACGCCACCGGGATACGTTTTGTATATATGACGTAATGATAAATTTGCCATATCTTTAACCTCCTAAATTATTAGCTTCAAATTAATATCGCAAGCTTAACGAATGTATTATATCAGATTGTTTTTTTAAATGTAAGGGCATAATTACCCAAACTTTTATAACATCATTTATATACATTTGCCATTTTTTAAAAGAAAAGCGGTATCTCGGCAATATTCCCTTGTGTTAATAATTTCCATTCTTCGATCCGGTTTTACATTATTATACAGTATATTACGGCATTTCAAACCCTTGAATAAAACCATCCGCAGCTATACTGCAAATATCTCCCCCGATTATCCTGTCCTTATAAACAAAAATATTGGCTCTTATTCCTTCGGGTTCGTTTGGATAATTATGAATTATATATGTATATTTTTTCACTTTTTTACCGCAATATCCGCTCAGATCAAATCCCTGCTCAAGCTGTATGGCATTATAATTTTCCATTACCTCATCAAACTTCTCCGGAATCTTCACCTCATCCGTCGATACCGGAATCTCTTCTACTTCCCAGCCAAAGCTTCTCAAAAAATTTGTCCTTCCCTGATTGGTTTTAGCTATATAATTCTGCTCATTAATTCCGCCGTCAGTGTTCGCCATAGCCTCTCGCGTTTCTTTTGCATAAACACCTAAAATGGTTCCTGAACAAATTATACTTATCGTCAATCCCAAAAGTCCGATCAGTTTCGCCTTCGTCATTTTCAGCGATACTATAAACATATTTCATCACCTCAAGGTAATGTATATGCTAAAAATTAAACAATGATAACTGACTGCTCTCGGAAAGTCCCGCTAAGGCTCCCGCCTCTCTGAGCGTTTCTATTACAGATTTGGAAACTCCGGCTCTTTGGTTTACATCATCTACCGAAAGATACTCTCCTTCAAATGATGCTTCCCTCAAGCTTTTAGCAGCTGCCTCTCCGAGTCCCTTCAGGGAGTTAAACGGTAACCTTATCTTTCCGTCTTCAATCGTATATTTCAGTGCTTCAGACTTATACAAATCTACCGGTAAAAACTCATATCCCCTTGCGAGCATCTCATAAACTATTTGCAGCGTTTGGAACTGGTCCTCTTCTTTTTTGGTCTGAGCATTCCCCTTAGCGCTTATGCTGTTCATCTTCATCTTAACGTATTCCTTACCTTTTATAGCGGACTCCGCATCAAAATCCTCTCCGCGTACGGTGAAAAAGGCAGCATAAAACTCAAGAGGATAGTAAATCTTAAACCATCCGAGCCGTATCGCCGATATTACGTACGCCGTAGCGTGCGCTTTCGGGAACATATATTTTATCTTTTTACAAGAATCTATATACCACTCAGGAACATTATGCGCTCGCATATTTTCCTCCATTTCGGGAGTAAGATTCTTATCCTTCTTTCTGACGTGC
>JAEIGA010009452.1_pt1 | contig 14751 bp, 8 predicted proteins | sample 9270691 | NCBI WGS metagenome assembly JAEIGA01 (sample SAMN17057246, study PRJNA624740) | gut metagenome | biome: biome; isolation source: fecal sample | host: Bos grunniens | place: China: Xizang | collected 2019
ATCGAATTGCTGCAGGAAGTTCTTAAGCAAGGGTACAATAATATCAATTACTATGCTACAGATACATTGCTCTCCCTTGGACAAAATGTTCCCACTGAGACTATCGTCGCTTTGGCCCATAATCTGGAATATGCAAATCTTACCTATGGTCTGCTCATAAAGTTAAAAAAGCAAGACCTTTTCCCGAAGGAGTGCTCTACGCCTGAATATCTTGCGAAAAGCGACATGGTCCATTGGCTCATGTATCCTACCGAACTGGGAAAAGAGCCGGATGAGATCGAGTATATTGGAAAGATTACATACCTTTTCAAGAAAGAAGTATACTATGTATTCAAGTATCGATCTAATAGTGATACATTGGACGATAATCTGAAAAACAAGTGGTTGATTGGCTGGTCGTCCGAGGATGGCGGTACATTCAGCAACTTTGACGAATATGCACTCTACGAAAAAAATACAATTGATGCGACGCTGAAAAACATAAAGAAAAAGCTGATTGGATGATACCGAATCATTTTGACCAACCTTTATTTTGTACTTAAAATGTTCATGAAACTCAATGACATTCCATTTTCCTTGAACTTTTTCTTTTGGTTCTTCCCTCAATCGTATTTTTGAGATTCATTTCAACCAAGCTTGCCACAAAAAGACCAATCCTTTTCGGATTGGTCTTTTTGTGCGTTTGGGCGTTTGGAGGGTGGATTCGAAAGGCGGCTCTTAGCGACATGCCGGTGGCATGTCGCAACCGCCGTGGCTTTTCCGCAGAAAAGCGAATCCGTCCTCCCCCACCAAAAATCGCCGATCTTCGTCAGAAGATTGGCGATTTTTACTTTTTCACTATTACCTATTCAATCTTCACTAAATTCAAGGAACAAGTAAGCGTGAAGAATGAATAAGCTGAATTTTGTATAGTAAAAGTGGACATATCGAAGAATCAGAGCTATAATCAGACTGAGGTGATCATCCGTGAAAAAATATCTTTCTTTACTTCTATGTGTCTTTTTCCTGACCGCTTGCTGCGGAAATCCTGCATCCACCCAGCCTGCCACCGTCCCCACAGATACGACCACCCCCTCCACAACTGTACCTGCGGAAGAAACCATCACGCCTACAACCGTCCCCACTGAACCGGTCCATTCCGCCCTCTATATCCCCGGAGTTAGTATAGAGGATGTGATCGTTTGGTTCAATGAGGTCTGCCTGGACGCGGAATTTGTCAACAGCGGTGACGCCACCGTTCTGCAAAAATGGACTGTTCCCATCCGCTATTCCCTTTCGGCACCTACACCACAGAGGATCTTGCTACCCTGGACCGCTTCACCCACTGGCTCAATACCATTGAGGGATTCCCGGGCATTGCCGAGGCCGGAGAGGGTGAGCCGGCGAATCTTCAAATACGCTTCTGCACACGCTCGGAAATGTTAGATCTCATGGGCAGCCAGTACACGAATATGGACGGTGCCGTAACCTTCTGGTATAATATGGATGACGAAATCTACGACGCCATCATCTGCTGCTTGAACGAGCTTGATCAGAATCTGCGCAACTCCATAATTCTGGAGGAAATATACAATGGTCTGGGTCCTGTTCAGGACACCTCTCTCCGCCCCGACAGTCTGATCTACGCGGAATTTTCCCAACCGCAGGAGCTGACGGAAATCGACAAGCTGATTCTTCAGTTGCTGTATCATCCGGATATGAAATGCGGTATGGATTCCGCTCAGTGCGAAGAAGTAATCAGGAATCTCTATTACTGAAAGTCATTTTGACTAACCTTTATCCACAAAACACCGGTGTGGTCCTTATGCAAAAATCCCTGATGTACCAAGTTGGGCAAAGTGGGGGCTCATCATTCCGAAGGAGCAAACTGCTGCCAGGAATCCACCAAATTGGATGGTTGCTTTTTGGCTGCCAATGCCGGAGCAACATTTTTCTCACAATTGACAAATGTCCCCCGCAAGGTTACAATATACAAAAAATAACCTTGAGGTGATTCCAATGGAACAGAAACTGCACACCGAAACTCTTTGCATCCAGGCAGGTTACTCCCCTGCCAGCGGCGAACCCCGCCAGATCCCCATCATTCAAAGCACCACCTTCAAATATGCCACCTCCGAGGACATGGGCAAGCTCTTTGACCTGGAAGCAGAGGGCTACTTCTACTCCCGGCTCCAGAATCCTACCTGTGACATGGTAGCCGCCCGAATTGCCGCTCTGGAGGGCGGTACCGCTGCCATGCTCACCGGCTCCGGTCAGGCTGCGAATTTCTATGCCATGTTCAACATTGCCTCCTGCGGCGATCATATCGTGGCAAGCTCCGCTATCTACGGTGGCACCTTTAATCTTCTGTCTGTCACCATGCGCCGGATGGGCATTGAGGTGACCTTCGTCAGCCCCGATGCCACTGTGGAGGAGCTGAACGCCGCCTTCCGTCCCAATACCAAGCTGCTGTTCGGTGAAACCATCGCCAATCCCGCCCTGAACGTGCTGGATATCGAGAAATTCGCCCAGGTAGCTCATGCCCACGGTGTTCCCCTGATGGTGGACAACACCTTTGCTACTCCCATCAACTGCCGTCCCATCGAGTGGGGCGCAGACATCGTCACCCACTCCACCACCAAGTACATGGATGGTCATGGTGTTGCCGTAGGCGGCTGCATCGTGGACAGCGGTAAGTTTGACTGGACCAAGTATCCCGACAAGTTCCCCGGTCTTTGCACCCCCGACGACAGCTATCACGGCGTGACCTACACCGAGCGCTTTGGTCTTGCCGGTGCCTTCATCACCAAATGCACCGCCCAGCTCATGCGTGACCTGGGCAGCGTCCAATCCCCCCAGAGCGCATTCTATCTGGGGCTGGGTCTGGAAAGCCTGCCCTTCCGGATGCGCCAGCATTGTGCCAACGCCCAGGCCATTGCCGAATTCCTGGAGGCCAACGAAAAGGTGGCATGGGTCAAATACTGCGGCCTGAAGGGCGACAAGTATTACGACCTGGCACAGAAGTATATGCCGGGCGGTTCCTGCGGTGTCATCTCCTTCGGCCTGAAGGGCGGAAGATCTGCCGCAGAAACCTTTATGAAGCACCTGAAGCTTGGCTCCATCGAGACCCATGTGGCGGATTCCCGGACCTGCTGCCTGCATCCCGCTTCTGCCACCCACCGGCAGATGACCGACAAGCAGTTGGAGGAATGCGGTGTAGGCGCCGACCTGATCCGCTTGAGCTGCGGTCTGGAAAATGCCCAGGATCTGATCGCAGATCTGGCTCAGGCCATCGATAAGGTATGATCTCTATGCTCCGGATGTCCCCATCCGGAGCATTCATATCCTTGTGATATCGAAATGCTGTCCTTCGCGGCAATGACAACACAAATATATTTCCCCACCAGAAAGAGGAAGATAACTATGAACATTCTTGTTCTCAACGGCAGTCCCAAAGGAAAATACAGCATCACCCTGCAAACCGTGCTCTATCTCCAGAAGCTGCATCCGGAGCACGATTTTCAGGTGCTCAACGTGGGGCAGACCATCAAATCCCTGGAAAAAGATTTTTCCAAAGCAGTCTGTCTGGTGGAGCAGGCAGACCTGCTGCTTTTTTCCTATCCCGTATACACCTTTATTGCCCCATGCCAGCTTCACCGGTTTATAGAGCTGCTGAAAGCCGCTGATTTGGATCTGCACGAAAAATTCGCCACCCAGATCACCACCTCCAAACATTTTTACGACGTCACTGCCCACCGCTACATCCAGGACAACTGCCAGGATCTGGGGCTGAAATTTATCAAGGGTCTGTCTGCCGACATGGACGACCTGTTATGCGAAAAAGGCCAGAAGGAAGCCACCGATTTCTTCCGCTATGTGCTGTGGTGCATGGAGCGAAACCACTTTGAGCCTTTCCCCGCTCCCATGAGCGCACCCGTCCATACCGCCGTTACCATTCCTCAGGTAAAGGACGTGGAGAAAAACGGCGACGTGGTCATCGTCACCGACTGTGCGGAAAACGATACCCAGCTCGCCGCCATGATCCACCGCTTCCAGGCACGATTCCCACGAAAAACCCGCATCGTCAACCTCCGGGAATATCCCTTCCGGGGCGGTTGTCTGGGCTGCTTCAACTGTGCCATTTCCGGCAAATGTATTTATACCGACGGCTTCGACGAGTATCTGCGCAACACCATCCAAACCGCTCAGTCCATCGTCTACGCCTTCTCCATCAAGGACCACTCCATGGGTGCGCTGTTCAAAATGTATGACGACCGCCAGTTCTGCAACGGTCACCGCACCGTCACCATCGGCATGCCCATCGGCTACCTGATCAGCGGTGATTACAGCAAGGAATTCAACCTGCAGATGATCGTAGAAGCCCGGGCGCAGGTCGGTGGAAATTTCCTGGCAGGCGTCGCCACCGATGAGCAGGATCCTGACGGCGGGATCGACCGTCTGGCGGAGCAGCTTGCCTATTCGCTCGCCAAAAAGCACACCCAGCCCCAGAATTTCTATGGCATCGGCGGCATGAAGGTGTTCCGGGATCTGATCTGGCTGATGCAGGGCATGATGAAAGCGGATCATAAATTCTACAAGTCCCACGGGCAGTATGATTTCCCCCAGAAGCAGTGGCCTACCATGCTGAAAATGTATCTGGTGGGTGCGCTGCTGGCAACGCCTCAAATCAAAAGCAAAATGGGTAACGCCATGAATGACGGCATGATCGGCCCTTACAAGAAGATTTTGGAAAAGCTGGATCAACAATGAATTGGTCATTTTCACCTGTGATTTCTCCAAAATATGCCACCGTCTTGTACTGCTATACAAAAGTCCACCGCCCGTGTATTTTATCCTTGCATTGGCGTACATTTGTTGATATAATGCGGACAGTGAGCGTTTGCGTTTTTCCGCTCCCTGCTTTCACCCTCCTCGAAAGCATATAAAATGTCATGTCGTCGCGTATTGCGCTGGCTTGATACCTCCTTCCCCCTGGGTGCAATCGTGCCCGGGGGGACCTTTTTAGCCGATAGTTTTACTTTTTCAAATTTATCGACAATTTATATTGTATTCCCACCGTGAGTATGGTAAAATGATGGAAATGAACCTTTAGGAAGGGAGTGTACCCTTGAACCGAAAAGCCATCATCGCCGCTTTGCTGGCATGTATATTGTTATTTAGTGTGGCTGTAACCGCCTCACTGCTTCTGACCGGTCAAACGCCCTCCAGCAGCACCGTCGGGCACATCGTTCTAAACGAAATTCTTCCCGGCAACCGCACCTATCCTGCCCCCAACGGAATGTATCTGGACTTTATCGAAGTGTACAACAGCTCCGACACACCCACGGACATCTCCGGCTATATGCTTTCCGACGACGAAAGCTCCATTGGCTACACTTTCCCTGCCGGCACCATTTTGCAGCCCAAGAGCTACATCCTGTGCTGGTGTTGGAAGGACGGGGACAGCAAGGATTATGCCGCCTTCGGCATCTCCAGAGATGGAGCCGATACCATTTGCCTCTACAACGGCGCCAATGTCTGCATTGACCGTGTGGATGTGCCCCGGATGGAGATCAACTGCTCTCTGGCAAGACAGGCAGACGGCTCCTGGGCCGTAGCTCAGCCCTGTACCCCCGGCTTCCAGAACAGTGACAATGGCTACAATGCCTGGCTCGCCTCCATGAATGCAGCCTCCATTCCCGTGGTGATCAGCGAGGTCATGACCGGAAACTACTGCACCGCCATCAACGAGGAGCTGCAGGTCTGTGACTGGATCGAGCTGACAAACACCGGCACAGATCCCGTGGTGCTGGATGGTGCCTGGCTTTCCGACGATCCTGCCGCTCCCCTGAAGTGGCAGATCCCCACACTCACCCTCAATGGCGGCGAATCCGCAGTGATCCCCTGTGTCGGCTCCGGTGCCGAGGATGACGAAGCGGACTTTGCCCTCCCCACCGCCGGATGCACCGTCGTTCTCACCGGTCCCCTGGGCAATCCCATCCACAGTCTTAATGTGCCTGCCATGGCAAGAGGTCTGAGCTGGGCAATGACTGACGGCGGCAGCTACCAAACCAGTGATATGGCAACCCCCGGCTTCTCCAATGATTCCCAGGGCTATGCCCAATGGCTCAGCGCTGTGGGAGCAGAAAATACTGCCATCACCATCAGCGAGATCATGTCCCGCAACCGCAGCGCTCTGCTGAGTGCCAAGGGCACCTTCTGCGATTGGGTAGAGCTGGTCAACAACGGCACCACCGCCGCCGACCTTTCCGGCGCTTACCTTTCCAACGATCCTGCCGAGCTGACCAAATGGCAGATCCCCCACCTGATCCTCCAGCCCGGTGAGCGGGCAGTGATCCCTTGCGCAGCGGATGCTGCCGCAGAAAACGAAGCAGACTTCGGTCTGTCCGGGGATGGCTGCTCAGTGATCCTCACCGGCAAAGCCGGCAACAGTCTTTGCCGGGTGGAATGTCCTGCCCTGGGTGATGACCGGGTCTGGGCATTGCAGTCCGACGGCAACTGGGAAGTCACCGATCAGGCAACACCCGGCCTGGAAAACACCGAGGAAGCGGCTTTGGCCTATCGAGCCAGTCAAACGCCCCTGGGTGCCCTTGCCATCAGCGAGGTCATGCCCTCCAACGACCGCTACTACCGCCAAAGCGACGGCTGCTACTACGATTGGGTGGAACTGATCAACGTTTCCGACCATTCCATCGATCTTTCGGACTACCGCATTTCCAATGATCCTGCCGTGCTGGATCGCTTCACCCTGCCCCAAAAGACCCTGGAGCCCGGTGAGCGGGTAGTGGTGATCTGCGCAGGCACGGCAGAGCTCTCCGGCAGCAGCATCAAAGCCCCCTTCACCCTCAGCCGGGCAGAAAGCTGGCTGTACGTTTCCACCGAGGATGGTCTTTCGGACTTCATCCGGATCTACGATGTGCCCTACCAGGGCAGTGTCGGCAGAGTGGATGGGAAAGGCGGTACATGGTACTTCACCAGCCCAACCCCGGGGTCACAAAATGGCACCGGGGTTGCCTCCATTTCCCCCACCCCCGCCGTTGTCACCGCCCAGGGAATCTACAACGACATTGAATCCCTGACCGTAGAGCTGAACGGTGAAGGCACCATCCATTACACTCTGGACGGCAGCTTCCCCGACAAGACCGACCGGGTCTATACCGGCCCGCTGACCCTGAAATCCACCACGGTGGTTCGCTTTGTCAGCATCGTGGATGGCAAGCTCCCCAGTGACATTGTTACCGCCAGCTATATTATCAACGAAAACCACACCATGCCGGTGTTGAGCATTGCTGTGGAGCCAAGGGAATTCTTTGGTGACAGCGGCATCTACCAAAACTACAAGGAAAACCGGGAGATCCGGGGCAGCTTTTCCATGTTCGAGGAAAACGGCAGCTTTACCATTGACTGCGGCGTGAAAATGTACGGTCACACTGCCTTGCAGCTTCCCAAAAAGAATCTTAAAGTCAATTTCCGGGGCAAATACGGCACGGACGTGCTGAGCTATCCGGTCTATGGTGAGGACGGTCCGGAGATCTTCGATTCTTTGTGTCTGCGGGCAGGTCAGGACAATCCCCAGGCCATCATCCGTGACGAACTGTTTGCTTCCCTGTGCGCCGATTACAGTGACCACGTGCTGGTCCAGCGCACCAGATACTGCATCGTCTATGTCAACGGCGAATATTACGGTATCTACGCCATGAAGGAAGCCTTCGGTGAAACCTACTATTCCCAGAATCAGGGTGTTTCCGAAGAAAGTGTCACCGTGATCCAGGCTCCCGTTGGCTACGGATCGGAGTATTACAAGATCCTGAGCTTCGCCGCCTCCAAGGATATGACGGATCCCGCCAACTACGAATATCTGGCCAGCAAAATCGATATCGACAGCTACATCGACTGGCTCATTATCCAGGGTTACAGCGCCAACGGTGACGTGGAGCAGAACCTGCGCTACTTCCGCAGTACAGAAAACGGCAACCGGTTCCAATACGCCCTCTATGATTTGGACTGGGCATTCTATTTCCATGTGCCTTTTGCCAATATGTTCTCGGATACAGTGTGGCAGCACAAAATGCTGTCGAAAAACATTATCAAAAATCCTCAATTCCGGGAAAAGTTCCTATCCCGGCTCAGTGAGCTGCTGGGCACCACCCTCAGCACAGAAAATGTGGTCAAGCGCATTGATGAGCTGGCGGCAGAGCTGGATCCTGAGGTTCGCCGGGACCGTATCCGGTGGAATTACAGCTACTCCGGCTGGCAGAAAGAGATCCAGCGGATGCGCAATTTCATTTTGGAGTTTGACTACACCGGTGAGATCGTCAACCGTATGCGCAAATATCTGAACATGACCTCCGCAGAGGTAGACCATTATTTTGGGAGGTGGAAGTAATGAAAGACGGCTATCGCCACGAATACAAATACCTCATCAGCGGCGCCTCTGCCCGGTTGCTGAAAGCCCGGCTGCGGTGCTTTATGAAACCGGATCCCCATGTGGGACCCACCGGACAGTACACCATCCGCAGCCTGTACTTCGACGACCCCTTCGCCATTGCCTATGAGGAAAAAATGGCAGGCATCAAGGAACGGTCAAAATACCGGATCCGGTACTACAACTACGACCCCACAGCGATCCGTCTGGAGCGGAAGGAAAAATATGGTGACCTGACCAAAAAGGCAGGACAGACCATTTCCCGTGAGGAAGCGAAGATCCTCACCGAAGCCATCGCCTCTCCCTGTTTGCAGGGACTGAGCGGCGAGCTGCAGCGAAAATGCCTGACAGAGGGTTTTCGTCCGAGGTGCCTTGTGGACTACGACCGTACCCCTTTCATCTGCCACGACGGCAACACCCGCATCACTCTGGACGAAAATCTGCGCACCCGTCCCTTCGACACGGATCTGTGCGCCTCCAGCGCTTCCATGACTCCGGTGCTGGAGCCGGACCAGGTGATCCTGGAGGTCAAATTTGACGACTTCCTGCCCGGACATCTGGGACAGATCCTGGAGGATATCCCCAAGGCGCAAATGTCCATATCCAAATACGTGCTGTGCATGAATCTGACATAAAAAGGAGCTTTCTTATGATTAACATTACCGACATCATCCAGGGCAAGTTTATGGAGGAATTCTCCGCCATCTCCATGGGCGACATGCTGGTTGCCATTGCCCTTTCCTTCGCGCTGAGCCTGTTCATCGTGTTCATCTACCGCATCACCTACGCCGGTGTCAGCTTCAGTGCCGGCTTCGCAGGCTGTATCATCATGCTGAGCATGGTCACCACCGTGGTGATCCTGGTCATTTCCTCCAACGTGGTGCTTTCCCTTGGCATGGTGGGTGCGCTGTCCATCGTCCGTTTCCGTACCGCCATCAAAGAGCCTACTGACACCAGCTTCCTGTTCTGGGCCATTGCCACGGGTATCATCTGCGGCGCAGGCTATGTGACCATTTCCGTTTTGGCAACCCTGCTGCTGGGTCTGCTGTTCGTGGCAGTCCATGCTTTCGGTCGGAATCAGAAGGCCGGCAGCTTCCTGCTGGTGGTTCGCTTCGATGCAGACAGCAACGCCGAAGCCAAGGTTCAATCTCTGCCTGGCTACCGCCTGAAGAACAAGTCCATGACCGCCGACTACACCGAGCTGGTCGCAGAGATCCGTCTGTCCGGCAACTCCACCCTCTGCGTGGATACCCTGCGCAGCGAACAGGGTGTCCGGGAAGTCAGTCTCATGCGCTCCACTGCCGGCAGCAGCCTTTGAGAAAATGAAATGCCCGCAGCTTTCCTTAGAAAGCTGCGGGACTTTTTTACATTTGATCCTTGGGGACTCCCTTCATGGTCAGGCTGATACGGTGGCGTTTTTCATCCACATCCAGCACCATCACCTTGACGATATCGCCCACCTTCACGGCTTCGCTGGGGTGGTTCAGCCGCCGCTTCGCCACCTGAGAAATGTGCACCAGCCCGTCCTGATGGACACCGATATCCACAAATACGCCGAAATCAATAACGTTGCGCACCGTCCCCGTAAGCACCATCCCTGCCTTCAGATCCTTCATCTCCAGCACATCCTTGCGCAAAACAGGAGGAGGCAGCTCATCCCGGGGATCACGACCGGGCTTTTGAAGCTCTTTGGCAATATCCCGCAGAGTTGGTTCTCCCACACCGCAGAATTCGGCAGCCTTTTCCATACCCAGGGCCTCCATACGGCTGGTCAGCTCTGTCAGGTTGGCAGGCACGTCCTTCTTATCATAGCCGCAAAGCTGCAGCAGCTTGTATGCGGCTGCATAGGATTCCGGGTGAACGCCGGTGTTGTCCAGCAGCTCTTTGCTTTCCGGCACACGAAGGAAGCCGGCACACTGCTGAAACGCCTTGGGACCGAGCTTCGGCACCTTTTTGATCTGAGCACGGGAAGTAAACGCACCGTTCTCCTCCCGGTAGACCACAATGTTTTTAGCCGTAGCAGCCGTCAGGCCGGACACCTGCCTCAGCAGGCTCTGGGAAGCCGTATTCAGGTCCACGCCTACTGCGTTGACACAATCCTCCACCACTGCGCCCAACGCGGCATCCAGCTCCTTCTGGGGGCAATCGTGCTGATATTGACCCACGCCGATGGCTTTGGGGTCGATCTTCACCAGCTCTGCCAGGGGGTCCTGCAAACGCCGGGCAATGGACACGGCACTGCGCAGGTTCACATCAAAATCCGGGAATTCCTCTGCTGCCAGAGGGGAAGCGGAGTAAACAGAGGCACCTGCCTCATTGACGATCATATAGCTTGCTTCCGGGAAAGAACGCAGCAGCTCCACCGTCATGGCTTCGGTTTCTCTGGAGGCAGTGCCGTTGCCGATGGCAATATGACGCACGGCATGGCGTTTCATAAGGGCAGACAAAGTCGCAATGGCTTCCTGTTTTTTCCGCTCGCTGAAGGTGGGATACACCACGGAGGTAGCCAAAACCTTGCCGGTGCTGTCCACCACCGCCACCTTGCAGCCATTGCGGTATCCGGGATCAAGTCCCATGGTAACGAATCCCTTCACAGGAGGCTGCATCAGCAAAGGCTTCAGGTTCAGGGCAAAATTGTGGATGGCACCGGCTGCCGCCATGTCCGACAGTTCCGTACGGCTCTCCCGCTGGACGGAAGGTTCGATCAGCCGGTCGTAGGCATCCTCTGCCGCCGCTTTTACAAAAGCCGATACATACAACGTCGGTTTCAGCGCTGCACGGCACACCAGGGCGGCTCCCTCATTGCCGGGAAGGGCAATATTGATCTTCAAAAAACCTTCCTTTTCGCCACGGTTCAGTGCCAGCACCTGATGTCCCTGGAGCTTGGAAATGGGCATGGAAAAATCATAATACAGCCGGTAGACACTGTCTGTTTCAGGGTCTACTGCCTTGGAGGTCAGCACAGCCCGGCGGTTCATCAAATTGCGAAGATCCTTCCGGATGGCGGGATCATCGCTCAAATCCTCCGCAATGATATCACTGGCGCCTGCCAGTGCTTCTTCCACAGTTTCCACACCCTTCTCCGGGTTTACATAACTTTCTGCTAATTTGGCAGGATCTTGTCCATCCTGGGCAAAAATAGCCTGAGCCAGAGGCTCCAGCCCCTTTTCCCGGGCAACCGAACCACGGGTGCGCCGTTTCTGCTTATAGGGGCGGTACAGATCTTCCACTTCCGCCAGGGTGACCGCAGCATCGATGGCAGCGATCAGCTCCTCAGTGAGCTTTCCCTGGTTCTCAATAGAGGTCTTGACCTCCTGACGGCGGGTTTCCAGATTGCGCAGGTATCCCAGGCGGGTTTCCAGGGTACGCAGGGTGGTGTCATCCATGGCGCCGTGCATTTCCTTGCGGTAGCGGGCAATAAAGGGAATGGTGTTACCCTCGTCCATCAGCTTGATGACGTTTTCGATATACTCTGCCTTCTGCCCCAATTCCCGGGACAAAAGTGAAATGATCTTTTCCATAATCTTCTCCTTGACCGTTCATTCAAATTATAGCCTGTCGGCATGGCCGACAGCAAATGCGTGCGCCATGTTTGTGATGATCGCTACGCAACCTGTTTTGCTCGGTATCGTTACGCCGTTGATTTGCGCGATTGTAGGGTGCAGGTCTACCCGCACCCTACATTAGGCAACTCAGCAGAACGACAAACTACAATTTACCTACGTAGTATAGCACAAACCTTGAGTTGTGGCAAGTCGATGGTTGCATACGAAAATGGGTTTACTTTTTTCAAGATCAATGCTATAATGGTGGAATAAAGGAGGCGAAGCAATGCGCCACATCATTGGTTTTATCCGTAATTTTTTCCGCAAAGGTGACATGATCCTGCTGACCTTGTGCCTTGTGACCACCGCCTTCGGCTGTATGGTCATTGCCAGTGCTACCAATAATCTGGGCTTCACCCGTTACATCATCATTCAGTTGGTGGCTACGGCGCTGGGTGTGGTCTGTTATGCGGTCATCTCCTCTTTGGATACTGATTTTCTTGCAGAGTATCGAACCGGCATGGTTATTTTCAACCTGTTTCTGATTGCTTTGCTGATTCCCTTTGGCATTAACGTCGGTGGTAACCGAAGCTGGCTGGACTTCCCTCTGCTTCCTGTGAATATTCAGGCTGCCGAGGTATGTAAAATCACCTTCATCATCATTATGGCTTCCGTCATGGGTTCCCACCAAAACCGTCCCTCTCATATCATATCCGTGCTGCATCTGGCATTCCATCTGCTGCTGTTTGTCGGCCCCAACCTGGTGATTTCCGGTGACATGGGCGTTTCCCTGATCTTCGTGTTCATTTTTATTGGCATGGCATTTGCCGGCGGTGTGAATGCACTGTGGTTCCTGGGTGGAATCGGAGCCATTTCCGCAGGCTTCCCCATTTTGTGGACACGACTGGGCGAATATCAGCGCAACCGTATCCTCATTTTGTTTGATCCGACCATTGATCCCACCGGTATTGGTCCCAGATACCACACCCGGCTGTCCCTTCAATCTCTCACCGGCGGTGGCTTGCTTGGTCAGGGATTGTTTCAGGGCACCCGTACCCAGACGCCTGAGGCTCTGCCCGCCCAGCATACGGACTTTATTTTCTCTGCCATTGGTGAGGAGCTGGGCTACGCCGGCTGTGCGTTTGTCATGTTCCTGCTGCTTTTGATCATCATTCGCTGCATTTATGTTGGCATGCACGCACAGGACTATATGCGCCGTCTGGTGTGCTTTGGCGCAGCATCCGCATTGATCTTCCAGGTGATCATCAATGTTGGCATGTGTATCGGTGTCATGCCCGTTATCGGCATCACCCTGCCCTTCATCAGCTACGGTGGCTCCTCTATCGTGACCTTGTACGCCATGCTTGGTCTGGTTTCCGGTGTCCACGAACGGCCCGCTGCCGCCAGCCACGAGCGCTATATCCGCTCCCCCTATTTAAGACGATAAACCGTGGAGATGGGTTTTCCCATCTCCATTTCTATTGGGAAAATTGCGCAAATACAGCGAAAAAAGATTATGCTTTTCTCCATCTTGTATTTACAAATCAATTGCTTATAATATAATTATCAAAACTATGGACAAAGGAGGTCGTGCGGCTTTTTTGCCGTGCAAACACTTATGAAAGCATTCAACGACAGCAACTTTATCCTGGAAACCGCCACCGCACAGCACCTGTATCACGACTACGCATCCAAAATGCCCCTGTGCGATTATCACTGCCACCTGAATCCCCGGGAAATCTACGAGGATCGCCGCTTCAACAATATCGTAGAGGTATGGCTGGGTGGTCAGAATCCTGACGGCACCTATGCCGGCGACCACTACAAGTGGCGTCTTATGCGCTCCAACGGAACTCCTGAGGACTACATCACCGGCAGCCAACCCGCCTACGAGCGTTTCCTGAAGTTTGTGGAAACACTGGAAATGGCCATCGGCAACCCCATGTACCACTGGTGCCATCTGGAACTGAAGAATTTCTTTGGCGTCACCGAGCCTTTGACCCTGGAAAGTGCCCAGCGCATCTGGGATCACTGCAACAAGATGCTTCAGGAGGATCCCGATATGACCGCCCGGGGTTTGATCCGCAAGGCAAATGTTGCGTTTATCGGCACTACTGACGACCCCATCGATTCCCTCGAATGGCACGAAAAGATCGCCGCTGATCCCACCATCGATTTGGTTGTTGGACCCTCCTATCGTCCTGACAAGGCTGTGAACATCCATAAAGCCGGCTGGCAGGAGTATATGGCACAGCTTGCCACCTCCGTGGGAAAAGACAGCCTGCCCACCATGCAGGATGTTCTGGATGCTCTGGTGGAGCGTCTGGAGTTCTTCCGCAGCCGCGGCTGCCGCGCATCCGATCACGGTCTGGACTATGTTCCCTTCGTGAATTACACTGTGGAGCAGGCAGACGCCGTCTACCAGAAGGCTCTGCGGGGCGAACAGCTCTCCGTCGAGGAGATCGAGGGCTACCAGACAGTGATCCTCCTGACCCTGGGCAAGGCATACAGCCGCCTGGACATTGCCATGCAGCTTCACTATTCCTGCCTGCGCAACAACAACACCCGGATCTTCCGCAATCTGGGCGCCGACACCGGCGTAGACGCCATTGCCCAGAACACCTGCGGCGGCAACATTGCTCAGCTGCTGAACGAGCTGGACATGGAGAACAAGTGCCCCAAGACCATTCTCTACTCTTTGAACCCTGCAGACAACGAGCAGCTGGGCACCCTCATCGGCAGCTTCCAGGGCAGTCAGATCCCAGGCAAGATCCAGCACGG
>JAEIGA010009453.1_pt1 | contig 14751 bp, 14 predicted proteins | sample 9270691 | NCBI WGS metagenome assembly JAEIGA01 (sample SAMN17057246, study PRJNA624740) | gut metagenome | biome: biome; isolation source: fecal sample | host: Bos grunniens | place: China: Xizang | collected 2019
GATTCCGGAACACTCTCAGCCTCAATTATTGCCTGAGCCTGATCATAATCCAGACGGTTGTTTGAGCGGATTACAGCACGTCCTATCCATCTAGACTTGATCTCCGCCTTAGGGGTCATCTCAAAGACAGTTGAGAATACAAGTTTATCCTCATCAGGACGCAGAGAGCAGAGCTTGTTACAGAGCTTCTCAGGAAGCATCGGCACAGTGCGGTCTACAAGGTAAACCGAAGTGCCGCGATCTCTTGCCTCTTTGTCTACAAGGCTGCCTGGAGTGACATAATATGAAACATCTGCAATGTGCACACCGACCTCATAGTTTCCGTTTTTCAGTGGCTTAAAGGAGATTGCATCATCAAAATCCTTTGCATCTGCAGGGTCAATAGTAAAGGTAAAGGTATCGCGGAAGTCCTTACGTCCTTTTAATTGGTCAGGACCGATCTCATCAGAAATTGCATCTGCTGCATTTTCAACCTCCTGAGTAAAACGATATGGCAGATTGAATTCTGCTAGAATCGCATGCATCTCAGTATCATTCTGACCAGGCATGCCAAGCACATCCACAATCTCTCCGCGAGGAGCGAGAGCGCTACGCTTCCACTCAGTAACTACGGCTGAGACCTTCATCCCCTTTTCTGCTCCCATCGCCTGTGCCTGAGCAAGATCGACTTCTATGTCATAAGGCATAGATCTGTTCTGCATCAGAACCCAGGCCTGAGCACCTATCGTATGGAAGATGCCGACAAACTGCTTGCCTGAGCGTTCGATGATTTCCACCACTTCGCCCTCTCTGCGTTTGTCATTTGTTTTCTCTCTGGTCACCGCAACCCTGACGATATCTCCATCGAGAGCATGTCGGGTTTTGGAGGCCTTAACAAACACATCGTCCTCCTGACCTTCGATTATAACGAATATAAAACCCTCTCGGGTCATCTGCACCTTGCCGACAAACTGAGGAAACACCCTTCTGGATGATTTCTTCTTGCGAGGTTGCTGATGACCCGAACGAGACTTATTTATCTTGCGTTTCATTTTAGAAACGATAGCGGATGCCCAATGCTATACCTTCCCAACCAAAATGAGTGGTAGTGATATAGAAGGCTGGTCTCCAATCAAGAGAGATATTGATTGGAACTGAAGGAATCTGGTACTCTGCACCAATCTGGCCGGCTACAGCGATACCAAGAGCGAGGGCGTCCTCACCATTGAGCACTGTGAGCTGTGCACCAGGACCTGCATAGAAATTGACAGGACCTGCCTGACCGAGGTTAAAATCATAGATACCAGAGATAGAAAAACCATATCCTCCGAGGAAGCCAAGGTCAAACTCTGCAAAGTTATTTCCAACATTGTGCTGGTAAGAGATTTCTCCACCATAACCAATGCGGGCACCGATAGCACGTGACTGTGCTGAAGCAGCAACTGCAAATCCGAGCGCTGCAAGAGCGATAATAATAATCTTCTTCATAATAATTACGGTTTTTTCGTGTTAAAGATACAAAAAAACTAAACAATACCAGAGAATCCAAGGAATGCCATCGCCATAATACCGGCTGTAATGAGAGCGATTGGCAAGCCCTTGAACGGCTTTGGTACATCGTTCATGCTAAGATGCTCTCTGATTCCGGCAAAGAGGCACATAGCCAAACCATAGCCAAGAGCAGTAGCAAGAGCGTAGACAGTAGCCTCACCAAGGTTGAGCATATGAGCCTCACCTCCGAAGCTAAACTCCTTGCTCACCACATTGATAGCTACACCAAGCACGGCGCAGTTGGTAGTGATGAGAGGGAGGAAGATTCCAAGTGCCTGATAAAGAGAAGGGCTGATCTTCTTGAGTACAATCTCTACCATCTGCACAAGTGCAGCAATCACGAGGATAAACGAGATTGTCTGAAGGAATGTCAAGCCAAATGGCACAAGTACATACTGATTGATCAAGTAGGTAACAACAGTTGCGAGTGTAATCACGAAGCACACTGCGCCTGACATACCTACTGCTGTGTTAAGCTTGTTGGAAACTCCAAGGAACGGACATATACCAAGGAATTGAGAAAGCAGGATATTATTTACAAATATCGCTGAAATGATGATAAGTATATATTCCATAGAGCCTTACTTTTTAGCAACAAACTTATTGAAAAGGACCATAAGGTAACCCAATGCGATAAACGCACCAGGGGCCATCACAAAGGCGAGGATACCATCACCCTCGATGAGCTTCAAGCCGAATATTGAACCGCTACCGAGAATCTCGCGCACAAGACCAATAACTGTGAGTGCAAGAGTAAAACCAAGACCGATGCCGATACCATCAAGGGCAGAATCACCCATAGTGTTTTTGTTGGCAAAAGCCTCCGCTCTTCCGAGCACGATACAGTTTACAACGATAAGCGGGATGAAGAGGCCAAGAGTCTCATATACTGATGGGAGGTATGCCTGCATGAGCAACTGAAGCACAGTCACAAAGGTAGCAATCACCACAATGTATACCGGGATTCTGACCTTATCCGGTACTCTCGGTGCGATGAGAGAAATCACAATATTACTGAGGATGAGGACAAATGTTGTAGCAAGTCCCATCATCAGACCGTTCATAGCAGAAGTGGTTGTAGCAAGTGTCGGACACATACCGAGCACCAACACAAACACCGGATTTTCCTTTACAAGACCTTTAGTAATCAAAGAAAACTTACTCATTGTCTGATCCTCCCTCATTTGCAGTTATCTCCTTAACGACAGCCAACGCATTTGCAATGGCAAGAGTATAAGCACGTGAAGTGATTGTTGAAGCTGTGATAGCATCTACATCACCACCATCCTTCTTCACAGCAAGAACTTTTACAGCAGGATCCCAACCACGGAACTGAGCTGCAAAGCCTTCTTCAGTACATTTAGCACCCAAGCCCGGAGTCTCGCTTTGTGCAAGAACCGCAGTATTGTGCACATTTCCATTGAGATCCACGCCCACCATCACGCTGAGAGTGCCGCTGAAGCCTGTAACATTGGATACGATTGCATAACCAGCGCCTTCTGCCTTATAATAGTCATAATTAACGCCGGCATACTCGATGCTTCCTTTAACTGCATCTCCAGTAAATTCAGGAAGAACCTGAGCAATAGATGCATTAGTTTTTGCCACCTGCGCCTGAGCTATCGGCTCAAGAGTCACGGCATTGGCCACTGCAAGTACTGCCGAACAAGCCAAGCAGACAGCACTAAGGCAGACAACCATATTTAAAAGTGTAGATTTAGCTGCCATAATTACTTCCTCCCGTACTTTTTCTGATGGAACCAAATGTTAAGAAGCGGAACTACACAGTTCATGATGAGGATAGCAAATGACATACCCTCTGGATATGAACCGAAGTAGCGGATCATCATTACAATCACACCGATACCGACACCATAGATGATACCTCCGAGAGTACTCATCGGTGATGTCACATAGTCTGTTGCCATGAAACATGCGCCAAGTACCATACCACCGGTAAAGATGTTAAATACCGGACCAGTGTAGATATCAGGGTTGATGAGGCTGAAGATACCTGAGATGAGAATCACTGTAGCAAAAATGCTGACAGGAATCCAGGCCTTTACAACCTTACGGATGAGAAGGTATACAAATCCCAAAAGAAGAGCGATGCTTGAAAGCTCTCCCAGAGAAGCGCCCATATCCTGAAGGAAAGTAACGGAAGTCAGGTTGTTGGCTGCCAAGTATTCAGGAATAGTTGAGCCACTGCCTATCGCCTCCTTGATAACGCCAAGCGGAGTAGCTCCGGAAACGGCATCCGGACGGCTGATAAAGCCCTGTGTAGCAGTCCAGTTGGTCATATAAGAAGGGAAAGATATGAGCAAGAACACACGAGCGGTAATAGCAGGGTTGAAGATATTCTGACCCAATCCGCCGAAGCTCATCTTAGCCACTCCGATAGCAACAATAGCACCGATGAGGATAATCCACCAAGGTGTAGTTGCAGGAAGATTCATAGCAAGAAGAAGACCTGTGACAACTGCAGAAAGATCACCGACAGTTGAAGGTTTCTTCATCAAATATTTTGTGATGACCCACTCCACGAGCACACAAGAAACGATGCTGAGCGCAAATACCAACAGCGCTGCCCATCCGTAGAAAAGAACAGACACGATGCTTGCCGGCACGAGAGCAATAATCACGTCCCTCATCAGTGAGGTAGTGGATACGTTTGCGTGAAGGTGCGGAGATGGAGATACTAATAACGATTTACCCATATCATAAATTATTTAGCAGCTTCAGCCGCAGCCTTAGCAGCCGCAGCGCGAGCGCGAATAACACCTAAAACCTGACCCTTAGCGATGCGAATATTGTCGAGAAGCGGAATATTTGCAGGGCAGCTATAGAGACAGCAACCACATTCGATACAATCCTGAACGGCATTCTGCTCGAGACCCTCAAGATCGGAAGCCTTCTGGAGACGATTAAGAAGGAATGGCTCAAGGCCCATCGGACAAGCGTCAGAACATCTGCCACAGCGGATACAAGCACTTTCAGCCTTGCGCTTTGTTGCAGCTTCGCTCAGATAGAGCACTGAAGATGAACCCTTCACTGTAGTAGCGTCAATATTGCTGATCGCCTTACCCATCATAGGACCACCGCTGATGAGCTTTGCTGCCTCCTCTGGGATACCGCCTGCCTGCTCAATGATAAATGAGAGCGGAGTACCGATGCGGAAAAGATAGTTGTGGTTCTTCTCCACTGGTAAGCAGTCACCGGTAATAGTCATAGTATTGGTAACCAATGGCTTATTCTTCTGCACAGCCTCATACACAGCAAGTGATGTTGCAACATTCTGCACCACTGCACCTGCATCAATTGGCAGACAGCCTGAACCTACTTCGCGTTTAAGAACAGCATTGATGAGCTGCTTCTCACCGCCCTGAGGATAACGCTTCTTGAGCACAGCGACTGTCATATTTGCATAGCCAAGCTCAGCAATAGCCTTGCGGATGAGCTCGATAGCAAGAGGCTTGTTTTCCTCGATACCGATCACACAACGGCATCCGAGAACCTTCTGCATGATGGCAGCACCGATAACGATCTCCTTTGGACGCTCAACCATAATGCGGTAGTCGCTTGTGAGGTATGGCTCACACTCTGCACCATTAAGGATGAGGCACTCAGCCACCTTACCAGGAGCCGGATTAAGCTTCACGTGAGTTGGGAACGTTGCACCACCAAGACCCACAACACCACATGACTTGATCTTCTCCAGTATAAGAGCCTTATCTTCAGGAATCTCTGTTACGAGAGTATCTGTTGTATCGATACCTTCTGCCCACTCATCGCCCTCAACAGTGATTTCAATATGAGGAACCATATTTCCTGCAAGGTCCTTGCGAGGCGCGATAGCCTTGACAACACCAGACACAGGAGAATGTACAAAAGCAGAAATAAATCCACCTGGCTCTGCGATTACCTGACCCACCTTCACAGCGTCACCAGCAGCTACTACAGGCTTAGCTGGAGCACCAAGATGCTGAGCCATCGACACATAAACTGTCGAAGGAAGAGGAAGAACCTCAATCTTGCAATCACAAGATATCTTATTGTCGTGAGGATGAATACCTCCGATAGAAAAAGTCAGTTTACTCATTGTTTGCCTCCTTTTTTACTTCTGTCTCCGCTGGTTTAGTAGCCGGAGCCTCTGGCTTTGCTACCGGAGCTGCAGGCGCAGCTGGCTTAGCAGCCGGCTTCGGAGGAAGAACAGGGAAATTAACAGCGTGGATTGCTCCTGTAGGGCACTCAGCCACACATTTCTTACACAACTTACACTTAGTGAAGTCAATGTAGGCGAGATTATTCTCCACGGTGATTGCGCCGTGAGGGCAAACCTTTGCACATTTTGAACAGCCGATACAAGCGTTAGAACAAGCCTTGCGTGCAACTGCGCCCTTGTCCTTGTTGATACAAGAAACAAAGATACGCATCGAGCGAGGACCCTTGTTTCGGAGCTCAATCACATTCTTAGGACAAGCTTTGACACAAGCGCCACAAGCAGTACACTTGCTATCATCAACAACTGGAAGACCTGTGAGAGGGTTCATTGCGATAGCGCCGAACTGGCAAGCCTCAACACAGTCACCACAACCAAGACAGCCAAATGAACAACCAGTGTCACCACTGTAAAGACTCGCCTTGACGCGACAAGATTGTACGCCGTCATAGGTGTTAATACGAGGACGGGCTTCACAAGTACCGTTGCATCTCACTACTGCAACCTGTGGAGCCTTCTCCTTAATTTCAAGGCCGAGGATGGAAGCGATGTTCTTCATCACATCATTGCCACCCACAGGACAGAACTGTTTGTCGAGGTTTTCTGCTTTTACAGCAGCGTCGGCAAATGCTCTACATCCTGCAAAACCACAACCGCCACAATTGGCGCCAGGAAGGGCTTTTTCAACCTCATCAATGCGTGGATCTTCCTCAACTCTGAACTTCTTTGCCACCCAGTAAAGCACCAAGGCGAGAAGAAGACCAAGAGCTGTGAGAGTCACGATGGTCAGGATAATAGTTTTTGTCATCAGTATTTTAAATTAAATATATATTCGTTTTTGAGTCTGCCTCTGAAAAGCCAGATTATGAAGTAATAAACAGCAATACAAGCAATTGCAATCAATCCAGACATCAGTTCCGGAACTCCTAGCTCCAGAGAAAGCAGCAAGGCAAGCACCATAATCGCCAATGGAGCTGCATAGGCGATCCATACAGCTTTGTGGCCCATTGAGGCCTTGAGTGTCACTTCTACTTCCTGCCCTACAGAAAGATTATCCCACCCTCTGGTAGTCACCTCAACAATTTTTGTCTTGCTGTCACCTAAAGAGCACAAGCCCTTTGCGTGACAAGAACTGCACGCTGACTCCGAAATTATCTCCACTCTTGTTACCTCGGGAGTAATCTCAATGACACGACCACGATGTGATATCTCTGCTTTTTTCTTAGAACTCATCACTATTCATTGCTGACTCCATCGGCATAGACGCTGCCCTGATATCAAGAGTATCGTTGGATTCCATAAACTTGATCTGGTCACCCTTGAAGATCATCTCTATCTCGGCAGTCTGTCCGTTACGATGCTTCGCTATAATGATAAAAGTCTTTTCTCTGTCTTCTGGAGTCTCACTAAGTCCCACTGCATCAGGACGATGGATAAATATTACCATATCCGCATCCTGCTCGATTGAACCAGACTCTCTCAAGTCTGAGAGCACAGGTTTTCCTCCACCACCCTGCCTTTGAGCTGCCTGACGCGAGAGCTGGGAGAGTGCAATAATCGGCACATCCAGTTCCTTGGCAGTTGCCTTTAGGGTACGCGAAATTGCAGCAACTTCCTGCTCACGCATACCTCTAAGCTCTGGCGGGCCCTGCATCAACTGGAGATAATCCACAACAATCAAGCGCACACCCTTGTTCTTGACAAGGTTCTTAGCCTTGGTGCGGAACTCCATTATAGGAAGACTCGGAGTATCGTCAATATAGATTGGTGCTTTTGAGAGGTCCTTGAGCTTGTACTCAAGCTGCTGCCACTCATAGTCCTGCAATCTCACACCACCCTTGATCTTTTCAGCCTCAAGACCTGTCTCAGATGTCATCAGACGCTTTGCAAGCTGGATCGCAGGCATCTCCAAAGAGAAAAACGCCACCGGCATATTATGATCCACGGCTGCATTGCGCACGATATTCAGCGAGAACGCCGTCTTACCCACAGAAGGACGTGCAGCAAGGATAATCAAGTCGGACTTCTGCCATCCCATGGTGATGGTATCGATACTCAAGAAACCTGAAGGGACACCGCTGAGACCATTATTTCCCTGCATGTCCTCAATATTCTTCATAGCCTCGTTGATTACGCTGCCGATATCCTGTACTTCCTTGCGTACGCTATTCTGAATAGCATCAAAAATCTTATTCTGAGCCTTATCAATGAGATCATCCACCTTCACGGACTCGTCATAGGAGTCTCTAAGTATCTCATATGACGCTGAGATGAGATCTCTTTGAATCGTCTTCTGCTTGAGTATCTTGGTATAATACTCGATGTGAGCCGCTGAGCCTACTTTTTCTGACAGGTTTGCAAGAACGACCGGACCACCCACAATCTCAAGATTGCCTTGAGCCTTGAGTTTGGACGAAACAGTGATGATATCAACCGAGGTGTGGTCTGTCACAAGCGAAGCCATCGCTTCAAAGATCATCTTGTGCTTTGGATCATAGAAACAGGAAGCATTGAGCTCTTCCATCGCCATATCCACACAAGATGCTTCGAGCAACATAGCACCCAAGACAGCCTCTTCAACATCAAGGGCCTGAGGCGGTTTGTTGCCGATCTCAAGACCTAGAGTTTCAAGGTTGACTTCCGGTTTTCTCTTGCGAGGTGTATTTGTCTTTGCAGGAGGCATTAAGACCAATCTTAGATCTCTGGACTTACGATAATACGACCGCAGTGCTCACAGATCACGAGCTTCTTGCTTGAAGCGATATCGATGAGTCTCTGTGGAGTGATTGTGTGGTAGCATCCACCACAAGCAGAACCATATGTACCATCTTCATTCTTAGGGAAGAGGGTAACAACTGCGAGGTGATTCTGGGCACTCTTGCGGATGCGATCATAGGCGCTGATTGTTCTCTCGTCGAGCTTAGCGATATAGGCTTCTCTCTTGGCCATGAGAGTAGTCTCCTCTTCTGCTGTTGACTCAACGATAGTATTGAGCTCCTCTTTCTTTGCCTCAAGGTCAGCTACGCGAATCGTAAGGCGATCCTCGATCTTCTCAATATCCACGCCACGAGCCTTGATTGCTTCCTGAGCCTCGCCAATATTCTTCTCAGCGATTGCTCTGACGTAGCCCTGATTCTCAAGCTCCTTGTTGATTGAATCATACTCGCGACTATTTGAAACATTTTCAAGCTGCTTGCGATACTGCTCGATATCCTCGTCAACCTGCTTGATTGACTCGCCGGCAGCTTCAATAGACTGCTTATATCCTTCGATGAGCTGAAGTGCTCTTTCTTTCTTGGCGTTAAGTGACTCAACTTCCTGCTCGAGAACCTCAACCTCCTTAGGGAGCTCTCCGCGAAGCTGCATCAATCTGTCGATATCATTGTCTGTTGCCTGAAGATTGAAAAGTGTCTTCAGTTTCTCCTGCACAGCCTGCTCTGACTCAGCAAAGCTCTTACGCAAAGAGACAAAGGTTTCACGCGCATCAATTGGCGCGTTTACTTGTTGTGTTTTCTTGGTGGTAGCCATATTATTCTAGAATATTATTTTGCTAAACATATAAATGCAGTCTACAAAGTTATGAAATTTTTTAGAATATCATCAAGTTGAGACCTAATAGACTTGAGTGATTCTATCGCCTTCACTCTCCCCTCAACGGAAGCTCTATCTGCAGTCATCTGACGCGCTGCCCCCTCCAGAGTGAGTCCCTGCTCCTTGACCAGATAATGAATCTGAGACAAAGCTTCCAGGTCGGCTTTGGTATAAAGACGGTTCCCCTTGGCGTTTCTCTTGGGATTTACAAACTTCGGAAACGAGTTTGACCAGAACCTCACAAGAGACACACTCTCACCCAAAATCTGGGCGACTTCACTGATTGTATAATAGAGTCTTTCCATATTAATCCATTGATTGTTGGGTGTTTACCGACATATACAGCATATTTGCATAATCCTCTGGAGCGATGGATCCAAAGAGATAATTGATCGGATCCTGAGGCACATCATCCTTGCGCACCTCATAGTGAAGATGCGGAGCAAAAGCCTTTCCGGTCATACCCACGGTACCGATCTGCCATCCCGCACTCACACTCTGACCCGAGCGCACTGTTGTAGACTCAAGGTGCGCATAGATAGTCTTATATCCACCTTCGTGCGTAATTTCTACTGTGCGACCAAATTTCTTTGTATTGCTCACCTGAACCACGCCAGCGGCAGAACTATAGACCGGAGTTCCTCGAGAAACTATAAAATCCAACCCTTCGTGCTGCACATATGCCTTGTAGACCGGATCCAATTTTTCTCCGATAGAAGCACCCACCTGAGGATAAGTGATATTCTTGATCGGCATCAGCATTGGAGGAATAACCATAGAACTATCCTCCACCGCAGAGAGAATCTTACTGAAGATTGCATCCACCTCGTGAGCCCTGTCCATCAGGACTTTTGACTTATCCCTGGTGTAGCTGTTAAGCTTTGTGTCCGGGATAGTGTCACTTGCAAACATAAAGTCGAGGTTGGACATCGGGTCTACTGCAGGAGCTGCCGATTTGAACACTTGCTCATAAATTTCTCCATCCTTGTACTGAAGATTGGTCACGACATCCTTGAGCAGGGCATCCTGAGCAGGAAGATCCGAATACAGCCTCTGATACATTTTGATTTCGCGCCTCAGCTGTTTCTCTACGTCGGTGCTGAAAAAGAGAGCAAAGACTATGTAGGCAAACACCGCAAGAGAAATAGTCATCACGATGTATGCCAACGCGATCAGCGCGATCCGGCCCCATTTAGGCTTGCGCTTGCCAAACCTAAGGTTAAGACTATCAAAATCCCAGAACTTTATCCTAATCATCTGACAACCCTCCTCTCTTCAAGAGCTCCGAAGTGCTCATCATCTTATCCTTTTGAGTACTCTCTCTGACCTGAGCTATCATTGCTTCATATTCCTCAACCGGCATTTTCACATCCATAAAGTTATATGGATTAACCTTTGCACCCATACGCATCACTTCATAATGAAGATGAGGTGCAGTTGATTTTCCTGTATTTCCGACAGTACCTATCTTCTCTCCTCTCTTAACCTTCATACCTTCGGTCACATCCACCGTATTAAGGTGAGCATATCTGGTTTTATAGCCATATCCGTGATCTATGACTATCTCATTTCCATATCCTCTGAACTGGAAGTTCACTTCTTCCACTACACCATCTCCGGTCGAGAATACAGGATTGCCGATAGCCATTGAGAAGTCCATGCCCTGGTGCATCCTTCTGCCGCCATAAACCGGATCGATTCTATAGCCAAAGGCGCTGGAAATACGGAAGTTATCATAGTTAGGAATAATCGGAGGCACACTCGGAACACAAGAGAACATATCACCTGCATCCGCAACAATTGTCTTGAGCTCGTCCAGACCCTTGCTGCGCAGATAGACTCTGTGCGAGAGCCTGTTCATCTTGAGCACGACTTCCTTTAATTCGGCATTTGCCCCCTGGGCATCCATCTGATGATAGAGGCGATACTCTTCTTCATCCAGACCCTTGATCTCTTCAGGAATAGGACTCAAACCATAGATGCTTCTATAGACGTCGTCATCTCGCTGCTCGATACCGCTGAGTGTGCGTTCATAGACATCGAGATTACGCTGGAGCACAGCCACTCTGGACTCCCACTGCGCGTGACGATGTTTCAGAATTGCAGTCTTGGGGAGGTCCAGCTTGAAAACAGTGGTATATAACCAGAAGTAAAAGAACACCAAAGCCAGAGCAACTATCAGCATGACAATCGCTCTCAGATACTTAACTCCTTTTGATACCGGCTTTGACTCGTAGCTCAAAGTGACCGGATTAAAAAAATACCTGGCCATATTTAGATGCAAAGATACTGATTTTTCTATAATTAGCACCACTTATCTAAAGTGCCTGCACGTCTACGATATTGTAGTAAGGCAAAAAAATCTTATTTTTGTAGGTTAAATATATTATATAAGAATATGACATCTAAAGAGATTAGACAGAAATTCCTTGATTTCTTTGCTTCTAAGGGCCACGCCATCGTACCTTCTGCACCGATGGTTGTTAAAAATGACCCTACCCTTATGTTTACCAATGCAGGTATGAACCAGTTTAAGGACATTTTCCTGGGTAACTCAGCGGCCCCTTTCAACAGAGCAGCGGACTCTCAGAAGTGTCTTCGCGTGAGCGGAAAGCACAATGACCTTGAAGAAGTAGGACACGATACATATCACCATACTATGTTTGAAATGCTCGGAAACTGGAGTTTCGGAGATTATTTCAAGACAGAAGCTATCGATTGGGCTTGGGAGCTTCTCACAGAAGTATATAAGATCGACAAGAGCATCCTCTATGCTACTGTCTTTGAAGGTAGCGAGGAAGATGGTACTGAGATGGACCAGGAGGCAAAAGAAGCTTGGCTCAAGCATCTGCCAGAGGACCACATCGTGCTTGGAAACAAGAAGGATAATTTCTGGGAGATGGGTGACACAGGTCCTTGTGGCCCTTGTTCAGAGATCCACATCGACATCCGCACTCCAGAGGAAAAAGCAAGCGGTATCTCAGGTAGAGATCTCGTCAACCAGTCAGATCCTCACGTGATCGAGATCTGGAACCTTGTGTTCATGCAGTTCCAGAGAATGTCAGACGGTCACCTCGAGAGCCTTCCTGCCAAGAACATCGATACAGGTATGGGCTTTGAGCGCCTCTGCTCTGTGCTCCAGGGCAAGAACAGCAACTACGACACTGACGTATTCTCAGGTATGCTAGCTCGCATCGGAGAAGCATGCGGCAAGAAATATGGCGACAGCAAGGAGACTGATGTTGCAATGCGAGTAATCGCTGACCATATCAGAACCATCAGCTTCAGCATCGCTGACGGACAGCTCCCATCAAATGTCAAAGCAGGTTATGTAATCCGCCGCATCCTCCGCAGAGCGGTGCGCTATGGTTACACATTCCTCGGCCTCAACGAGCCATTCCTCTGCAACCTGGTAGAGCAGCTCGCTCAGGATATGGGCGAAGCTTACCCTGAAATCCCTAAGCAGCAGAAGCTCATCGAGAACGTGATCCGCGAGGAGGAGCTTGCATTCCTCCGCACTCTTGACAGAGGTATCAAGCTTATGGATGAGTGCATCTCACGCTCAACCGAGACCAAGACCATTTCCGGTGTTGACGCATTCAAGCTTTATGACACATACGGCTTCCCTATCGACCTCACAGAGCTCATCGCATCAGAGCAGGGCTACAAGGTAGACCTCGACGGCTTTAAGGCAGAGCTCCAGAAGCAGAAGGACCGCGCACGCAATGCAACTAGCAACACATTTGGTGACTGGACAATCTATCACGACGGCGAAGAAGTTGAGTTCCTCGGATATGACAACACCGAGGTGCAGAAGGCTCACCTTCTCAAGCAGAGAACCGTCACTCAGAAAAACAAGGAGATGCTTCAGCTCGTATTTGACCGCACACCATTCTATGGCGAGATGGGCGGCGAGGTCGGCGATACAGGTGTAATCACCACCGCTGACGGCGAGACTATCAAGATTCTCAACACTGTCAAGGAAAACAATCTCACAATCCATATTGCAGAGAAACTCCCTACCGATTGCACAGGCGAGTTTACTCTCAGCGTAGACGACAAGCGCAGAAACCAGATCGAGTGCAACCACAGCTGTACTCACCTTCTCCACAGAGCTCTCAGAGAAATCCTCGGCGAGCACGTAGAGCAGAAGGGTTCCTATGTCAACGACAAGAGCCTCCGCTTTGACTTCTCTCACTTCGAGAAGCTTTCAGACGAGCAGATTGCTGCAGTTGAGGCAAGAGTCAACGAGATCATCCGCGAGAACTTCTCACTCAACGAGAAACGCGATGCGTCTATGGCCGAAGCACAGGAGATGGGAGCAATGGCCCTCTTCGGAGAGAAATATGGCGATAAGGTCAGAGTTGTAAAATTTGGCCCTAGCGTTGAGCTTTGCGGTGGTTGCCACACTAGCGCAACCGGCAAGATCGGTCTCTTCAAGATTCTTTCAGAAAGTGCAATCGCTGCCGGAATTCGCCGTATCGAGGCGGTAACCGGAGAAGCTGCTGAGAGCTACGTAAACGGTCTTCAGAGCACTCTCAAGGCTGCACGCGCACTCTTCAACAACGCTCAGGACCTCGAGGGCGCTATAAAGCGAATGTTGGAAGACAATGCAATCCTCAAGAAACAGGCAGAGGAGCTTGCAAAGCAGAAGGCTGCCGAATTTGCTGCATCCCTCAAGGAGAAGGCAGTTTCAATGGGCAACATCAATCTCGTGGTGCTTGACAGCTGCGAGGACGCAAATATGCTCCGCAATGCGGCTATCGCTGCACTCAAGGAGATGCCTTCTACTGCTATTGTTGCAGCCTACGAGCTCCAGGGCAAGCCAGGTCTGCTCCTGGGATATTCTGACGACCTCGTTGCTGCAGGCAAGAATGCCGGCAAGGAGATTCGCGAAGCTGCAAAATTCATCCAGGGCGGTGGCGGCGGCCAGAACAACATTGCAACTGCGGGTGGCAAGAACAGCGCCGGCCTCGCAGAAGCTCTTGAAACTCTCAAAGCACTCGCTACCAAGTAGTTCAGCACAATGAAAAGACTCGACCAATATATCCTCAAAGCCTTTATCGGACCTTTTGTTGCGATATTGATGGTCGTTGTCTTTGTCTTGATGCTGCACACTCTCTGGCTATATATCGATGAGCTTGTGGGCAAGGGACTTGGATTGGGGGTAATCCTGGAATTCCTGATGTGGGGTGTACTCACCATCCTGCCTCTCTGTCTTCCTCTTGCCACACTGCTTTCATCGATGATGGTGATCGGTCAGCTCGCAGAAAATAACGAACTGATGGCGATAAGAGCCTCAGGGGTATCGTTTTCAAGAGTAATGGCTCCGCTGATGATTTCTTCCTTTATCATCGCTGTGGGAGCATACATCGTGGGAGACAAGGTTGTACCTCGCGCATTCAACGAGA
>JAEIGA010009454.1_pt1 | contig 14749 bp, 28 predicted proteins | sample 9270691 | NCBI WGS metagenome assembly JAEIGA01 (sample SAMN17057246, study PRJNA624740) | gut metagenome | biome: biome; isolation source: fecal sample | host: Bos grunniens | place: China: Xizang | collected 2019
CTGCCACAAGAGGTAATGAATGAGCTTTTCACTTTTCTCGTTAAAAACCGCAGAAATAGACGTGTCTTTATCATTTGTTACAACCTCCGGGATATCACCTCGGCTATTCCAATATGACTTGACGCCGCAATACATATCCAAGACTGAATTAGGTTTTATCATATTGAAGAAGGCGTCATTGGTTGCGTATTTCTCATCCACATGAGAGCTGTTATAAGTATCGTTCTTTTTCCCAAGCCTTTTCAGCTTAATAGAAATTGAAACCTCACTTCTTTCCATGCTCTCCGCAATTTGTTTAACAGAAAACCCCTCATCCTTCATCTTCTTACACCATTCCAATTCTTTATCAGTCCATTCTCTTGGAGCCGTTTTAGTATATCCTCCTCCCTTTGAAATCTTCCCTTTAAATTCTGGAGGCATCATAGGTATAGTCTTATTTTCTACTTCAAACAATTCCATTTGCATACTTCAACTGTTTTAGATTTTCACTCCCATCCTTCTTCTGGGCCTTGCTTATATCTATAATCAGAGCCACAATTAGGACATCTGTAATATGCTACCAATCTGTCAGAGTTTTCCTGAATATCATTCCCTGTTTCTTCACTCTCTAAAAAATCTCCTATCCAAGAAACTATTTCTCCGCAGTTCCAACATCTATACATAGTTCACAAATTCTCATTTTACTCTGTTATAAATCCATTCTCTTTTGCAACTGATTTCTCCATCCAAACCAATTCCCCCTTACCAATCTTCACCCGGATAATCTCCATCTTTTTACGCTTTATTTTCTCCATATCCACTAGGCGGATCGTATTCATATCATACCATACCGGTATGGTCTTTTTACTCGCCTCTAACTCCTTCGCTTTAACCAACGCTTTCTGTGCCTGGTCCCTATAAGCGAACTCTCCTTGAACCAAATACATCGGCCCGTGCTCTTTCATTTCTCTATCCATCTCACTAATTTTTTATGTATGTAATAAATCAATTCTATAACCTGGTGATTAAACCACCAAATAGGATAAATTAGGCTCATCGTCAACATGTAAATAATCGTCTTCATTGCCGTTTTTTTAAACAAAATTTCTCACAATCAGTCTTCTCGTTAAGTATAAATCGGTGCTTGCTCCAAACACAATATCCTAAAATAGGTTCACCATTATAGTTTAGAAATTCATTGTCTACCTCAAACTTAAACACGCAATCATTATGCGTTACTACCGGTTTCTGTACTTTCTTCGCCATAATCAGAAGGGCAGGTCATTATCGAAATCCGTATCAAACTCAAACACCGCCTCTTTCTCTGCTTTCTTGGCGTCCTCCATAGCTTTCAGAACGAGGTGATTGGTATTGTCATAATTAGGCGGGACACCCTCAAAATACTCGCAGTAACGCCCATTATTGAGGTTGTATTTCAATTTTACCATACCTTGCTCACCCAAGTGCCGGAACTTTACCTTTTGGATATGAATCTCAGTCCATCCGCCACTTTTGTTTCTGTGAACGGTTATACCGAAATCCGCCTTATTGTAGAAGTTCGCAGAGCCGGAGATATTGTATAGGGTAGGGACCTCAAATTCTCCCTCTACATTTTTAGGCATTTTGGTAGGGTGTGCCATAAGGAATACCAACACATCATTCTGTTGGGCGAAGTTGGTCAAGCGGTCTAAAACCTGGCTTATATACTGGGTTTCCGACACCTTACTGCCTTGCTCATTCTCCAATCTATTGAAGGGGTCTATAACCAACGCTTTGATACCCTTTTTCCTTACCAATATCTTTGCTTTTTCAAGAATGGCGTCCAAGCGGAAATCATCCTTTGGATAGATGAAGAAGAAGTTCTTCTGCAAGTGCTGTTTCGCCTGGAGATACTCGTTATAAGGAAGCGTCTGTTTTGAGAATTTCTTGCCGGTCAATAACTCAATCAGCGTAGAGCCGTGATAGGATATTGGCGCACTCTCCGGAGAGAAAAAAGCGAACTTCCAATTATACCTAAGATTCAGTCTTTCAGCGATATAATTAAGGAGTGTGCTTTTACCAGAGGAAGGCACGCCGGTAAGAATACACAGCCTTTTTGTCTCGAAAGAGCACAACTTGTCGACGCCTTCAATACCTATCGTGTATCCTCTTTTTAATCCGCTTTCGTATATCGCATCCAGAGAATCCTCAATATCCGAGGTGGTGAAAATGCCTTCGATTTTAGGCTCCGGAGCATTCTTGACGCACTCTATAAGGCTATCTTTGCCGTACATTATCAATTGCTCATTGGCGTCCTTACAACCTTCTCCATATTCAACTATCCTACACCTCTCCGGTCCGAACCTTCTAAGCAGTTCCTCTCTCAACAGAACGCCTTTGGTATCACTATCGGAAGCAATATAAACCGTCTCCTTATCCTCGAAGTAATCGTCCCAATAATCATCCAGGTAAGTAAGGTTGGTGTTGGCTCCATTAGGTACGCTGACAACATTGTTGTACCCTATCTCAATGAAGGATAACGCATCCGCTTCACCTTCACAAATCACGCATTCCTTTTCACCTTTGATGGCGTCAAGATTATAGGGGAGGAGCTCTGCTCCGGGAACGAGTTTGAAACACTTGTCCTCTGTGCGGAACTTTATGTTAACCAACTCGCCATCCTTGAAGTAATTGAATTGGATCGTAGGAACTTTAGCTTCCTTTTGCGGCATCCATTCATCCCCCTCTGTTACACCCGCCTTAGTCAGTGTAGGTAAGCTGATTCCTCGTCTTGCAAACCAGGCAACCACTTTTTCACTGAATACCGGGAAGCCGGTACTTTCGGGTTTCTTATACTCCTTTCGCTGATACTTTAAGGCGTCCGCATTGTAATTGCGTTCATTTATACCGCCGGCAAAACCACAGTAATGGCAATTCCAAACACCCTTATCCAAATCTACCGACAAACTCTTGTCTGTCTTGTTGTGCCTCCTGTCTCTACATTGAGGACAGAATACTTTCACGTTCCCCGATGTTCTGTTATAGGGGATATCTATGCCGAAATCTTTATACGTTTTCATGCTATCGCCCATTGTTGATTATCCGCATTCCAGAAGTATTGTTCACTCGGTCTAGGTGGCGCATCGAGGGGAATATTAGCACTTCCGCTTCCGTAGGTTCGTCTACCATTCTCAAATCGCTCTCCTTTGCCCAATTTTAAGCCATTTGAGCCACTTTCTCCCGTCGGGTGGGCACTTACCTTACCCAAGGTCTTTAATTCAAATAAACCCGCCCAATTATTAGCGATACTCTGATTAACTATTTGCTTTGCTGTATCCGGATTATTATTGCAGAGGTTTAACAGATGCGAATAGCATTTCTTAACGCCCATCTGTGTTTGGTAGGTTTCCTTTCTCGCCTTCTTATAATCCAACCACTCCTGGAACGCCTCCATATATTCAGTGGCGATAAACGATAAATCAAAACTTTTCTTTTTAGGATTATCGTTAGATAATTCTATTTCTTTTTTATCATTATCATTTACATTATCATTATCATTATCGGCTAGATTCGCTAGGTTTCGCTTGCATTCGCTAGCATTCGCTAGCGGTTGGTAGCATTTGATAGATTTGCTAGAAACCTTCTGATTTTCAGCTTTTTTATTACCACCTTTGCGGCCATTCTCTCTATTCCTCTCAATCCTTTCGTTGTATTTTTTACTGTCTACATCTATTTGATTTTTGAAAAAGTAAAAAGCCATTTTTATGTCATTATCAATAAGTATTTGGCCACTGATATTGTACTCAAAAATTGCCCTAAACAGCCTTCCTAATTGCTCATCCGATAAGTCCGAAATTGGCGGGTAAAAAGAGTTATAAATAATAAATGAATCCTTTCCCATTATTGCCTCCTATATCCAATATTCCTTAACCCTTTTATTATTGGCGAGTGTTATGAACTGGCCCTTAATCGTGATGCCGGCTTTCTTCAAATCATGAATACGGCTAGGCAATCTCATGCACCCGAACATATCCAACGCCATTAGTTGAGTAATCCTTTTCCCGCTCCTTAGATAGGCGAGAATAGCTCTGTTCTGACTTTCAGTAGAGCTCTTGTTTTGATTAGTGTTTTCCATCTATATGAAATCTTTATAATGTTCGTAAATCTGCTCGAAAAACTTATCTTGCGGGATAGGTAACTGAATCCCTAACTCTGTATTGGAGAAGACTTCTATCCGCTCCAAATAGGCCGTAAATTCCTCTTTAGAGAGCTTCTTAGTGGAAGGCGGATTCATTACCTGTTCGCCATACATAATCCTCTGCCTGGCCCCTAAAAACTTTTGGGCGAAGACCTGGTGAAGCTCCTCTGCTGTATACCCGAAATCTCCTTCCTTGGCGATATGATTAAGCCATAACCAATAGAGCCGGTTCTGATCCATTGACCTCTTGGCTTTCTTTAAGGTAATCTCAACAGTGTATGATTTACCCTCGGATAGACGGTCTATATACTCTTTAACCGCTTCCTTGTCTAACTGAGAAAAGACATTGAACTTCATTTGTTAAGGATTTAAAAAACTCCCCTCCGTAATGAAGGGGAGAATGGCTAAAATTGTGCTGAACTCCGTCTTTCCGGATGTCACACCTACTGCCAATTGCGTGTCATGAAAGGACATTACGACCCGATGCTTCACGCTTTCTACGGATTTGGCCGAAAGAATTTCCTGAGAACGGCCTCACCAGATTGGCAATCTACCCTAGACGATGTACGGTGTCTGTACCTCCGCATCATGTAAGCATCTAATAGCAATCTGTTCCCTAAGAACCAAAGCTGTGGGGAGGAGGGGAATCGAACCCCTCAAAGCGATAAACAAAAACAGGTTAGTTAAATTAAATTCCTTTCTCCCCATCCCCTGACTATGCAGGGTAATCGTCTTCCTCCGGCTCGTTAGCGGAAGATTTCTTTTCCAATAGTGTAACCTTATCGGCTACAATCTCTGTAGTGATACGGCTATTGCCATTCTTGTCCTCCCAACTTCTGTAGGTAAGCTCACCTTCAACCAGGATTTGATTGCCTTTTTTAAGATGTTTGGAGGCGTATTCAGCAGTCTGTCTCCAGGCTACGATATTGTGCCACTGGGTCTGCGATTGATAATTGCCGTCCTTGTCTTTGTAGCTTTTGTTTGTTGCTAGGGTGAATGTGCAGCAAGTGGTACTGCCTACCTCTCTTGACTCGGGCTCCTTCCCGATGTTACCGATTAAAAAAACTCTATTCATTTTTATTGTTAATTAAGATTCGCACACTAGGTTTAATTGTGGTTATTTTCTTATACTTCTCATAAATCTCCGGCTCACTCTCCTTCAATGCTTTGGCATCAACCATCTCTCTTGTACTCTCCGCGATGTAGGTAATCCTACAGAACTCAGTGATAATGGATTTGGTATTCGTCGCCTCCATCTGCGAGAGGAAAGCCTGTTGCATCTCCTTCTGCTGTGTCTCCGCCTCCTTAATCCTCTTTTTGAGGTTGTCAATGTATTTCGTCACCTCATAGAGTTGGGATACCGCCTTGTCAGCTTTAGTTACAATAGGTAGAGGTTCATAGGTTTGGCATTCTCTCTCAGCCTCCAACAAGTCAATCACATAAGAGTCCGGGAGTCTCTGTATCTCTATGAGCTTGCAGTTGTACTGCTTATCATAGTGTAGGGCGTATACCTTCGGAACTTTAACCCCGTAATAACTCTCCAATAGATAAGCATATATGCTCAACTGCCATTGTAAAGCCTCCACATGTAACTGCGATGTAAACTTGATGTCAACGATAGAATAATCACTCAGTAGAATGTCAATTTTACTCGCCACCATCTCAAAATCCGATACCAGGAACTCATTATCCATCACGTCAAGTTTCAATGCCTTGAATGATTTGATAATTTTAGTATTCCCGTGCTTCTTGAACTTGCAATACTCTTCAATTACTGCATGTCCCTTAGAGCCTCTTTCAGCCGCCTTTTCAAGTGTATCTTCGGACACACCTTTGTAATTGGCAGATAAGCCGTGTTTACGCATCAGTGATGTCACACCCATCAGATACTTGCACCCATCCAATAGGTATGAGTGGGTTGTTTCGTCGAAGTCAACCCTTGGGCTAGGTATCAACTTTTCCATAACTAAGCACCTACTCTAGTTTTTGCCTCTCGGAACATTGTAGTCACCTCTTTGTTAGCGTCAAGGTGCTTGAACTTACCCCACTGTTTCTTTACCTCGTCAAAGTCCTTACATGCCGCAAATGCTTTCTTTGCATCTTCAAGTGTCAATTCTTTTGACGCCGGTTTCGGTTCTGCTTTAGATTCTGCCTTAGCGGGCTCTGCATCTCCTTTAGCATTCTCGGTCTGTAGATCATACTTGGTGCGGTCCTTACCCCAATATACATTAGCTCCGATACCCAATGCTTTACATGCAACTGAAATCGCATCTGTAAGTGCCATCTTGTATACCTCATCCGAGATTTGTAGGCCATTCTTGTTTTTGGTAACAAAACTGTTACCACCGGTTCCAGGGATAGGCTTGCTCCATTGCTCACCATCTTTGATATACAGATTGATATTGCAGAACCCCGCAACCTCTCCGTTAGCACCAGGCTCCAACCATTGCGATGTTATCTCATAGTACCAACCGATACCACAAGGTCCGAATTGCTCAGTCAAGGTTTTGATACGCCACATAGGCTCAATATCCGACATTCCTTTAAGATTACCGCCTCCAATCTCCTTTAATGCCTCTTTAGGGACTTCCCTAACCTTGTTATAAAGTTCTAGATTGTTCATACTCGTTTTTTATTTTTTATCTTGGTTTTTTTCCTCAGTTTCTCAACCTCAGCGTTGAGCTTCTCGTTTTCCGCCTCCAAAAATTCCACGTATTCTATGGTATCTTTAAGTTTCAGCCGGAAGTCCTCTAACATTGCTTTCATAGCCCCTCCTGTAATTCGTCAAGGGTGAATCCCATATCCCATATCTCGTCAAACCTATCCAAACACGTTACGTCAAGGATGGTTATATATTCGTCAGTAACCTCATACAAGGTCTCATAATCACCCATGTGGGATGCGCCAATTGTCTGTCTGTATTCCACATGATGATAAAACTTGACGATGTATATCTTGTCACCTATTGGGAACTCAACTTCGTGAGTACCTAACACTTCGTCTTCCTTGCAGTAGGACTTAATGCTATCCTGGAGTTCAGCTATTGTATCTTTAATCTCTTGCTCTATCTCTTCATACTCCTTTTTTGTACCACAACAGATGGCGTATGCGACTATAACGAATAGTGCGTATCCAAGATGATGAAAAATCATAGCATAAATAGAGGCGCAAAACAGTGCTATACCTGCATAATGAAACGCCTTAATGGAATTGATAAGAAATCTCATAGGACTTGATTTTTAAAAGCCACCGCCATAAAATGACGGTAGCTCACGAAATATTAAAATTGATATAAAATGAGGTATATAGGGTCAACAGAAACACACCCCGAGAGAAGAAATAGCTATGACCAAATTGTAAAACCTGAAATTATGAAAACATACAAATAGAATACACTTATAAAACCCTTATCAGCATTTCCCAACGGTGTAAGGGGTGGGGTGTGTAATTGTCCGCACTCTGCGTTCAACAGGCTTGTGACTGTCCGGTATTTCTACCGGGCCGCATTACGGTTCAATACGTCAAAGAACAGGACCTTTTTACCTAGGTTAGCCAAGCGTCTTATGGCTATTTAACCTAATTTTTCGGGGAACCTTACGCTTCTCAGCGTTTTCAATCCGGGTGGGCTGGTCGCCTCATTAAGGTTCTGTTTATCGTCCGCTCATATCTCTATTTGCAGAACCCTTGGTGGATAGGAGGGGAGTTGAACCCCTACATTGCCGTTCTATCCTTAATCATTCGTCTCTCGATATACTTGTTCACACTCTTTACTGAGTACATAGGGCGTGAACCTTTCATATAGTATTTGAGAGCTTTGCTGTTTTTCAGTTTGGTAACGAATTGAGGCTTACAACCCAATCTATCCGCTACCTCCTTACCACAGATATACTCATCCTCCTTATCCTGGTACTCTTTCAGCTTCTCGCTCGCTTGGGGAGAGAGTATATAGCCTTGCTCTTTCAGGTACTCTACCATTGCTATGGCTATCTGTCTTTGTTCGAGTGTAAGTTCCATTATTCCAATCTTGTTACTATTACTTCTTCCGCTTCTCTTCCGTGCTTCCTTTTTCTTCGCTTCTGTACCGTGAACTTGAATCCTTCTGCGCGTAACTGAGAGGCGGTATTGCGTATTACATGGTACTTGTACAGCTTTAATGACACCTTGCATTGTACGCCTATTGGTATCGCTCTAAAGTGCTCTCTAAGGCCAAAGTTTCTAGTTACCTCTAACATTATCTCAATCTTGTTACGTGACAGCCGGTGATTAGACCTTTCTCTGTAACTTTATAGTCTTTACCTTCGTTTTTAAGACGCCTGCAAGTGGTATAAACTGAGTTTATCTTATAAGCTGCCGGCTGAATATCTAAGGTTTGTCCTATTCTCATTTCTCTAAGGATTGTGGCCAAACCTTTTGCTTTAACTACTTGCTCCATATTGATATTTTCTCTATATTTGTGTATTAACAAAGAAGTATAACATTGTATTATTACCTTTTCACTTTGCAAAGATAGACATAATGTCTAATAATGCAAATAAAATGTTGACATTTTTACTATTTATTTAATTATCTTTTTCATGAGAAAAATTGACAGATTATCTAAGTACATGGACTTCAAAGGGTTGAACGATAATATCGTTACCAAGGAATGTTCGCTAGCACAGGGGCTTTTAGGTAAGGCTCGCTCTGGTAGAAGTGATATAGGTAGCAAAGCTGTAGACAAAATTCTAGAAAAATATGATGATATAAATAAAGTTTGGCTACTTACCGGCGAAGGAGAAATGCTCAAATCGGATAACCCTGCGCCTACAGTAGAAATACAACATTTGCAAGAGTTGATAAGGACTCAAACAGAGACTATAAATAGCCAAAAACTGCTTATAGCAATGTTGCAAGAGAAGATAGAAGGACTTCAAAGAGCAATCTCTGAGAAAGAGGGAGAATCCCTCTAACTTTAACCCAGTCGCTTCTCTAGGCGTTCAATTTCCTGGAATAGCATCTGGATTAGATCGTTCTGTTGGTTGATAAGAGCAACTTGTCTCTCAACTACTTTAAGCAATTCTTGTGTGTTCATTGCGGTTGATTTTTGATGATTAAACAATACGCCCGATGTTTAGTTGCATAGGCACAATGAACTTAATGAATTTGTAACCAAGTTAAATTTCGGTTACGGGTGAACTAAATGAAAACCTTTTAAAAATTAGATAGTTATGAAAAAACTCCTATTAGCATTACTCTCTCTCTGTATTATATCATGCAGTAAGGGGACAGAGCCTGAACCTAAACTAACCTCCTATATATATAAATTAAACCAAGGCGAAACAGCATATATAAAAGGAGAGAACCTTGACAATGTAATATTTGAGTCAGACTATAATTATGTAGCATCCGTAAACGGCAGAAGCATTAAGGCTAATTACGTAGGCGAGGCTTTTTTAAAGAGTGTTGATTCTCGCCTTAGTTGTAAAGTTGAAGTAATTGCTAAACACGAACTGTTTACAATAGAATATTGGAAGGATTATTTTAGATTTGCCTGGGGAACCCCAATGGAAACAATAGAATATAGGTTAAACGGATTAGCGAATAATTATTTTCTTCAAACAAAAACGTATGATAACAATATCCCTTATGTGATATATCATTTTGATTATAATAATAAGTTGGATTATTATGCCTTGGTAGTCAAATTGAGCTATGGAACGAAATTGGTAGATTATTTGGCAGAAAGATATGAACCGCTACAGCAAGTATCTACTTATGATTTCGCCTTTATCCATAGGGATAAAAAGGATAACCCGGATTTATTGGTTTATGTATCTATAAGCACATCTCAGATATTGGTAATCTATATGCCACCAACAAAAACAAAAGCTGGAGATATAGATTTGGAGGCGTTACATAGAATGGTAGAGAATAAAATAAATTAGCATAATTGAATATTTCAATATACCTTTGCGCGGTGTTCATAATGATAAGTTATGAATTAGTAAATCAGTTTGTGAGGCTCTGTTTCGGCAGGGTCTCCTTTTTTTTTGAACATTTTCTTCCTTTAGGTGTTACTTTCTAAAAACGCCTATGGTTACACAAGATTTTGAGAGGACTTTGGATATAGTTTCCTCAGTCACAGAGATAGACAAAGAGAAAATCCTTTGCTCATGTAGGATGATGGAATATGTGGAGGCCCGTGTACTCCTTATCAAAGCCCTCAGCGACCAGGGATATCATTATTCGGTTATCGCCAAGAAAATGAGTAGGGCATCTACAAGCATTAAAGCCCTTTTGGATGGCTTCGATGGCCGTAACAAATCCAATCCACTCTTCAATAAGCTCTATTCGGAAATTAGAAGGAAAGTATTAGCTAAGTAAAAGGTAACGCCTTTACCTCCCCAAACGGAATAATGAGTTTTGTATTGCGGTTAATATTGACCGTGTTATAAAACTTTTTATTATGATCTCAGAGTTTAAAGAGAAAGAAGGAGCTACTGTAATCGAGAAGACAAATTACGGTGGTTATGAGGGCGACTACGGAGGTCGCGGTGGCTCAACCAGAGGAAGAGCGAATGCTGGTCTCACATTGGGAATCATTGGCACAGTGCTAGGTGCTGCTGCTCTATGGAATCGTAATGGTGGCGGCTTAGGCTCAATCCTTAGCGGTGGTGGTTCTAATGGAGGTGGCTCATCTCCAAGCAATGTGAACATCAACTGCGGTGGAGGTAGCCCGTCTACCAGCACTTTCGGTGTATTCGAGAAAGAGTGCTCCGATGTACTTAATCTTACCAATCTTATCTGGAGTAAGGCATCTTCGGCAAGAGAGATTGATGTAGCGGAGAAATTCGGTCTTTACAACAGCCAGATTATGGCAGATTTCGGGTTGTATAAGGACAACAGAGACAACATTGACCGAGTAAACAACCGCATCAATAATGAGCTGTTCAGCTTGTACAAGTACACTAGAGACAAGGACGATGAGACACGCAAGGAGCTATGTGACCTTAAAGCGCAGATTGCTGTTTCCAATGCAGTACGCCCTTACCAGGACAGATTGCTACAGTGTAGCATTGATGGTGTGTATTCATCATTGTTGAATTATATCAACAGTGAGCTTTGCTTGCGCCCTAGAGGTACTGTTGTACTTCCCACTACCCCTACAATCACAGGTATCGGTAGCTATTGCTGTGGAAATGCAGCAGCCGCAGGTGCTTAGCGCAAAGGTTTCCCGTAAATCCAAAAGTAGAAAGGGCAGGGCGTGAAAACCCCTGCCTATATAAACAAAAAGTAAGATTATGTTACCAATCAACAATATACATATAGGAGGCGTTGACCCCTTACTTGGTGGAACTGCCAATTATTCTATCAATGACCGCATGGCGGAGGTAAACCAATTGAAGGCTCTACTTAGTCAAAAAGAACAGAGTCTGGAGCAGATTAAAGCCCAAATGACTCAAAATACACAGCAGTTGAGTAAGGCTCCGGTGTGGGACGAGATAGATAAGGAGATACAGGGATTGAATGATGCGGAGTATGAATTTGTATCCAAGAACCAGGAATTTATTGACAGTAGCAACAATATCGCAACCCTTCTGCAAGGTGCATATATGGAAATGATGCGCCCGGTACTGGAAGGCTCCCCTAAAGGTAAGGACGCCTTGGATAATCACTTGACTTTGGTTAGGCGATTAAAAAAGGCAGCTTCGGCGGAGTCCAACAAACAGATGGCGGATTTCCAGGAGTACACACAGAAGTATGCGGATATGACCTATGCGGACTATTTGAAAATGAAAAACGGAACATTAAAAAGTAACCAGTCATGAGAGTAGATGATATCAATAAATTCAAGGGACAATTAAAGTCTGTATTACAGCAATGGGGGAATGGCAAAATAGACAAACTCTTTGGCAATAAGCCTCAAATGGCAGTGTTTGTTAAAAATGGCCTGAATAACATTATGGCCAGAATGGACGCCAAATTAAATAAATACATCGATGGATTGGTGTTGTTTGTCGGGGATGAAAACGGAGTGGTAGATACCGATACAATGGTGGATATGGCGGCTGAAATGTTTAAGGAGATGGAAGTCCAAAAGTATGAGTTTGAGATGGCAGACATATTTGTTGGGAATGGTAAAGTTGTATTGCACTTCCCCAATAACTTCATAATCGATATGCTTTTTGGAAGTTCGGGAAACATAACACTAACAACAGAAGACCTTTTGGAAATGAAAGAAATGTTTAACGGTTTTAATACTTATAGAAATGAACAATCCTATGAAAGAAATGTATGAGGCCCTACAGGGTGTACAGCATTACAGCAAGAAAGCTATGGAAGCTATGCAGAAAATGTCTCAGATGGGACAGCGTAGCGGTTATGGCAATAGAGGTGGCTCAGGTGGCTACTCTGGTGGTGGATATGGCAATCGTGAAGATTGGGACAATATGGGACAGAGAGATGAGATGCCGTTCAATCCAATGATGTTTATGTAAAACAATGGGGAGGGTTACTCCTCCCCTTAATCTTTAATGCTATGAAAGAGTTTATGTATCCTTCAGCAATGATTCAATATCTTATAGCTAATGGGTGGCATTTTAATGAGAAAGCACTTCAATTCGCTATAAGCCTAATGTACAAACGCAACCCTGTAACCAAGCAGAAGGAACCTATCAAACCATACTCGAAGGAAGAGGTGGATGAGATACTTAAAAAACATGGTGTCATCCTGGAAAATAACCAGCTATGCGATTATGTATATGTAGCTAATGTAGCCAAAGCGGACCTAATGGGTAGTTCCATAGAGGATGATAAGCACCTAGCATTGTATATCAAAGATGAAATTGATGACATAGACCGCAATGATGGTGTGATAATGAAGATGTGGTACACTATGGTATATGGAAATGGTAAGGTTATACCTTGGGATGATTTGGTAGAGTAATGATACGGCAGAGGTTTCATATAAAGAGGTATTATTGGAATGTGACCGCCTACTATGCAGTTAAGGAGTATCATTTCAATGAGATCATGAGTAACCTTAAAAGGATAGGGTGTGATGGTGAGTATATCAAAACTGCGTGCGTCAATCTTAAAGCCAATAAACTGAACTCCGGCCTAACCTATTCCAATTATGGGTTGAGAGAGACTGTGTTGGTGGTAGCACTCGCTTCTTCAAGCAAGGATTTCCATAGGGCGTTAATGCACGAAGTGAGACACCTTCAATCCCATGTTGCCACAGCATACAATATAGATGAAAAAGGAGAGGAGGTCTGCTACCTATTGGATGATATCGTAGGAGAGATTCATAGTGTAGTAGCACCCCTTATCTGTGAATGTTGTAGACCTAAAAAACATAAACACAATGGATGAGATTAAAGTTATTTGCCCTTTCTGTGGCAACGAAATGACCGAAGTTAACGGCATATGGTACTGCGAGAACTGCGGAACTAGAGAAATAGAATAGGGGAATCCTTAATGAATCCCCCTACCTCTTTATTTCTTCCCCTCCCTTATAACGGAGGAGATAATCAGTATCGCCAATGCTGACAGGCATAAAACGTACAAATTCAGCGTCCCTAAGAAATCCAATCCATTCATATAGGCGTATATAGTAAACAGTAGTGAGTACCCGGCAGAAGCTATTGATACGCCCAATGATAGATATCGCTTCCGGTCTTTCTTATCCTTCTGCTCATGCAGTCTACTCAGCACATCCTGGTAAACCTCAAAATCGCTTGTAAGTTTAATAAGCGGACAGTGGAAGGTATTTTCGGACTTATTCATATCTGATTATCATTAGAGGTGGAAAACGCCAATGTCATACCTAATAAAATGAAGCTGATAATAGTTACGGCGTATAATCCCTCATGGATAAGATACCCGAATACTGCAACCCAGATTAAGCCAATAATTACTGATAAAATTCTCTGTCCCATAGTGTTTTTATTACAGAACAAAGAAGTCGCCAATAAGTTTAAAATTCCAATCTCCTACTTACCCCAAACCCCAAATAAGGTTGTAACCCTTTCGGTGTGATACCTATACCGCCCTGTATACCAACAGACCATTTCTTAGGTTGTATGTACACTCTTTCGGTGTTGGTTATATACTGAGTAATAGTTTTGGGATATACCTCTATATGCTCCAAATATGCGTTAATACCACTTATCTTAGCGTAGTAGGTACTATCCTTGTACTCCTTAACCTCTTGGAAAAAGGTTTGACCGCCTATATATATAGTATCTGTCAATTCTATAGTATCCCTTACTTCCACCTTATATGGCACAGGCTTAGGGAAGTATTGCGTATCAATCTGCACTTCTATCGTTGTATCTCTTATTATCTGCGGTTGTGGTGGTATCTCTGGTTGTTGGCACGATCTCGTTAGCATCATACTCAGCAAGCCCCCGACACAGAGCGATAATAATATAATCCATAGGTTTTTCATCTTTCATATTTTTATAAATAAAAAAACGGCAATCATTACTGACTACCGTTTAAATAAGGGGGTGCTAGATTTATCGTTTAGCTCTACAAATATAATAAATAACCCCGATAACAACAAGTGCTACCGAGGTTGGAATGAATAGCAAGTATTTTAAGCAAACC
>JAEIGA010009455.1_pt1 | contig 14748 bp, 20 predicted proteins | sample 9270691 | NCBI WGS metagenome assembly JAEIGA01 (sample SAMN17057246, study PRJNA624740) | gut metagenome | biome: biome; isolation source: fecal sample | host: Bos grunniens | place: China: Xizang | collected 2019
CCTTGCGCACATACATTGTTCCACCGGGCTGACCGATAAAGACAAACACATCATCCCCTTGTGTCATTGTGTAGTACAAATCCCGCCCTGTATATTCTTTAAGTTCTGCAAGGTTATCCATAATAGACTTGTTGTAACTTTCGTGATTTCCACAAATACCATACATAGGTAAGTCAGGGTGGGATTCAATTACACTTTTAAAATCTGCCATTTGTGTAAGATAAATTTCATCGCTTGTTTCACTCCAAAAGCCAATATTGGTCATATCTCCTGCGTGGCAACAGAACGAACAACCTTGATTTTCAAAGAAAGTCATCGCTTCACTTAAATAAGTTCCGTTCATACCTACACCATCAAGGTGCATATCTGACACCAAACCAAAAGAATATAACTTATTGCCAAGATTTGAGGGTTTCATTCGAGAAATATCAACATCACAAAGCTTTGTATCACCCTTGTAAATCGCAAGACTTTTTGCATCTGGCGGTGCTATGTTTTCGGGTATAAGTTTGGTTGTTCCTATTTTCATAGTATCACCACCTTATCTAAGTGTAATTTTCAAATTAGCAACATCATTTTCGGTAATTGCAACATTGTCCTTAATTACAATAGACAATCTAATAAAAGCCGTATCTGTAGTTATATCAGTATCCCACGGCATCAAGGTGAGTTCATCCCACGTCTTATAACTTATTGCCGTTGTGTCTGCAAGTGAAGTTTTATCATCAGGTGTATAAAAACATATACGAGCATAATAACTATATGTGCTATTTAAAACAGGTGTAATACCCTCTACATAGAATTTTTTTCCGTGCATAGATGAATCAACAGGAATGTAATCCGTGGTGACCATACCATTGTAATTAGACGTTGTACCACTTGAACCAATACGAGCATTTAAAGTAGCAGTTGAAACATCAAAGTAATTTGTTTCTGTTGGTTCTTCAGGTGTATCAGGTATCGCCCCAACTTCAAGTGTGCCAACATCAGTATAAGTGCCATCTTCATTTTCGTATTTCAATATATAAGTACCATCTGCAAGATTACCACTCAACAGAATATTGTTACTTTCGTCAAGTGTTCCTATTACATCGCCACTTGCCCCACCTTCAGGCATATTGACTAAAACAAGGTTTCCGTCCGTGCCTACAGCAAGAATTTTACCGACATTGGCAGAGCCTTGATTTTTAGCAACACAAACATTTTTAACATCATTAACCATTTCAGTTTTGTCTGCTTCAGTGAAATAATCTGTGCCTTTTACAGGTGTGTAGCCATCTGCACCTTTTGATCCTGTATCACCCTTATCACCTTTGTCACCTTTTGAGCCTTTTAACAAGGTAAGTTGTTCAGCAGTAAAATCTTCATAGGTAAAAGCATCGCCTTTATCACCTTTGTCACCTTGGATGCCTTGAATACCCTGTTCGCCTTTTTCACCAGGGTCACCTTTGTCACCTTTATCGCCCTTTTCACCCTGCTCACCCTGAACACCTTGGATGCCTTGGTCACCCTTATCTCCTTTGTCGCCTTTGTCGCCTTTGTCGCCTTTAAGGTCGGCAGATGTTGTACCACTTGCAGAAGTGACAGTTAAAACAGTACCATCCCAAGAATGTGTTGCGGAAATACCATCTTGTCCGTTAATTCCATCAACACCATCTTTACCGTCTTTACCATCTTGACCATCGTTACCATTCAATACTGTGACATTTGTAGTTCCATTTTTGTCTGTGATAGTGATATTAGCACCATTATCAGTTTGTTCAACTTTGGCAATCGGTGAGAAACCATCTTGACCATTTTCACCAACTCCAAGATTTTCTATCACTTCATCAACATAATCCATAACCGCTTTAACAGTTGGTATTTCTTCCAAGCCTAGAGGATTTTGGTCAATACTACTAGTAGGGAATGTAGAAACTTGATATACTTTCCACTCCTCGTCCTCTTTCCAACATTCAACTGATGCAGATGTTGTCATAGCACCACTTATAAATGCTTTACCAACCATTGATGCCTTTATTAAATCTTGTTCAGCCTCTACATATAAAATGCCTCCTTGCATTTTGCTCGATACCCAAGATTCATCATCAATAATGACTTCACCACCTTTGATAAGATATAATCCTGTTTCAAGTTCGGTCAATCTTACTTGTTCAGTTATCACTTTTATCTTATCTTTTTCAAGGTCTGCAAATACAGGTCCGAGCGCCTTACCGCTCTGCGCATGCTCACTTTCAGGATCAAATACCTGATCTACAGTCACGTCAGAATCTCCCTCTCCAAGATTTTCTATCACTTCATTAACAAAATCAAAAACTGTTTTAGCCGTAGGGTACTGATGGTGAGTAGAGTTTTCGTCAATGGTTTCGGTCTTATCGTACCAATTAACATTACCAAATGCCTTTATTGTTTGTTCACCAGTTTCGACACTAATCTCAAGAGATGCTATAATATTACCATAATAAATTCTACTATCAGTAATTATATAATAATTGGTTGTGGTATCAATAGTGTAATCTTTAGTTATGAAAGCATAACCTTCGGGAATTTCAATAAACCTTGTATATACAGGTGGTTCATATTCTCCCCAATAGAAACCACCCACTATATGATAAATACCACTTTCAAGTTCCCATAATTTAGGTGTTGTGGCTATTTTGATTGTGCCTTTTTCAAGATCTGCTAAAACAGGTTCGAGTGCTTTACCACTTTGTGCGTGTTCACTTTCAGGGTTGTAGGTTTGATCTATATCAGTAATTTTCTCCAACTTTTCATCTATTTCAGCTGCCGTATGAGAAGGCTTGTTCTCTAAACTCTCATAATCGTATTTTTCAATGTTTCCGTTTATTTCAAAACCTTTAATGCTCAATTCTATTCCTCCTTATAAAGTTACTATGCCATTTTCATCAACAGTTGTGCTTCCACCGAATGTTACAATTCCGTTTTCGTCAATGGATGCAGAGCCACTGCTTTTTGCCTTATCAATCAACTGCTCAACCTTTTCAGTTGCCGTTCCCTCTATATCTTCAAGCACTCCGCTTGAGTCTATGAGGGTTTTAAGGTTGTCAATTTCGGTTGTGTCGATTACCTCAACAACTCCACCCATAGCAAGACCAAATGCAACTCCATTTTGAAAATCTTTCATACTCATTCAAAACACCACCTTATTCAACCACTACTGCGCTTACGTCGTAGTCTACAGGCTTGTTTGGGTTAGCAGAAACCTTTGGAGTAAAGGAGATAATGAAGTTAGCTTCAGCAGGTACTTCAACAGGTGTATCAAGAACTTTTCGATAAATAAGAGCGTTTCTATCCCAACCATTATAACGAACCATATATATAACACCAATTTCTCTCACTGTGACTGGAAATTCATTTGAGTTATAATAAGTTTTTTTGTATTCGCGACTCCAACTTTTGGAATTTTCATCGTACACATATACACCGCACGAATTTTTAATACAATCTAAACCAGTAATAATATCACCTAATTTATAATCGTCATAAGTTGGTGCTGTGTCGCCACTACCACAAATCAAATTACTAAACCCCATTCCCCAAGCATCGCTAGGGGTATATGTATTTGGGAAATTCCTAAATAGAAAAGGTCGTATCATGTATTCTTCACTATAAGGAAATTTCGCAATTTTACCGTCATAGCTTATTACATTAATATGACCATCCCCAAAGACAGATGCGTCAGTTGAAAGGTAAACTCCAGAAGTGCCCGTAGCGATATTAGGCAATTTGTAACTTGCCATTATATTATCATAATTTCTTAAAAGCATATATTATTCCTCGCTTTCTGTTATTTCTAAAGTATTAGTTATTACTGTGCCGATAAGTCCTCTTGCTCCTTCGAGAACACATCGTACACTTCCACCATTATCAATGTTTTGTACTGTGTAAGCTGCATTTGTTTCGCCATCGATATCAACCAAGCTTTCGGAAACAAATGATACATCTTTAATGTTTAATTCAACTGCTTCACCATCTTGTAAACAACCTGTGTGTAATGCTACAGCAACATCTTGATTAGTTGTTGGTGTATATTCACAACTATAAGTTACATAGTCGTTTTTTGGTGAGTTGTCGATAAGAGCATACGAATAAACCCCCGAATTAATGTAAGGGTCTGTGTGCAAAGATAAAAACGATTTATCTATAAAAGCAATAAACGCTTGAAAAGGTTCTTCATAAGCTCCGATTAATTCAGTTGAATGTTTTATTGAAAGTGAGAAAATGTACTTAACACCTGCAACAAGACTTACTGCACAGCCGATTGTTTCAAACATACCAACACCAGTATAAGAACAAATATTTTCAGTTGTGGTTTCGTCATAGGTAATGTTTGTGTATGCTGTTTCAGCAGGTTCATTTCTTGTCCACTCATTCATATTTTGTGGAATTAAGTTTTCACTCTTCCTTGTGCCTTGCCATTGATAATCACACTTGCTTATATCAAAAGATTCTGATGTAACAGAGAGTACAGAACCAACCGACCCGTCACCTTCGATGGTAGCAGTTAAATTATCTATCGGTAAACCTGCTCTACCAACAGCTTCTATGATATTGTTGCTTTCTGCCGTTACTGTTGTTAGTACTGTCACAGGTGGAATTACCTCTGCAATACTACTGTCAACTTTAACAGTTGTTTTAGGCTCTTTCGGTGCGTTTCCCATATCTACCGCAGTTTTACCTACCTTAACAAGCACATCACCATCGTAGGTTAACTCAATTGCTTTTCCGTCAAAGCTTACAGATGTGAGTCTGCCATCTTCATACTCACATTCCATTATATGCACTACTCCATCTTTATCGGTTAAGGTAATTGTATCGTCATCGTTATAGACTATATCTGTATATTCGATACTTTTGCCATTAATAATAATAGTGTTAATTCTTTGTTTTCTATCACTACCTAAATATAATGCCATTAGTCATCCGCCTCCCAAGTAATAATTTGTACTTGTGATTTTTGTGCGACGGCATTATCTGTGTACAACTTAGTTTCGGTTTTGAAATTTTCAAGGTAACCCTGTATTTCTTCTTTAATAGTTGATGAACCTCCGCCACCGACAACATTTCCGTAAATTGGATTACTCATCAGCAACCACCTCGCTATCTATAGCAACTTCAGTTACTATTGTTTGAATTGTATAGTCTTTTATAGGTGACTTACCTACAACATAAACAGTTACAATTCCATCAATATTTTCAGTTGTAGCCACACCGAGATTACAAAAATCAAGTAATTGTTCTGGACTTGGATGTAAATCTACTTTACTGTTAGGTGTAATCACCGCATTGTCTACGGTTACCACCTGGCAATAAGTGTTAGCAATCTCTTCATTATTATCATCAGTGGCTAGTATCCATTTATCAGCATATAATGTTATAGAAATTGGTTTTGGTAACACAAAACTATCAATACTCATATAAGGAAGTTCACTAAATTCATGAATACCGTCACCAATTTTTAATCTTGGCACACCGTAATCGTATTCTAATACAAGTTCTCCTTCTAAAGGCTTAATATGGTCATCTTTTTTTTCATATTCTGCCCAGTCGTTTCTAGTGTCGTTTTTCCATCCTCTGCGCAGTTGTTGTATATAACGAGCCATCTATATCAACTCCTTTCTTTATTTTCTATAATTCGCCCAGCATCTAATGAGCCAATATTATTTTCCGATATATTTAAAGTATCTGTAATTACCGTATCGATATAAATTTTTATCTTTGTCCATAAATACCCAAGGCCTTCTTTGTTAAGAAATTTATTTTTCATAATTTAGCCTCCTCGTATTAAATTAAATAGCCTTCTATTAAATAACAATATCTTCCACCTAAACTTGTAGCAGATGTAGAAGCACTATATCTGTGACATCTATTAAAGCCTACGGCAGTCTTATCGCCACTAACCGAACAAACTACATTGTGGAATTTACTATCAGCGTCTGGGAATATAGCTGTATGACCACCTGTAAAATGTCCTTGTGTATTTTTCGCTCTATCGTCTAAATGTATTTCTACAATATGAGATGGCGAACCAGTATTGCCTGATTCAGTTGCTTTAATGTAGAATTTAACTCTCTTATATGGTGTTAAATCTAACCCAGTCAATTGCCAGTTTCCTACGTCTTTGTCGGATGCTTCAAATCCTGTTGGATCATCATAAATAATATGTGGTCCAAATTTATTATCACAAAGAGTCATAATATTAGTTGCAAAAGTTGTCTGCATATAATCAAGTACGACTCCACACTGACTATCAGTATAATCACCTGCCGCTTTAGTAGAAGGTGCATTAGTATCATTTGCCCTATTTGCAGCCACATCTGTATCAAGGAAATTGCCCATTACAATTGGTTGGTACGAAGAAACGCAGTATTGAAAGTCTCCCCAATTTTCAAGTCTTTGCAAACTTACCTCATCTGTTGGTAAATTTTCAGGATCATAAACAAATAAGAATAATTCCGCCATTTCTCCTGCAACTCTAATATTTTCTGAAAATCCAACATATCTGCCAGCAATAGAATCAGGGGGATTTATATTTTTAAACTCTTGTTTCTTTAAATAAACCTTTTCATTTGCCACCCGAACTTCGACCTGGCAATTTTCTGTATTTGCCACTTGTTCGTAAGTAAAATCAGCAGAACCTTTAACATATTGAAAATTTGAATTATCGATTGCTGCGTGAAATGTATTAACTTTGTTTGAAAATTCTCTTTTAATAATAGACAGAAGGTGAGCCAAGGCTTGTTTTCCTACTATTTTAACCGCCATTTAACCCACCTCTTTATGAAATAGCATTATATATTTCATCTATTTCTAAATTTGTAATCTCAACAAGTTCTGTTTCTAATACATACCCATCAAGATTAACTTCAGTTGTACCTATTTTTTCAAACTTTGTGCCGTCGTATATAAACTCATTGTATGTATTATCAGCACTACCAGTAATAGGTACTAAATAAATTACACCTGGAGCACCAGATACTGTTGGCACACCATCGGCATGCTCACCATCAACAAGTATTTTGTATTCTATCCCCTGAATATCGGAAATTGCCTCCGCAACATAAGCACTAACTGCTCTTGGGGAAACTGCCTTAGTATCAACCGTGGCATCTGTGGCAATATCTGTTGAAATTTCAGGCACATTAATATTTACATTTTTATTGTTATCTGGAATAAGAACAACACCATTGACACTTACACCTTCAATAACATTAACATCACCATTGTTCTGAATTTTATTCAAAAGCTCATCAGTAAGGTTATTATCAGAAAGAACCTTATTGCCATCCTTTTGCACAAAATTATTTTTAATTAATGTCAACAAATATATAATGGCATTTTTGCCAGTATATTTTATATCAGCCATTTAAATCACTCCTTTATTTCATAATTCCATTCCATAGATTTAATATTTCATCGTTTGTTATTTCATTATGATTAAGAACACCTTCCATTTTCATAATTTGTGTTTCGATAGAACAAAACCAGTCAGGTGTTGGTGCATTATTTTCGGCAATACTAGATAAACAACACCCGCCTATAACCTCTAAAAGAATAATATTGCTTTCAAGTCTATCTCCACCGAAAACCCCTAATGAAAAATAACCTTCTTCTTCCATAACTTCGTAAGGTATTACACATTCAAAAACATCACCATTTTTTAATAAAGGCATTACATAACTAATATTATTTCGCATAAAAACTGCTTGTTTATTTTTAATTTTATCCCAAGGTTCCATAAATATAAAAGTGGCATAAATGTAATTTCGAACACCAGCTATTAAATCTACATGTTTCACCAATTTAATATCCGTGTTTTTAACCTTAAAAGGTATTTCAATCCTAGGCATTCATATAACCCCCTTCATATATATCAAATTATTATTGCATCAATTTCATCATTTGTAATAAAGTCAATTGCGAAATCAATATTAATAGCGTCAATTTTATCATTGAGTATCCTGCCTTGATTAGCTGAGAGAACATCAGTCGTAGATGTGCTTTCTGTATGATCTATAACAATAGTTTTTGTTGCTCCCTCTTCAATTCCTGCGAGTTTATTTTTCTCTTCTGTAGAATAATCATTTGCTGAAAGACCTTTACCATCTTCTTTATCTACTTTTTTACCAATAGCATCATAAAGCCTATCCCATACACCTTCACTAGGCACAATAGTTCCTTCTCCAGAATCATAACATCCTTGTCCAATTTTAAAATATAACCAATTAGTTACAATAACCTTGCCATTACATTCTCCATACAAACCAATGGAAAAACTACCACCATCGGCAGAAATTTCAGCCGGAACAACACATGTACCATCTTCTCTTAATTGCACTCTAATTACATATGGATCTTTTATCGAAGGGGTAATGTGTCCTCTTGAAAAAACCGCAGTCTTTGTACATAAGTCCCAATCGGCTGTTCTAAATTCAAACTGGCAATGAATATAACCAACACTATCTTCAATCATAAGAGTATCTCTAACTTTTATTAATTTATTATTTTTGACGGCCATCTTTAATAGCACCATTGTTGTCACCGCCTCTATTTATTATAATTCATGGTTATCCCATTTAATTTTTGCATCTCTTGTTTCAGGACATCTTTTCCATACAAACACGAGTGCATCTTCCCTTTTTTCGGAAGTGTAAAGAATATCTAAAAAGAATTCTACACCAAGATATTTTAAGTATTTTTGACACTGAGTAGGGTTTGTTAAATAGACACAATCACCTGGCTCATATGTCTTTCCTGTAATTTTACTTGTAATCATTTATAACTTCTCCTTTTGCGTAAAAAAATAAGGGATACCACATACTCATAGAAGTAAGGTATCCCTTATGTATTTATTAAATTACTCCTGAGTACGAAACGATTTTTTTGTTTCGACTTCTTTTGTTTCAACTTCAACCTTTTTAGGCTGGAGTGAATTAATGTGTGCTGTAATATCTTTTGAAAGATTAGTTGTATCATATTTTGCAAGAGCAGTAAGTGTTTCTTCTGCGGATGCAATACCACAACCATTCTTTGAAAGAATAGCAAAAATTTCGCTATGCTCTGCGGAACAGAAACTTTCTGCATCATAAACGGGTGCTGTAAAAGCACACTTAGGGCAGAATTCATATTCTTTACCACAGCATAAACATGTGTACATATTTCCACGGGCCATAGGTATGACCTCCTTTTAATCATTTTGTTGTAAAACATACATCTTAATTATAAAGAGAGGGGTGATAACCCCTCTCCAACAAATTATTCAGGAATAACAATTGAGAATAATTTCTTTTCCTTATCACAATACTCCTGCATTGCTCTCATTGAGAAAGGATGTGTGCTATCTGTAGCGATAGACCAGTCAAAGTCAGGTGAAAGTTTTGCGTTGGGGAAAATTAAGTATGCATAAATAAGGTTTGTCTGGTCACAAACGTCTGCACCAAGGATTTCCATGATGAATTTACAACCAACAGGGAAGTTAGTAGCAGTGTTAGCAACTTCAACAGCACCGTTGCCTTCAGAACCATCTGCTTCATAATCATACATGAAGAAAATCTGATTACCTGCAGCATAACCTTCAGCACCATTAACAATAGTTACTTTTGTGCCAGAGATAGCAATTTTCTTTGCAGCAGCACTTGTTGTAACTTCAACTTTTTCACCAAGAGTACCGTCACCATTAAGAACATAAACTTTAGGTGTTGCTTTAGGTGTATGGTTAAGAGTATATTCTGTCTTACCAGCTTCAATATCAATTGTCTGGAAACAAGGTGTTTCAATAGTTGCACTAGCAGAAGCAATTTTCTTTTTAGCACCAGACTGAGTAGCAAGAAGGTTCATATCGAAAAGAGCGTTTTCTGCGCTGAATTCTGCAGCCTTGCTACGATAGAATGTTGCAATCGGAACACTAAGAGCGTCAACAGCGTCTGTTGATTCAGATGTACAACTAAGAGAAGGATTAGTAATCTGGTTGATTGAGAAAAGAACATCACCAGCACTAATACCAAGTTTTGTATTATCGCCCTGAGAAACGGCAATACCGCGTACAACACGGTCAATAACGAAATTATTAAGATCAAATGCCATAATAGTTTCCTCCTTAAAATTTTTAATTTATTTTATATAATAAAAGAGTTTTAACTCAATTACATTTTGAGTTGAGAATTTTTATTCGAGGTGATTTCTCTACACCGTTTATTACATTAATTTCTGAGTATTTTTCTTAGTGTTGATTTCTCGACACCAATCAAACTCAGACTTAGGAATTTTCTTTGTATCTATCATACCTGAATAACTACCTTGAAGCAGAGCATCAGAGTTTACGATAATTTGTAAACGAGATAAATCATCCATAAATTCATATAAACCCATATTTTTAACATAGTCTAAAGTATAACCCATACGACATTTTACGGCCGAAATTATTGGTCTCAGAAAAGACTTATAAGGTTGTTTAGAGTTATATGCTATTTTTTGTCTATCTTCATCAATCATAAACTTCTTAGTAAATTCATTTGCTGCTTTTTCAACTTTTTTTGTGAGATTATGTGCGGAGCACAAATAAGAACTAATCTTGCCATAAGCTAATTCATCAATAATTACTCCTGTATCTGGATCACCCAAATATACGGTTCCATTAGGGTGTTGAAATGGTCTTAAGGCCTCAAAATTGATATCACCAAATAAAATTGAAGTTTTGTCTTTAGATAAAGTTGGAACCAACATCATAAATAATTGAAAGTCTGTAATTTGAGTCCAATCTATATTCATATCCCACAATTGAGATTTCATCTCACTAGGGATTGCAGTTATGGTTTGAACCATAGAATAATATTGTCGTTCGCCATACTTAACTACATCACCAATCTTTGGAATAGTAATAGTAACATAATCATTAATTATATATGGGTCGCCAAAATATAAACTAAGTTCATCAACTTCTAAAAGATTTTCATTACTCATTTTACATCACCAACTACTTCTCTATTTAATGTCCTGTCTTTTCTATCGACAATAGACTTTTTTTCATATGGATTTGTTAAAAATGGTTTTACGGAACTAGCCGATACCATTTCAAATTGCAATGTTCTAGTACAATAATCTGCATCAGTTACTCCTTCACGATTAGAAACCAATTTAAGTTGTAGTCCGAGTTGATTAGATAAATTAAAAACATCTTTTACAAGATATGCTAATAAATCATGCCTATCAGAACCCCATTTAGTTTTAATTAAATCTTTATGCACAAAAATCACAACTTTTAAATATTGTGTTTTCATTGCTTTATTGATTTGTCCAGGCTCCATATCATCAAGCATAAAAGTAATATAACTTTTTGATATATCTTGAGTGCCTGGAACACGAATAAATGGGAATATATTTTCATATAAGTATTCATCAGGGCAAGTTGGGTCAAGTTCTTTATTATCAAGTACCTCAATAATATCAGGGTCACTATATAATATCTGACCAATAAGACGTTTCTTATAAATAATATCATCATCTATATTTTGAATATCTCTAATCATCCAATCACCTCCACTTGAACAGTGTCTTCACTGCCATCGGCACAACGTGCTTTAATGGTTAAAACAGTTCCGACTAATTCATATTTGCCCGCAACTTTAAGCTTCATAATGTGGTCTTCTGTTGTAATTGTATAATCACCAAAAGTATCTGTATAATTTTCATATGATTTTTCATATGTATTAACACCATCAAACAAACTCCACATAATATCACAATGGTTATCTTCTGGTAATTGGGCAGTAAACACTTTTTCACTGCCGCCAACTTTTACAGATGGATTTTTGCCATTATATGTAATAGTAAATGTATTTAATATATCTAATCCTGTATTTGGAACGGACGGTGTTATTTCAGAATCGTAATAATTACAAATCATGAGTTCTGCATTATCATGAGCAGGGTCAAAAGTTTCTTGAGTAAATTTAAATTCAGTTAAACCAATTGGCTGTGTATCCTCAATTTTAGATACTTGATATACAAGAGGAGGATATCTCCTCTCATCAGAAATTATAAATCTCTTATTATAACCAATTGTTAAAGAATCTGAATTTGTAGGTAAAATGAAAGAAGTAACATTATCAACAAATGTAAGCCTATCTCCATCCCACGAACCAGAGTTATAACTTTGTTGAATTCTTTGAACACCAAGACTTTCATAAATCTTACCTTCGTGAACCCATTTTAATGTGTAATTACATTCCAATATCTGATATTGTCTAAAAGACGGACGTTCATCTAAATGCTGAATCATCCACCATTTCCAATCACCATCTTCATCTTGCATATAAATATAACTGCCTATATCAATTTCTGGGTGTAATTTTTCTTCACCGTGTCTAAATTGCATCCAATAAGATGGTTCATCTGATGTAATACTAGAGTAAGTCTTAATATTAAATTTAGTGTCAATTAACTCATGTTCCATTGTAACTTTTGGTAAACCAGTATCAACTTTAACTACATATACTCGTCTGTAATTAGGGTCTCTGTCCCAAGTTTGTTCCATAACCATATTGGACTGCAATCGAAGTATTTCACTCATATTTCTGCCTCTATAAGCCATACGGTTTTTATAAGCCTCAAACATTGGTATCACCGCCTCTGAGTGTATCCACTAAATTAGCGGCATCTAAAATACATTTACGGAATTGTGTAGGCTCTTTTCGAGCCATTTCTAAATTACTTATAATAGTAAGCACTTCAGGTTGATATCCAAAAAGGCGGTTAGAACCACCTATTTGATTTATTAAAGTTTGAATTGTTGCATCTACAAAAGGACTATTGTCCTCCCATAAATATAAACAATTAATTATTGCACCATAAAAATAGCGTTTTTGTTTTTCAATTTGATTCGACGGGATGTCCTCATAACAACTTCTCATATAAACACCCCTCAATCAAAATAGTCATTGTTTAAATATGTTCCACGGCAGAATAATAAATCTGCATCTTTACGAAGTTTTTCATCAAGTGCTTGTTTTTCGGCAAGCATCTCTTTTTGAGAATAAAACTTTGTCTCTTTGCCAGAAAACACCTGTAATGTTGACTCAATGCTAGTAATTTGAGGAGCTAACCAACTTCTTACCATATGAATAGATAAAATTTTTTGGTCTGCGTTAGAAATACTAAAATTAAATTGTTTTAATTTGTCATCTCTATCTTCAAAATCATAAGAACCAATAGTTGGTTCTGCAATAGCATCCATAAGCCAATCATGCAACATATTTTCTAAATCCTCTTCCGGCAATTGTGCAAGAAGAGGATCCGTAATCTGTGCCAAAGCACGATTGTACAATGTAGAGTATTGTGTCATCTACAACACCTCCTACATTAAATCATCATTTTAAGTTCAGTACCTAAAATTTCATCAATAGCATCAATAGTTCTAAGATCATAAAGAGTTCTATTCTGAATCATAGAGTAAGCCATATTCTGTACAGTGGTTTTCATACCATCAGGAAGTTTCTTAAGTTGTGCAACAAACTGTCTATGAGGAAGTTTAAACATCTCTTTCAAATCAACCTGCTGCAAATTATCATAAAGCTTTCCTAAATCAGCACTCCACTCTTCACAGATATCCTCATCTTCGATAATAATCATAGGTTCGAAGAGATAAGGTGAATGTAAAGCTCTCCAAGAAACAAGGTCTTGATATTCAACTTCTCGAACATCACCTTCATTTGCCCAACTATAAGGCATATGTGTTTTAGGACCAATAAGTCTCAATTCTCCAAAACGAACACTTCTGCAAAGAATAAGCTCATTTGAATCATGTTTAGGTTTATTTGTCTTCTTGGGAGCAGACTTACTAGTCTCATTATCTTTGACTTCTCCAGTCTGACTCTTAGTTTTCTTTGTATTAGCCATATTTTTTTCTCCTTTTACTCAATCATTTTGTTATGTCAATTAAACAATTTCCCATACTCCAAAGACAGTGTTAAGAATAACATTGATACCCATCTTGTAGAGTACTTCATATTCGTAACTCATATCTCTGTTAGTGTCTCTGTCAGTAACCTGAGAAACCTGAGTTTCACCATAGTTAACAACTTTGATAAATTTATTAGCTACATTAGTAGGAATAATGTAGAGTCTGTTTGTATCAAGCTGATATTCAACAGTAGCACTATTAATACCAGCACCTCTCTTGAGTCCCTGACCGATTTCAGCAACTTCGAAGCCTTCCCAGTTACCAAGAACGCCACCGTTTGCATAATATTCTTTCTTAACATCTTCAGGTGCCCAATTTACATCAGCCATACCTGTAAGAGAAGAAAGTGCAGTACGAGCACCGAAGATAGTAACTTCGGAACCTGTTGCCATAGAAATATCCTGGCACAGTTTTACCAGAGTTGCCTTGTTGGCAGTTACAAGCTCACCGGACTTAACCCAGTTTGCACCAAGGCTGTCCTTAGCACCTCTAAGAGCTGCATACAGAGCGTCATACAGATAACGGTTGATTGCTTCTGCAACCTTAGAAACGAAAGCTGCCCAGTCTTCAGCACCGGTCAGAACTCTTTCGAAATCTGCATAAATTTTCAGACCAAACCACTCACCAGCAACGGAGAAGTGACGTCCAGCGCCCAGTCTCTGACGAATCATGTTGTGGTGGTTACCAGAAACCTTAGATACACTCAGAATAGAGTCGTCTTCAACATAGAAATCATTCTCGTCATCAAGAGCAAGGTTTCTAATATCAAC
>JAEIGA010009456.1_pt1 | contig 14748 bp, 8 predicted proteins | sample 9270691 | NCBI WGS metagenome assembly JAEIGA01 (sample SAMN17057246, study PRJNA624740) | gut metagenome | biome: biome; isolation source: fecal sample | host: Bos grunniens | place: China: Xizang | collected 2019
CGACAGCAACTCTCAACCCGACTATCGCGAAAAACTCGAAGAAGAACTCAAAGCTCTTCGCGAAAGCGAAATGTGGCAAACAGCGGTTACAGTGCGCAAACTTCGCCCTGAAAACAACTAAAAAATCGTTTTATAGTATAATCTACAATCATTCAGAGATATATTAATGTGAAGTGCGATGCTCGGTAGAGTATCGCACTTTTTTTTGTATTTTTTCTTTAAAAATATTTGACAAAAACGAAATAATATATACCTTTGCCGATGTAATGGTGTGGATACCCTTCCGGGTTACTCCACTTAATAGGGAATCAGGTGAAAATCCTGGACAGTCCCCGCTGCTGTGAGTTTCATTATCACTCACCGACATTCACAACCTGCCACTGAGGCTTTGGCCTTGGGAAGGCGTCGGGATGAGGAAACGAGTCAGAAGACCTGCCACTACATTTATTTCAATAGCTTACGAGGTATGAGCTTTGAAAAGTTAAGACATGTAGTTAGCACTCGTCTTCTTTTTCATTTGTTTCTGCCACCCTATACGAGATAGGTGTGCGTTTACATTTCAGGCTTGACAAAGTTGTCGCCTCGAAGCTATTTTGATTAATGACTTAAATTATTTATCAAAATGGTAAGACGCATTTTAACAGGCTCACTTATTTCTCTTCTGCTGACACATTCTGTTTTAGCAACCACCCCCACCGATGATGAATTTACATCGCTCGACACTACATTTCTCAATGAGGTAGAAATCACTGCGCAATCATATAAGGAGGTAATTCCTGCGCAGACATTAGGCGGACAAGAGTTGGAGGCATTGCGCTCACATAGCGTAGCCGACGCTTTAAGATATTTCTCTGGGGTACAACTCAAAGATTATGGTGGTGTTGGTGGTATCAAGACCGTCAATATCCGTTCGATGGGTACAAACCACATGGGCGTATATTATAATGGTATCGAATTAGGTAACGCCCAAAATGGACAGGTTGACCTCGGCAAATATTCTCTCGAAAACATCGAATCGGTATCGCTCTATAATGGTCAAAAGAGCGAAATTTTTCAATCAGCACGCGAATTTGGTTCGGCCGGGTCAATATACCTCAATACTCGATTTCCAAAATTCAAAGAGGGGGAAACAAGCCACTTGCGTGTAGGATTACGTGCTGGTTCGTTTGACCTTTTTAACCCATCATTGACATTCGACTACAAACTCAACGAAACTGTGAGCATGAGTTTTAATACCGAGTGGGTTAGTTCGTCAGGCAAATATAAATTCCGTTACCGTCGTGTTACCCCATCGGGCGAACTCGCTTACGACACTACTGCCATTCGTGAAAATGGCGATATTGAAGCGGTGCGTCTTGAAGGTGGTGTGCATGGATTTCTCCCCAAAGGGCGTTGGAAAGTGTATCTATATCACTACAATTCTGAACGAGGAGTGCCTGGCGCAATCGTTAACAATGTGTGGCGCCGTGGAGAACGACTTTGGGACCGTAACTCGTTCGCTCAAGGGATGTTTGAACATCGTTTCTCGCCAAAATTCAGCACAAAGTTAAATGCGAAATATGCCTTTGACTACACTCGATATGTAAATAACGACGACAAACTCATTCATGTTGATAATATCTATAAACAACGCGAGGTATACCTATCTTGGGCCAATAAATATAGCGTTTTGCCCAATTGGGACCTATCATTAGCATACGACTTTCAATGGAATGGATTATCGGAATATATGGATGTTGACCGCACAACCCATTGGGCTTCATTGGCGACTGCCCTATCGTTGTGGGACTGTCTTAAATTGCAAGCATCGGGGTTGATGACTTATGTTAATGAAGAGCAACGCGACCGCGACGAAGCCCCCGATAAATTCAAAATCACCCCTGGGGTATTCGCCTCATATAAACCTTTTAAGAAACCCAACTTGGTATTGCGTGCGTTCTATAAACAAAGTTATCGTATGCCCACTTTCAACGACCTATATTACACCGACATGGGTAACGCGTATCTCAAACCCGAAACGGCAATACAATACAATGTGGGAATTTTGTATGATATAGTACAAGAAAAAAGTTGGTTCAAATACTTCAAAGTGGGCACCGATGTGTATTATAATGATGTAAAAGACAAGATTGTAGCATATCCCAAGGGGCAACAATTCCGCTGGACAATGCTTAATCTTGGTAAAGTTGAAATCAAAGGTATTGATGCTCAATTAGGAGCGACTTTCGGACTCCCTTACGATATTGATTTCACTACAAAATTCCAATACACCTACCAAGAGGCTATTGATGTTACAAATCCCGCCGACAACTACTATCGCCACCAAATTCCTTATATCCCCTGGCATAGTGGTTCGGCAATCATGATGCTCGATTGGAAAGGCTGGCACTTGAATTACAGTTTTATCTACACTGGCGAACGCTATAACCAACAAGAGAACATTCGCTACAACCACACTCAACCATGGTACACAAGCGATATTTCGCTCATGAAATCATTCAAAATTAACAAAGTTGTTCTCAAAGCCACGGCCGAGATAAACAACTTGCTTTCACAAGACTATGATGTGATTTTGAACTACCCTATGCCTAAACGCAATTACCGATTCGGCATTGTTGTTGAACTTTAACATTTGAATTAATGAAAAATCATTCTCTATTCATACTCTTTTCATTATTACTCTGTTGTGCCACCGGTTGTCGAGAAGATGAGTTGGTGGTACCTACAGAGTATGACATTCTCCCATTTGAACCCACTACCGAGGTCAATCCCATTGGCATGTACCTACTCAACGAGGGGAATATGGGTAGTAACAAAGCCTCAATCGACTTTGTAGATTTCAAAAATGCCTACTATGTGCGCAACATGTATGCCGAGCGCAACCCTACTGTCATTAAGGAACTTGGCGATGTGGGCAACGATATACAGATATATGGCAACAAGATATATGCCGTAATCAACTGCTCTCACAAAGTGGAGGTAATGGACGCTCACACATTGGTGCGCATAGGTCAAATCGACATTCCTAACTGTCGCTATATCAAGTTTGACAAAGGGAATGCCTATGTATCGGCCTATGTTGGACCGGTTGCAATTGACCCCGACGCACAATTGGGCGCAGTGTATCGCATTGACACCACTTCACTTGCTATTACAGGCAAATGCACCGTAGGATATCAACCCGACGAATTGGAAATCGTAGGAGAATATATCTATGTAGCAAATTCAGGTGGATATCGCGTACCTAAATATGACTACACCATTTCGGTTGTAGAAAAATTTGGCATGACGCAGGTTGAAAAAATCCCCGTAGGCATCAACCTTCATCGCATCGAAGCCGACAAGTATGGCAAACTATGGGTAACATCGCGTGGCAACTACGGATCAGTTCGTTCTAAAATATTTGTACTCGAAAAAGAGAGCCGTTTCTCGCGAAAAATGGTGGTTACTGACACGCTCGAGATTCCTTGCTCCGAAATGCATATTCAAGGCGATTCACTCTATTTCTATAGTGTGGAGTGGAGCAATCAAGAGGAGAAAAACCATATTGCCTACGGCATTATTGATGTGCGCACTAAAGAACTCGTTACCGACCACTTTATTACTGACGGCACCGAAAAAGACATCGAAGTCCCCTATGGCATAAACGTACACCCCATTACGGGTGACATATATGTAACCGATGCTAAAAATTACGTTTCAAGTGGAGCCCTACACTGCTATAGCCGTGAAGGGAAGAAAAAATGGAGTGTGCGCACTGGCGACATTCCCGCTCACATGACATTCCTATATAAATAATAATAATTCATGATGAAAAACTTATATAAAATATTTACGGCAATCGTTTTAACGACCTCACTTTCGGCGTGCGAACCCGAAATTGAGATGGTGAGCCTTGGCATTGATGAAGAATATGCTGTTGAGCGCATGAGAATCTTGCATCTACACCCCGAATTCCCGGGCGAAGCATATCGTTGGTCAATAATCGATAGTCTTGGCAACGATTCGGTTATATCTACCGATCGCGATTTATATTTCGCTCGAAAAGAGCCTGGCACATACAATCTTCGCCTCAACATCATCGACGATACCGACCCAGTTGAGCACTATATAAAAGTCGTTGTATGGAACGAGCAAGTTGCTTATAGTAAATACATTACTAATGTTTATGAATATCGTCCTGCGCCTGGACAGTTTGTCAACGAACTGCCGAAATACAAAGAGGGTGACACCGAGGAGACTATGCTAAAAAAAGTATTGGAATGCATTTCAGACAAAAACGACGTGCTCATATCGCTCGGTGGATATGGTGGTTATATAACATTTGGCTTTGACCATGCAGTAGTGAATGTGCCTGGAGAAATGGACTTCAAAATTCTCGGTAATTCATTCTATGCCGAAGCTAATCCCAACCCCAATGCACCCGAATCGGGAGGTAGTGCCGAGCCTGGTATTGTAATGGTTTCTATTGACCGAAATGGCAATGGCAAGCCCGATGACGAATGGTATGAACTTGCTGGTAGCGAGTACTACAAACCCGAAACTTTACACAACTATTCAGTAACATATTTCCGCACACCTGCCGACCATGTAGCGACTCCGATTCCACGATCGCCTATCACCGATTCAACCTATATTCAATGGATCGCAAACAATGGCACAACAGGATATATTGAAAAAAACTCATATCACCGTCAAGACTACTTTCCTAAATGGGTTGAGGCCAATGAAATGACATTTACCGGGACTCTATTGCCATCTAATGGCATCGATGAAAGTGGTACTGGTAGTTACTATGTTCTCTATGCCTATGATTGGGGATATGCTGACAATCACCCTAATGAAGTTGAAGATAAAAGTTGCTTCAACATCGATTGGGCTGTTGACCAGAATGGCAATCACGTTCATCTCGATGCAGTGGATTTTATTCGTGTTTTCACAGGCGTAAACCAAGCATGTGGTTGGCTTGGCGAAACCTCAACCGAAATATGCCGTGCCGAAGACCTTCATATAGACAACTCATATCTCCCTAATCCTTAATTGATTATTACAAATTAAAACTCAATATATGAAAACGATTTACTCTTTAATCACATGTGCATTGATTGCCGGCTGTTCATTGCAATCTATTGCACAAAATTACACAAATGGTGTATATGTCCTCAACGAAGATTGGTATGGACATAACAATAGTACTTTAAACTTCTGGAATCCTGAAACAGAGACTATCGACTATCTCATCATGCAGATGGCCAACAATTATGAGTATTCGCTCGGTTGTACATCTCAATATGGTCAACTTTATGGCGATTTTATCGTAATTACAGGCAAACAAGACAAAGACCCAGGCGAACCAGGCGATATGAAGTCGGGACGTGTTGCAATTTTGCACAAAAACACACTTAAACCAGTTGGCGATGAGGTGCACCCTCTTATTTCGGTTAATGAAAATAACAAATCCGATGCCGATGGTCGTGGAGTGTGCTTCGTTGACAACGAAAAGTTTTATGTAGGCACATCTAACGGCATATATGTGTTCAAATGGAACGAACAAGGCAAAATCTTTACTTGGGATTCTGAAAAAATTATTCCAGGCACTGGAAATCCCCTAATCACTGGCGACGAAGTAAGCAATGCCGATGGACTTGGTCCACTATACCAAAACCAAATAGGGATGATGCTACGCACCCAAGATTATGTTTTTGCTATTAAACAAGACTTAGGAGTGCTCGTCATCAACCCCAAAACCGATGAAATAATCACAATTATTGAAGGTTGTTTTTCAACCATGGCGCAAAGCAAAGATGGAGATATATGGGTAGGCGTAAACTATCAAGAAGAAGGGAATGAAGATAATCTTAACTACCCATACGGTTGGAATGGTGATGCATGGAACGGCTCACAACTTATGTGCATCGACCAATATTCTCTTGAAACAAAAAAAGTACGTTTAGACACTGGTGGTATTCCTCAATCATGGTATGCTTGGACTGCTGGTTCACTGACAGCAAGTGAGACCGAAAATGCGCTTTACTTCGTATATACCGACCCAAGCCTTGGTCAAATCAACTGGTTTAGAAACTGTGTATTATATCGCTTTAATATTGATGCCATAGATTGGGATAATATAGACCTCACAAAACCCGATGAAGCATACGCCGAAGGTGCTTGCGAAGAAATATATGACAGTTCATTTGATGATTTATATTTTTATGGTGGCGCTCTCCAATGCAACCCCAAAGACGGCAATCTTTATGCGTCGTTTTATGTAGGCGAAAACATTGCCACCCAAGAATGGATTTATGCCATTTTAAACCCTGAAGGGGAAATGATTCAATATCAAGAACCTATTAAACGCTATTGGTATCCAGCAATGTTTATTTTCCCCGATAATGAGGCTCCTATTGTTGAAGACTTTGACGATGTAATTATCGAAGACAAAAATTCAGTAGAAATCACACTTGCCGACAAAGTAAATGACAATGATTCTCGCAATGCTGCTATCGTAAAAAGTGTAAGCAATATAGCAGATGAATCAATTGTTAAAGCCGAAATCATTAAAGGAAATTTGGTGCTCACTCCATTGAAAAAGGGGAACACCACTGTGGAAATCGCATTTAACTCTAACGGCAAAGTAGTAACCGAAAGCGTAAAAGTATCGGTTACCGCCGATATTAGTTCGGTTGACTTTGTTGACATTGAGCGAGCAAATGTTTTCGCTGTTTCGGGCAACATCATGGTTACTGGCATTGACACACCTCAACAAACAGAAATCTTCAATGCACAAGGTGCGCTCGTCAAATCAATCATCGTTAACAATGGCGATCAAATCACCAGTCTTGCCAAGGGCAACCTTTATATCGTAAAAATTTCAAACCAATCTTATAAAATAGTTTTATAATATGAAAAAGTTTTGTTTTACAATGCTGTTTATGTTATTAGCAACAGCATTTACCATTCATGCAGGGTCTCAATTTGTCCCTAAAGAGTATTCTTATGAGGAAGTCGGCTCTGATGCAAGTAAGAGTTCCTATATCTATTTCTACAACCTATTTACCTATCCCGATGAGATTTCGACTAAAACCGATATATCAAAAATGGAAGGTATTACAATCACCACATCTTCGGGCGATAACTCAATCATAAAATTGAGCACCATAAACGCTCACATGAACCAAACAAGAATGCAACTCACACGTTTGGGTGGAGTAAAAGGAGAAACGACATTCACTGTTTCTATTACTTATAACGGAGAGACTATTACTAACACTTTTCCTGTAAAAATACTGGGATTGACAACTTCTTCAATTAAGTCTTATATAGATCCCGAAATCGTTGAGCCTCAAATATATGATGTCATAGCCAATACAAATTTCTATAAATCGACCGAAAAAACTGCTTGTAGATTAACACTTGACAATGCCGATGAGTTAAAACATGGCACTGCCGAATTGGTTGACGGAGAAAACGGATATAAAGTTATTCAATATACTCTCAACAGCACTCCACAACAAATCACTTCAGATGTGATCAAATATACTATCACTTTATCTGACGGCACAGAATCCTCATCAAATAAAGTTATCACTTACGCAACTCGCAATTGCTATGCCACAAAAATATTGGAATATCAACCAGCAGCTGGGCAATTCCGTAGCGAAGTAGCGTGGGATAATCCTGTGGAGTTTTTTGAGAATAGAGAAAGAGGGTTAAGCCTCGGTGCATTAGGTGGATATGTAGTGCTTGGTTTTGACCAACCAATCTATAACAATCCACAAAACCCTTATGGTGTGGATTTCACTGTCGAAGGGAACTCATTTGTTGCTGCCGAAAAAGGGGTATGGACCGAACCTGGTGCCGTGCAAGTAATGGAAGACAAAAACGGCAACGGACTTCCCGATGATGGTGAATGGTATGAACTTGCCGGTAGCGACTATTGGTTAAGCACAACCAAACGCAATGTAGAGCTCACCTACTACAACCCTCACTATAACGATCGCTACACTGTGCCCTGGGCTATGAAATGGGAAGAAAATGGCGAAACTAAATATGAATATGGCGCTGTGGTAACAAACAATTTCCACAAACACACATTCTACCCCGATTATTACTATAATCAAGACAACCCCGACGAATCAAAGCGATGGTATAACCCAAGTGTATCACGCGACTCAATAACATTCATCGGCATGACCAACATTCGCGGTTGCATTGATATGCGCTCTCCAAGTTATATCGAATTTTATTCTTATTCAGGATTTGGATATTGCGACAATAAAGGTTTCGTGAAAGATGATGCTCGTATCGCACAAAATCCATATGGCCGTCCAACTCTTGGCGAAACAGCGGGTGATGGTATGGATATCAGTTGGGCTGTTGACAAAGATGGCAATTATGTTGACCTTGAAAAGATTGATTTCGTAAAAGTATATACTGCCGGACAAGTTATCGCTGGTTGGCTTGGCGAATGGTCAACCGAAGTATTGGATTGTGCTATTACTCTCCCCGACCCCGAATATGTGCCACAAGATTATTACTACAATTATGTGGGTATTACTCAATTACAAGTTCCACTTGGCCACACTTGCCAATATGAAGGTTTCTTATTCAAAAATGGTCGCCCTGTAAAAGATGCAAATCAACGTTGGTGGCTTACAATGGATAAAGAGGGGCTTATAACCGATGGTGTTGATGCTATTGCCGAAATCGATAACACTGGTTTCCTTACATCTAAAGGAAAAGGAACAGTGTGGGTACACTTCTCGGCAATGGACGGCATTCCTGAAGAGGCATTTGAAGTATCAGTATGCAATCTCACTGCAGTAGTAATCAGTCTTGAAGGGAATACTGGTGCCGAAAGTGATGCTTTGTCGTGTGTAGTGGGCGAACGTGTTTATATCAATGTTGAAAGTGAAGACGAAAACGCCGAAAACGTAAACGAAACAAAATCTAATCGCTTTATCTACGACAATTACACTTGGTTAAACAGTAATCCCGATGTAGGGACAATAGATAATGGGAACTTTATCGCATTGAAACCTGGAACTACCACTCTCACTGCCGTATCATGTATAAACCCAACTTTGAGCGACCAAATCGTTATTACAGTTCTTGATATCCCTGAAATTACAGTAACTCCTATACAAATTGCTGCAAATAGCCTCACTGGAGAGTTGCTCAATAGCGACATCTTCTCAACTGGCAATGGCGCGACAGTGTATATGGATAAAGTAACTGCAAAGAAAGGATTGGCAAATGTTTCACTTTACAACAACCACCTTTCATATCAATTTACCGAAGGGGAATATCTCACCGACGTTCTCGTATTTGAAGTAACATGCTATGGTCAAGAAAAAACTATTGAAGTCCCCATTACATATGGTCCTTACAACTTAGCATCTCGCAAAAAATTGTTGATGATTAATGGCACCGATGAAAATGGTAGCGAATTAGGCATTACTCAACTTCAAAGTATTGATGACGAAACATTTGAAAGCAAAACATTAGTTGAAGATCTTGCTATTGAGCCAACCTCTAACGAATTTCCAACCGATAACATTCTTCCAGATGGTTCTTACGCATACCTCACTCAAGGCGCTACCCTCTCTCGTTATGATGTTGAATGGGGAAAAACTATTGCAAACGCCACATTGACCTCAACCTACAAGCATCAACTTGCCTCTTATAAAGACAAAATCCTTGTTAGCGACGGAGATTCACTCAAAGTATTCTATCGCACCGACCTTGAAGCGTTCAAGGCTATCAAATTGAACGGCACAATCAAGCAATTAGTTCTTGATGATGATGTTGCATACATCTTATGTGCAAAAGATGACAACGCTATGATGAACAAGATTAATCTTGCAACTTGGGCATTAACCGAAACCAATTTAGAAATTGACGGTGGCAACAATGCATCGGGAATGTATCTCTACAATGACAAACTATATATTGCTACTGGCGAAGTAAATGGCGAAGCTGCTTCGATGGTTGTATTTAATCCAACGGACAACACAAGCACTATAGCGTCGGCAGTATTTGAGGGTAATGTGATTGTTCCTCATAGTGTTTCAGCTCTTGTAGGCAACAATATTATAGTATCTCGTGGCTGTGGATTTATCGTCTATAACCTTGAAACAGAATCATTCGGTGACGAAACTATGATGATTTTCAACGAAATGATGATTCCTACTGTTGCCGTTGGCGAAACCACCAATTCTTACGAACGCTTCTATGTAGGTTACTCTCAAGGTATGGCTATGTTTGAATCATCTGATTTGACTCAACCTGTGATAACATTCAATGCGATTCCGTCGGCAATGAGCATGATGGCTGCAACTTCTCAAAACGAAGCCCCAACTGTTAAGAAAGCATATAGTTATACATCTGCTATCTACGAACGCGCAACATCGGTAAAAAGCTGTACTGCAGCCAAACTCACGACTTGCTTTAACGACGCACAAGGCACAGGCACCGATAACATCGCAATGTATATTCGCGAAGATGTTGAATGGCTTGATTTGACTTATGCTACAAACGGCAATATCACACCAAAAGTGAAATACACTGGCGATGTTGATGCTAAAACTGAGTTTATTTTTACATTGGAATGTATCGACAAAAATGGAGCATCAGCTAAAACAACAGCTTCTTTGTCAATCACTCCTCGCATCTACAAACCTGTGATTACTGAACCCGAAGTCACTATTGTAGCCGACTCGGTTCTCGTTGGAACACTCCCTGTAGCTAGCATTTTCAACTATACTGAAAAAACAACCAACTTGACATTCTCCACCGAAGTAAAAAATATCAGCGACAATTCTCTAATTGACAATGCTATTATTGATGCCGATGGTAATCTCGTTATCACTGCAGTGGAAAATGCTAAAGGCCGTGCAGAGGTAGAAGTTGCCCAAACTATTTCTCACAAATCATACGGAACTAAAACATTCTCTGCAATGATTCCTGTGATTTTAGAAAGCAAAGTCCCATCGAGCGTTGAAAGTATCAATTCTGACGACCTTGATATTTACTACTTTGATAGCGCTCTATTCATAAACAATTGTGGTGGAGCAACCGCAACTATCTACGATGTGACAGGGAACCTCATTGATAGTCTCTATGTAAATAGCGACAATTTCACTGCTAATTTACACCTCAACGCAGGCATTTATGTCGTTACTACTAACAATAAGAAGGCAAAAATTGCAATAAAATAAGGGATTATTCCCGTTACAAAAAAATGCGATACAATTACATGTATCGCATTTTTTTGCTACAATATAACGTCATTTCGTGATATTTTGCTAAATTTGCAGTAAAATAAATAACACATAATAATTATGACACAAGAATTAGACTGGGGCAACCTATCATTTGGATATATCCCCACCGACTACAATGTACGCTGTTACTACAAAGATGGCAAATGGGGCGAAATTGAAGAATCAACCTCTGAGTCAATCAACATACACATGGCATCAACTTGCCTTCACTATGGTCAAGAAATCTTTGAAGGATTAAAGGCTTTCCGTGGCAAAGATGGTAAAGTGCGTATCTTCCGTCTTGAAGAAAATGCTAAACGTATCATCACATCGGCCGAAGGTATCAAAATGCAACCAATCCCCGTAGAACTTTTCTGCGACATGGTGAAACGTGTGGTAAAACTCAATGAACGTTTCGTTCCACCCTACGGAAGTGGCGCATCACTCTATATTCGTCCACTTGAAATCGGCATTTCGGCTCAAGTAGGCGTAAAACCATCAACCGAATACCTATTCCTCATTCTTGTGACTCCCGTGGGTCCATACTTCAAAGGTGGATTCAAAAATACAAATATCTGTATCATGCGCGAATTTGACCGCGTAGCACCTAAAGGCACTGGTCGTTGGAAAGTTGGTGGCAACTATGCTGCAAGTCTTGAAGCAGGCGAAAAAGCTCACGAACTTGGATATTCGGCAGTGCTTTACCTCGATCCAAAAGAGAAAAAATATATCGACGAATGTGGTCCTGCTAACTTCTTGGCTATCAAAGATGGCAAATATATCACACCAGCCTCTGAATCGATTCTCCCATCAATCACCAACATGAGTCTTCAACAAATTGCGAAAGATATGGGCATTGAGGTAGAATGTCGTCAAATTCCTCTTGAAGAACTTGAAACAATTCAAGAAGCTGCTGCTTGTGGCACTGCTGCTGTGGCATCACCTATCGGCGAAATCCACGACCTTGACCTCGACAAGAAATACATCATTTCAAAGAATGGCGAACCTGGACCAGTTGTGACTGCACTCTACAACAAACTCCGAGGCATTCAACTTGGCGAAGAAGAGGATATTCACGGTTGGAACACTATCGTAGAATAATGCATGGTTCATAATGCACAATTAAAAAAATGACTTATCAAGAAATCATAGATAAATATTATCCCGCTGGCACTAAGTGCCGCGGGATTTTTATTCAACACAGCCGTCAAGTGGCCGATAAAGCTCTCGAAATTGCTCGTCAATGCAACCTTGACTTACCATTAGAAACAATAGAAGCCGCTGCGATGCTTCATGATATAGGCATATTTCTCACCGACGCACCCGACATCGGTTGTCATGGCACCGAGCATTATATACGCCATGGCATTCTTGGTGCCGAACTTTTGCGCAATGAGGGATTTGGTGAGGAGATAGCACGCGTAGCAGAACGACACACTGGTGCAGGACTAACTATTGATGACATTGACCGTCAACAACTCCCGTTGCCTCGCAAAGACTACTTGCCCGAAACAATGCTTGAAAAACTTATATGCTACGCCGATAAATTCTTCTCAAAAAGTGGCGCAATGCAAGAGAAATCCATTGACAAAGTGAGAAACTCAATGGCACGCCACTCAGCCGACTCCCTCGCTCGCTTTGACGAGTTACATAAATTATTTCACGGCTAATTAATACGGATTTACATTAAAACGGCGGCGGATATATTCAGCGATGATTGCCACAGCGTCCTCCATTTTCAACAATGAAGTATTGAGCGTGAGGTCGTAACTTGCTGCATCACCCCACCGTTTATCGGTGTAGAAATTATAGTAATTGGCACGCAATTTATTTGTTTTGTGAGCAATTGTGCGCGCTTGTTCGGGTGTAGGTTTATCGCCACGACGCATTATGCGAGCAATACAGTCCTCCTCTGAAGAATGAACAAAAATATTCACACAACGAGGATGTTCTCGCAACACATAGTCGGCACTGCGACCAACTATTACACACGATTTCTCATTTGCAATTTTACGAATAAACTCACTTTGAGCGCAATACACGCTGTCGCCCGTCAATGAAGATGAACAAGAATAACATGACGCTGGATTGTAGCCCGTACCTACTGCAAACATTCCACTTAAGAATGAAGGCGCACGTTCATCACTTTGCGCAAAAAACTCGGGACTCATGCCCGCTTGCTTTGCTGCCTCTTGCAACAATTCTTTATCGTAATATTCAATTCCAAACGTTGAAGCGAGCAATTTGCCCAATTCGCGTCCACCACTACCAAATTGGCGACCTATCGTGATTACAAAATTTTTATTCTCGTTCATACACTCATAATTTAAGGTTGTTCAAAGGTAATATATTTTATTTTAAATTCAAATATATCACACTTATTGTATAAACAAATTTTGGTCACAATAGGTCGAGTGTGGTCAAATATCCCCTATCCCTTTATCACGGCGATAGGCAATAAGCGTGTTTTTACCGAGATTAAATCAAGTTGGTTTTTAATCACATCTTCAATATCTTTATAAGCGCTGGGGGCTTCTTGCAAGTCGCTACGATTGCGAATAGCGTGGATAATACCTTGCTCGTTGAGTCGGTGCACCTCGGCTTCCATATCAAGATTGTTAATTGCCGCAGTGCGACTCAACACTCGCCCTGCTCCATGCGAACAGCTATTGAACGACTCGGGATTTCCCAACCCCTCAACAATGTAAGATGCCGTGCCTTGCGAGCCGGGGATAATACCAATAGTTCCCTCCCCTGCAAATGTAGCGCCTTTGCGATGCACTACCACATTCTTGCCAAAGTGATTTTCCCATGCAGCATAATTGTGTGCGATGTTAATCATCGGTTCAAATTCAATTTCGGGATATACCGATGCAAGCACATCTTGAATGCGCGACATCATCAACTTGCGATTACACAACGCAAAGTCGATGCAATATTGCATCTCACGCCAATATTCGCCAAATTCGGGAGCATTCAACGGCAAAAAAGCAAGGCGCATAGATGGATCAACTACCGAATGCCATTTTTCATTCAACATTCGAGCCTTTTTGTTGTAATAATCACCCACCATTTTGCCAAGGTTTCGGCTACCCGAGTGAATCATAATCCAAAGGTTGTCATCTTCATCGCGTTGAAATTCGATAAAGTGGTTACCGCCACCAAGAGTACCCAATTGTCGCAAGGCCGATTGATATTGCTCTTTCACTACCCACATCATGTCAACATCATGTCCAGTAGGCATCAACGATTCATCTTGTGGCTGCTTATGGTGCGTCATGCCAAGTGGAATAATTGAACGCACCTTCGACAATACTCGTTTGCGAAACACTTGGTAATCAATATCGGTTGTTTTTATTAATGTTTTCACTGCACACATACCGCAACCGATATCCACACCCACTGCATTAGGTATCACAGTATCCACGCATGCCAAAACGCCACCAATAGGCATGCCCATACCAGTATGCACATCGGGCATCAC
>JAEIGA010009457.1_pt1 | contig 14748 bp, 14 predicted proteins | sample 9270691 | NCBI WGS metagenome assembly JAEIGA01 (sample SAMN17057246, study PRJNA624740) | gut metagenome | biome: biome; isolation source: fecal sample | host: Bos grunniens | place: China: Xizang | collected 2019
GCGTAAAGGAGAACGAATGGTTCACCATTCTCTTCAAGCTTTCCGGCAATACTCTTGAGCTTTACATCAACGACAAACTCATCGTTACCGTAGTTAACGAAAGCATGGCTAAGGTTGATCAAATTAAGTTCGAAGCACTCAAGGGCAACAACATGTCTGTTGACTTTGATGATGTTTACTTCGGTAGTGCAAATCTTAAGTATCCCTCTGATGAGGTTGTTGAAGAGGGAGAGCAGCTCCTTCCCGGTGCTGTAGCATTCGACGACATGGAGCTTGGTGATTGGAATGCAGCAAGCACCGCTGATATAGATATCGTTCCCGGTGCGGCAGGCAAGTCCACTTCCACTATCATGAAGGAGGGTGAAAATCAGTTCTTCAGATATGAGAGAATTGCACACAATGCTTCCGGTACGTCACTGACTATCAAGACTACTCAGGAAATCAGCGTAGATGCTAAGGTAGCGTTTGAGGCTAGAATGAGACATACTCACGTTTCCAACTCTTTGAACTGCTCGTACATCTGGTTCCAGAAATCCAACGGCGCAAAGATTAACTCCGCGGTTATGTGGTTCTCCGCAGGTGCTGGCGAAGCTAACAACGCCGAGTGGACTATAAGCTACAACAACGGTGCTCAGAAGGTATCTCTTGGCGTTAAGGAAGGCGAATGGTTCGATATTCGTATCATCTGCACTCCTGAAGGCGCAATTGAGTTCTGGACTGCTCCCGCAGGTAAGGACGTTGTTAAGCGCGGTGAGATTCTTCTTCCCGGCGCAGGTGATACTCGCAGAATTGTAATCCAGTCTGACGCGAGCATGGTTCACAGACTTGATCTCGACAACGTATACTTCGGAGAGTTCATTCCCGATACTCTTACCGATATGCCTCTTCCTCCCGCACATTCCAATACTGAGGGAACAGTAACCTTCACAGGCCTCAAGGATGGCGAGCTTCCTTACGAGATTTCCTACGTACAGGGCGAGTCCGACTCCACTCTTGGCGCGCTGATGGTTACCAGATCAAACAAGGTTCTCGAGTTCAACAAGACCGAGGGAACAGATCCTTACTTCTACCTGAACGTAACTCAGAAGAATATCGCGGCTAACCAGGCTGTATTCGATACTCAGATGATGTTCTATCAGCTCGAGAAGTTTGGTTACATCGACTACACGCTTATGCCTTCGGGTGCAGCGGCAGCCGATAGAGTATTTAAGCTTCGTGTAAGCGCTACCGAGGACGGCAAGATAACTCTTGCAACCATCACTCTCGTTGATGGAGTTGAGGTAGTTGGCGAAGCAGTAGACGCCGGTGTGATGACCGATGCTTGGTTCACGCTTAGCATAGCGTACACCGAGGGTAACGGTAAGTTCACAGTATCCATCAACGGCAAGGCTCAGCTCACAGCTACAGCTCCTTACGCTATGTATAAGGATGCGGCAGCTATCACCAAGGTAATCGTATCCTCCAGCGAATCTCTCGCAGGTAAGATTTACTTTGAAAATATGAGCCTTTCCCAGACGGCTGCTAAATAATTAGCTTACTAAAAACAAAATAACGCTTGGCGAGATTAGTTCTCGCCAAGCACAAAAGAGCCTCGGCGGAATATCCGCCGAGGTTCTTTTTATCGTTCTGATGCTTTTTCCGGTTCACTATACCGCCTATTTCTTAGTGGTTTGTCTGAAAAAGATGGCTCTTTTTAATGGGCTCTTTGTCAATATTTGGGGCGAACCTTTTATAGATGGCTGTAAAGGTATTTAAATAATCCGTAGCAAAATATAAATTCCCTCTAAAAGAACAAGGTGCAGAGGATAAAAAAGGTAGAAAAAGTACTTCATATTGTATTTTCCGCGTTTTTCTGAGTACATAAGAAGTGGTATCAGCGCAAACAGTGAGAACGCCTGAACTCCTCCTGTCGAGAGCGATAAAATCAAGAGACCGACAGAGAATAACAGAACCCTTATATATAAAGTATCATATCTCTTTATGGACTCGGGCGCGTCAGTTCCTCTGAAATTTACGATAGAAGCAAATACCGGTACGAGAGAACCCGCAAAACCGTAATCTATAGTAAGATGCTCGTTTAAAAGATAAACAAATCCCACGCTCAAAGCAAACGGCAAAAAGGAAAGTGCCTTTATTACCGCAGAGCGCTCATTGCTGAATAAGCATTTTTTAAAAAGATCAAGCGCGAAAATCATAATAAGCGACAGGGAAAAGGTCACCAGTATGCACATATACAGGCTTCCGCCGTCAAAGAAATAATAAACGATCTGGCATATCGTAGCGAGCGCCGCCATAAACGAAAAATACCGCAGCTTGTTTTTAGTATATTTTGCTCCCTCCGCAATCATAAAGGCGAAAATAGGGAATGCAAGCCTGCCAATTATGCGTAGTAGCTGAACACGAGGAAAAAACAGCACTCCAACATGGTCCACAACCATAAATAAAGCCGCAAAGAGCTTCAAGGCATTTCCGCTTAATATTCTGTATTTTTTCATATATTGTCCTTTAATTTAAAGTCCGTTTTTTTATTTTACACATATTATTGTATAATAAATTGATGAGTTTGTCAACATAATCTTCCTTTTTTAAACAATATCACGGTTTCTAATCATCAATTCAACTGTTTATTAAATAATAAATTCAAAAACCCTTGACATTTTTGATAAATAATGTTATAATTATAACAAACGATTGAACAACTGTTCAACTGTTGTTTTGTTTAGGTTATACGAGAGGAGAAAGAACGTGAGAGAGCACGAAGCTAAAGCGCCAATATGCGAGTGCGAAGAGCTGCACTCGGATGTGATAGGTAAAAAGAGGGAACAGATGCCCGACATATCAACACTCTACACCCTGTCAGATTTCTTTAAGATATTTGGAGATTCGACCAGAATCAGCATACTTTTCGCTCTCGATGGCGATAGAATGTGCGTATGTGATATAGCCGAAACTCTCGGTATGACCAAATCTGCCGTATCGCATCAGCTCAAAATTCTGCGCACGAGCGACCTTGTAACCTATGAGAAGGTTGGAAAGAACGTTTTTTATTCGCTCGCGGACGACCATGTCAAGGATATAATTGAAAAGGCGCTCGAGCATATAAGAGAGTAGCGTTCATATAAATAGTAAACACGAAACGCACCAAGGTAACCGCTGAGTTAAAAAGCAACCGATAGTGAAGCCTATAGCTAATAAATTTTTAGAAAATTACACAAAACCAAGTTAAATTTACGAAAAAGGAGCTTATCATGAAAGTACGATACACCATCACAGGACTCGATTGCCCGAATTGCGCCGCAAAGCTTGCGTCAATCATAGAGGCAAAGGACGGAATAACGAGCGCAAAAATCAACTTTTTGACCGAAAAGCTTACCGTTGAAACCGAGCTTGAAGAGAATGCTCTTTACACCCTTGTATCCGCGGCTGCAAAGGCATTTTCCCCCGATGTAATTATTGAAAAATGAAATTTTTGAAAAGACTTAATTCCGACACTTCTAAAATTATAATAAGCGCTCTATTTTTGGCGCTTGCTATACTTTTTAATTCGTTATCACTCGTCTATTTATCCACTCCTCTGTACATACTTGCGCTGATTGTCGCAGGCGGTAGAGTTTTCGTTGATGCGGTACGCGGGATACTCCGTGGCGACCTGCTTGACGAGAAATTTCTGATGTCGGTAGCAGCGATAGGCGCTATAGTCATAGGCGAATACAGTGAGGGCGTTGCAGTTATGCTGTTTTTCCTCGTTGGTGAAACCTTTGAAAAGCACGCCGTAAAGCGCTCCAGAGCCTCGATACGCGCGCTTATGGATATCCGCCCCGATGAGGCGCGAGTCTTGTCTGACGGCGAGGAAATGATGATTGACGCAGAGGATGTTCCCATTGGCACCCTGATATCCATAAGAGCCGGCGAGCGTGTGCCGATAGACTCAGAGATAGTATCCGGCAGCGCGCACGTGGATACCTCCGGTATGACGGGAGAATCTGTTCCGCGCGCCTTCTCCGCGGGAGATATTCTCGATAGCGGAGTAGTGGTGCTTGACGGGGTGCTGACGTGCGTTACCGTGCGAACTGCCGAAAATTCCGCGGCTTCAAGAATACTCGCGCTTGTTGAGGAAGCGAGCGAAAGCAAATCAAAGGAAGAGAGCTTCATAACCAAGTTCTCGCGCTTCTATACTCCTATAGTTGTTATTTCTGCCGTAGTTTTAGCGCTTGTTTTGTCGATTTTTGGCATAACAACTGTTGAAAACGCGATTTACAGAGCACTTATGTTTCTCGTTATATCCTGTCCTTGCGCACTCGTGATTTCGGTTCCTATGGCATTCTTCGGTGGAATTGGCGGCGCCGCCTCGCGCGGAATTCTATATAAAGGCGGCAACGTATTTGAGCCCCTCGCTAAGATAAAAACCGTTGCGTTTGACAAGACCGGCACTCTCACCTCGGGTAAATTTAAAATCTCGAGTGTGATACCTCGTGGCATAGATTCTGACGAGCTTATATACCTTGCCGCATGCGCGGAGTCTAACTCAAATCACCCAATAGCCAAGGCTATATTTTCCGATGTCCGGGATTTGCCAAAGCCTCGTGACTTCTCCGAATACGCAGGCGAGGGCATAGTGGCGGTGTTCGAGGATATGACTGTTGCGGTGGGCAATACTGCTTTGATGAAGCGAATGTCCGTTCCGCTGAATAATATCGCAGAGGGAAGCATTCTCGTAGCAAAGGACGGAGTATTCGTCGGTGAGCTTACAGTATCCGATAGCGTAAAGCACGAAGCAAAGGATGCTATAGCGGCCCTTTATTCACTTGGCGTTACAAACACCGTTATGCTCTCGGGTGACAGATATGATAAAGCGGATGCAGTAGCAAAGGCGCTCGGTATACACACTACCTTTGCAGAGCTTTCGCCAGAGGAGAAATATTCAAAGCTCCGCGAGCTTGTAGGCTCATCAGATAAGGTTGCATATGTCGGCGACGGAATAAACGACGCCCCCTCGCTTGCGCTTGCTGACGTTGGCATTGCTATGGGCGGAGTAGGGCAGGACGCCGCGATTGAGGCTGCTGACCTCGTAATTATGAGCGATAGCCTTGAACGCATTCCCGAGGCGATTAAATTATCGCGTAAAACACTCGGCATAGCAAAGTTTAATATAGCCTTTGCCCTTTCGGTAAAGCTGATTATCCTTATTCTCGGCGCATTTAATATTGCGAATATGTGGCTTGCGGTTTTCGCTGACGTTGGAGTGGCGGTTATAGCGATACTTAACTCTATGCGCACGCTTATAAATAAAAATCCAAAGCGTTAAGTGGAACAGTACCCTTAAACACAAAAAGCAGGCGAAATTAAACGGCAAAGAACCGATATTAAAATTAAAGAACCAATATTAAAATAAATCAAAATAAAAAAACCGATACTAAAACAAAAAAGAACCCTCGTGCCGCCGCGCAAGCGGAGCATAGGGTTCTTTTCCTTTATTCAGGTTCAAGTTATAATCAGTGTCCACCGCAATTTCCGTCGAACATTCCGGTCATATCAGCGAAATATTCTTCGCCCTGCCTCTTAAATCCTATAGCGGAAAGAAGCCTTGGCTCGCCGGCATCGGCTGCCGCGCGACAGGTGTGCGCGCCGCATAAATCTATAAAGTTCATAGTCTGTCTGCCGAGGATAAACATAGCCTCGTTGTCAGAGGAGTCGGGAGCCTCTCTGAGGTCGTATATGTATCCCTCGCCCGAGAGTATCTCGAACTGGCTCATTCCCATAACGTCACCGCTATCGTGGTCGTAGAGAATGTATGCAAAGGCGAGAGGTCTGTAGCTAACTCCAAACAGCTCGCACATTTCCTCCTGCCGTTCCTTGTTTTGAATAGGCGTGATTTTAAACATATCCTACTCCTTCGTATTTTTATATAAATAATCTACCTCTGAGTCCTCAAGGTATCTCCATTTTCCCATTGGCAAGCCGTCGAGCTTTATATTTCCTATCGAGACACGCGACAGACGCTTGACGGTGAGCCCTGCAGCCTCGCACATCTTTCTTATCTGCCTGTTTCTGCCCTCGAACAGCGTCATTTTCAGCACCGTTCCGCCCTCGTCCTTACTGGTTATCAGAACATCGACAGGCTGTATAGTGTAGCCGTCAATAGTCAAGGGAGAGGTGAGTATCTCCAGTTGTCCTTCGCTTACTTCCTCTGCCACCTTCACTCGGTACACCTTGCCAATCGAGTGGCTGGGATGTGTGAGCCTGTTTTTCAGTACCCCGTCGTCTGTGAGGAGTATCAGCCCTTCCGAAATCATATCCAACCGACCAACAGGGTACACTCTCGCCTCTACTCCGTCGAGAAGATCGAGAACGCACTTTCTGCCCCTGTCGTCAGAGGTGGTCGAAAGATATCCGCGCGGCTTGTTCAGCATAATATAGGTATGCTTGCGCTTCTCGTGCTTTATCTGCCTTCCTCTGTATGTAACGATGTCGGCGCGCGGGTCTATTTTCGTGCCAACAGTCGCTACGTGACCGTTTACCGAAACCTTACCCGCTTCTATTTCTGCCTCTGCGGCTCTGCGGGACATCAGTCCCGCATCGGCTATAAATTTTTGTAGTCTTACCTTTTCCATATTGCCTGTCCTTTTTATACCGTCTTTGTATGCTTCTTACGAAAACAGCTTATCAAATATTCTCTTAAATATATTTTTTTGTTCCACGATTACAATTGAATCTTCCACAGCGCACAGATTAACACTGCCGACATCTCTACCGCAGACTGTAAAGCTTACAGTGCCGATAATGTCGCCTTTTTTCACAGGAGAAGAGATAAACCTTGGCAGATTTACGTTTTTTTCAATCTTTCCAACATCTCCCTCATATACAATAGACAGCTCGTCTGTGTTTGTTACGCGTAGAGTCTCGCCCTCTTTGTCTATTAACGGAATATCATATCCGTACTCATAAACCTCGGCAAGCGTTACTCCGACAAAACGGTCGAATCCAAAATCGAGCATTTTCTCGTGGTCCTGCCAGTCTGACGGCGCGTCAAGAGTTACGCTTATCAGCCTCACTCCGTCTCTTTCAGCCGCTCCGACAAGGCACCTTCCTGCCTCATCTGTAAATCCCGTCTTGACGCCAATCGCTCCGTCATACAGGTTCAGGAGCTTGTTGTGATTTACGTATGTTCTTCGTCTTTCGTCGTTTATAAGAGTCTTCTTATAGGTAGAAACTATCGAATAAATCGTTTCATTGTCGATAGCATCTGCCGCTATTTTTGCCAGATCCTCAGCAGTTGTATAGTGCCCATCTGCGTCTAAACCGTGCGGATTTGCAAAATGGGTATCAGAAAGTCCCATTTTCTCAGCTCTCTCATTCATCATATCGGCAAATGCATCGACACTGCCGCCAATATGAACCGCCAGCGCGACGGCGGCATCATTTGCGCTTTGCAAAAGAAGGGCATATAGCAGCTCCTCCACGGTTACCACATCGCCGCTTTTTAAATATGCAGACGAGCCCTCTGTGCCGATAGAACTCTCGTCTACCTCTACCGCCTCGTCAAGCGATGAGATGTTTTCTATCGCAACGAGCGCCGTCATAATTTTAGTGGTGCTCGCCATCGGCATCCGACGCTTGCTGTTTTTGGTAAATGCGAAGCGCCCAGTATCCGGCTGATACAGCGCCGCCGATTTCGCCGATACGCAGATACCTCCCTCAGATACCTGTGCAGCGCTTACGCTTATCAGGGAAAAAAGCAGTATCAGAATCAGTATCACGGCAGCGAGAATATTTGGATAGTTGTTTTTAAACATAGAATACTCCAATCTAAGCTTTGGCATAAATTCTTTGCGCCTATTATTATGCTTTGCGCAATTTCAAAAAGTATTCTATGAAATTTATGACATAAGAGGGAAGAGAGTAATCCTCCGTTAACTGTCGCGCCTAAAAGAAAGAGTCCTTGATTTTTTCAATAATCTCGGGTGACTTTTCAATAAGATTAACTATCTTCTCAACATCATTTGTGGTTCCGTTTATATGAATAAGATTGACTTCTGCGTCGCGTCCTACTGTCAGAAACGCAACAGGCGTAATTGAGAGTCCTGTTCCGCCCCCTCCGCCGAAATTCTGAGGATTGTGTGTTGAGCGCGTTCCGTAATCGACACCCCCCGTAGCAATGCCCATTGATACCTTTGATACCGGAATGACAGTTACACCGCTGGGTGTGTTTATGGCATTTCCGACTACGGTATCCATATCCGTAAACGAGCGAATTCCTTCCATTGACGCTCTGATAATTTCACTCATATTAGTTTCCGACATATTTCTTTTTTCTCCCTTTTTTCTCGGTTTCTTTTGTGTCGCGGTAAATACCCCACGCATTGGTCAAAACGTGAAAAAGACGCGCTCTGAGTGTTAAGATAAGAGAGAAGTGCTCATCCCGGTCGGGAACTAAGATGATTGCGTTATCGTCAATGTTAAGCTTTTGCGCTTTGCCTTTTATATATGCAAGCAAAGCAGAAATAGCTATATGATATCTGTACGGCGCCGTATAGCTGGCAGGCGCGAAATCACGCTCGGCACCGCGCGAAAGTCGAAGTTCCTCTACGGAAACCTCGCTCCTTTCCACAAGCGAAATTATTCGCTTGAATATGCGCCGCTTTATAGAGAATGGCGTTTTTTTTGAGCCGCCGTCACCAAAATCCGACAGCTCAACGGTAATGAGGGTGAAGGTTATCTCCACCCTCGTATCGCGGCATATTGTAATCTTGATTTTTGCTCTAACCAGGAGCAAAAGGGGAATAGCAGCTACTATAAAAATCAATGCGACGAAAACCGCCATATATCTCCTTATAAGTCGTACGCCGCTTTATTCATCAGGGAAAATCTCGTCCTCGGCGGAAGCCTCGTCAAAAGCATCGTCGTCAAAGGTATCATCCTCAGCAGATGCTTCCTCAAAAGCATCGTCGTCAAAGGCATCATCCTCAGCAGATGCTTCCTCAAAAGCACCGTCCTCGGCGGAAGCCTCGTCGGATGAGTCTGCATCAACAGGCTCCGGCTTGACGTTATCCTCACTCTCGGCTTTATCGCCGTCTATCTCGGGGAATGACATCTCCTCCTGGACCGCTTCCTCGCCCTCCTCAACGTTTACACCCTTGGCGAACATATCCGTTATCTCCTCACTCGTTGTCGGAAGCTCAGAAATATCCTTTAAACCAAATACGCGCAAAAAGTCGGGCGTAGTGCCGTAGAGCATAGGTCTGCCGGGCGCGTCAAGGCGTCCCTGCGCCTCTATAAGTCCTCTGTCTATGAGGTTGTTCATAGCGTAGGAGGAGTCGGCGCGGCGCAACGTATCGACAAAAATTCTTGTTACGGGCTGATTGTAGGCAACTATTGCAAGCGCTTCCATAGAGGAGGTGGAGAGAGTACCGCTTCTCTTTATACCGAGCGCCTCTCTTATCTCGTTGAGATAATACTTTTTCGTGCATAGCTGACAGCTATCCCCGTATGTAAGAAGTATAACGCCTCTTGGTATTGCAGGGTCGTTATATTTCAGCGAATATTCAAAAACCTTGTCCTTTACCTTTCCGGGTGTCATTTCGAAAACTCTCGCCAGGGTAGCGTAGGATATAGGGTGTCCCGCGGCGAAAAGTATAGCTTCAAGCGCTTCCTCGAATATTACGACTCTTTCCTCTATTGGCGCATTAGCAGCCGCGGCAGTCTCTTCCTTGCCGACCGCTTCCTCGTTAAGCGCATCGTTTAATATCTCGCTCATTTCTCATTCTCCTTCTTTTCATCGTCAGCACTCTCAGGCGGTGCGTCAAATTCGCTTTCGACAGCTCCGCTATCTACGTAATCGGGATTAAGCTTAAAGGTCATTTCCAGACCGTTTTCGTCGTATTCGACTATATCCTCTACAACCTTTATAGATGTAATGGTAATTCTATGTATCTTGATAAGCTCAAGCACGCCCATAAATCTTGCCACAAGCTCCGCGCGCGAATCCGCATCGCAAAGCAGTCTGTATAGCGTCGCCTCGTCCTCTTCTTCGAGGAGTAAACAGATTTCCTCTATCTTTTCTTCAACCGAAACAACCTTGCGCTTTATAAGAGGATTAACAAGCTCCGTGGGATTTCTCGTAGCCTCCGCCACCTTCATACGGCGCATAACAGCATTCAGCGCCTTAATGAGCAGAGCAGTATCGAGATTAAGCGGCAATCCCTTCTCGGGCGGCACGTCGTCGGTGCCCTTTACGTATCTGCCGGAGAACTCCTCGTACCTCGGACGCAGCTCCTTTGCCGCGAGCTTTGCCTGTTGATATAAAAGAAGCGCGTCTGCAATTTCACGTCTGGGGTCATTTTCCGTTCCTTCCTCGTGCGGCAGTATCATGCGGCTCTTTATCAGCATAAGCTCGCTCGCCATAACGATAAACTCGCTTGCAATATCGAGATCCATTTTCTGCGCTGTTTCGATATATTCCATATACTGATCGCAAATCATAATGATCGGAATATCGGTTATACTAACCTTATTTTTGCTGATAAGCGTCAAAAGCAGATCTAGCGGGCCTTCAAATTGGTCCAGCCGGTAAGTTAACTGTTCTATCATTAAACGGTAAATCCTTTCAGCGCCGAAGCACCTCGGCATTGGTTGTAGGAATGTTGAAATCGCGTGAGTAGAATTGAAAATACAAAGAAATAACGATTTTTGGTATGAGCGTTATTATTAAGCAAGCCATATTTGTCGCTTGCACATAACAAGGCTTTTATATCTTCAAAAACGGAATAAGCTGCCAGATATCCATAATCAAGCCCATAACGGCGCCTATAGCAGCGCTTATAATATCCGAGAGAGAGAAAATACCAACCGCGAAATAAAGCCATGGCGTCTCTGCAATAAACGGAATTTGGCGCAATGCGTTTGCAACGATATCGCCAACCAAAAGCCATACAAGCACTCCAAGGTATATCTTCCTCTCATAACGCATGATATCGAAATAAAGCTTTGGCGGCAGAATAACGTTCAGTATTCTGGAGCCGTCAAAGGGCGGAATAGGCAAAAGATTGAATATTCCAAGTCCGATATTTACCGAAAAGAACGTGGCCAAAAACAGAATTCCGTTTTTTGCAAGATTATATGCGGTCTCGGACTCAAAAACCGTGTCCTTCGTAAGAGCGATCACCAGAAGGTATGCGCCCGCGGTAAAAAAACCGAGCAATACATTTGATAAAGGTCCCGCCAGTCCGACAACGGCAAATCCTCTTTTCGGATTTCTGAAATTGCGCGCGTTGACAGGAACGGGCTTTGCCCAGCCTATGTGGAAAAATATCATACACAAAAGGCCGACGGGGTCAAGGTGCTTTATCGGGTTAAATGTCAGTCTGCCTAAATTTTTTGCCGTGTTATCGCCCATTTTATATGCTGCGTATCCGTGAGCGAATTCGTGTACGGTAAGGGATACGAGAGCTGCAAGAGCTGCGAAAATATAAATTTTAATTTCTTCTATGTTCATGTTGCTCACCTATTTTGTGCAGAATTTTAATTATTATGTAGATAACAATCAAAAAGCAGGGCTTAAATGCTCGGTATAAATGTCACAGGCTGTGTGCTGTATTAAAACGCCGCGGCCTCTATGATTTTTAAAAGCTCCTCGCGTCCGTCGCGGCTAACCGAGGAAAAGGGCAAAATTTTGATATCCGTGCCCCGGAAAAATTCCAGATGAAGCTCGTCTATTCGATTAGCGAGAGCTGTTTTTGAAAGCTTGTCGCATTTTGTAGCAACAACCTTGAAGGGAATACCGTTGTCAATCATCATGTTAATCATCATGATATCGTCGTCGGTAGGTCCTGTGCGTACGTCTATCAGCTGTATGACCAGCTTAAGCGCGTCGTGCGAGGGATTCTTGACAAAAAAATTCTCGGTAAGGGTGCTCCAGCTTCGCTTTGAGCCTTGCGATCTTTTTGCATATCCGTAGCCGGGCAGGTCTACGATATAGAGCTTTTTGTCTACGTCATAGTAGTTTATCGTTATCGTCTTTCCGGGAGATGATGAAACCCTTGCGAGTGATTTTCTGCCGAGAAGAGTATTTATGAGCGAGCTTTTGCCGACGTTTGACCTGCCGGAGAGGGCTATCTCGGGGCGCGGGTCTTTAGGAAACTGGCTCTCGGAGCCAACCGTCAGTCCAAGCTTTACGTTGTTTATATTAAATTTCATTTTAAACTCCACGCTCCAGCGCCGCAGACAGAACGTCGGAAGCCGTAGCACAAGGTATGAATTTAAGGTTGCTTTTTGCCTCGGTGTCTATATCATCGAGATCCCTCATGTTTTCTAAAGGAATGAGCACGGTAGTAACACCGGCTCTGTAAGCGGCAAGCGTCTTTTCCTTCAGACCGCCGATAGGCAGTACCTTACCGCGAAGTGTAATTTCTCCGGTCATGGCAACGTCACGGCGTACGGGAATATTGCCAAGAGCCGAAACCATGGCTGTAACCATAGTTACACCGGCAGACGGTCCGTCCTTCGGAATAGCGCCCTCGGGGAAATGTATGTGAATATCTCTGTCCTTGTAGAAATTTGAGTCGATTTTATATTCTTTTGCGATAGTACGCACGTAGGAATGAGCAATCTTTGCCGATTCCTTCATAACGTCGCCGAGAGAGCCGGTAAGCTCTATTTTTCCGCTGCCGTCCATCACCGCGACCTCGACCTTTAACAAATCTCCGCCGCTCTGAGTATAGGCGAGCCCGTTAACCATGCCGATGGGATTTTTCTCCTCCAGAGAATCCGGAAGAATTTTTATTTTACCAAGAAAATCGGTAATGTTTTTCTCGGTGATTTTAACCGATTTCGCCTGACCCTCCGCTATCTTCTTCGCGCTCTTTCTTATCAGAGAGGCAATCTCTCTCTCCAGATTTCTGACTCCGGCTTCCTTGGTGTAGCCTTTAATAAGAGCGAGAATACCGTCGTCGGTTATCTTAAACATACGGCCGTTTACGCCGTTTCTCTTCATTTGCTTTGGTACGAGATGGTTTTTTGCGATGCTGAGCTTCTCGGTATCGGTATAAGTGGAAAGCTCGATAATCTCCATTCGGTCAAGCAGAGGGGAGGGAATACCGTCGTAGCTATTAGCTGTAGCAATGAAAAGCGTGTCCGACAGGTCAATCGGAATCTCCATAAAGTTGTCACGGAAGGACTTGTTCTGCTCAGGATCAAGAACCTCAAGCAAAGCCGATGTAGGATCACCGCGGAAATTACTCGACATCTTGTCTATCTCGTCGAGCACTATAACGGGGTTTTCAGCCTTCGCGGAAATCAGGGCGGATACTATTCTGCCGGGCATTGCGCCGACGTATGTTTTTCTGTGTCCGCGTATTTCTGCCTCATCATGCATGCCGCCGAGCGAAACTCTCGCGTATTTTCTGCCAAGAGCTCTCGCGATAGAAGCCGCTACCGAGGTTTTGCCAACACCGGGAGGTCCTACAAGGCATATTATCTGGTTTTTAACATCGGGAGAGAATTGCTTTACAGCCACGAATTCCAGTATTCTCTCCTTGACACGGCTAAGACCGTCGTGGTCCGCGTTAAGTATATCCTTTGCCTCATCTACCGAAACCTTGTCCTGAGATTTTATTCCAAAGGGATAATCAAGGCAGGTGTCAAGATACGAGCGTATAACGGTGCCCTCGGCTGCGCCAAAGGGGGTTTTCGCGAGCTTCGAGAGCTCCTTATAGAGCTTTTCTCTTATTTCCTCGGGCATATTCGCCTTGCTGATTTTTTCGTCGTATTCTCGTAGCTCATCATCCTCTTCCTCTTCGCCAAGCTCGGATTGAATAGCCTTTATCTGCTCTCTGAGGAAATAGTCCTTTTGATTTTTATCTATTTTAGCGCGCACCTGCTTCTGTATATCGCGCTCGCACTCGAGAAGCATAAATTCCTCTTCGAGCGCTACAAGCAGCTTTTCAAGCCTGGTTTTAGGCGTAAGCGCCTCAAGCACCATCTGCTTGTTTTTGTAATCAATTATAGCAGATGAAGCTACGAAATCGGCAAAATAGCCGGGGTCAATAATAGCCTCTGCCGCAACTCTTAATTCCTCGTCAAAGCTCGGATGCATATTCTTTAAATCCGCGAGCAGCTGCTTGACCTGCATAATCATAGCGTCGCACTGCGTAGACGGCTTATGTACCTGCTTCTCCTTTTTGGCGACAGCCTTCGCCATCATAAAGCCGCCGTCATAGTTGACCTCACCAAGCTTAGCTCTTGCGATACCCTCGAAAACAACCGACAGGTTGCCGTGAGGATTTTTAACAACGTGCTTTATTTCCGCCAGCACACCAACCTTGTAAAGGTCCTCAAGCCTCGGGTCCTCAACCGCGATATCCTTCTGTGCTACGAGCAGAACCTTTGCGTCGTGGAGAGTTGCTGCCGCCGTAAACGCCTTGAGCGATACGCTTCTCATAATCTCAATGCTCAGCTGCACGGCAGGGAAGCCGACAAGTCCGCGTAGCGGTATTACGGGATACATAACCTCTTCAAAAATATCTATCTTGTTTTCTGACATTTTAAAAAAACCTCGTTTTGCGTCGTGTAATGATGTTGAGTCCTGCGAGAGCAAGAAGGCTTAATAAAAGCCAATAAAAAGCTCGTGGAGGCAGGGAAACCCATAATAATTCATATTATTATATCATACTTCCAAAGAAAAATCTATACTTTTAAATAAAAATTATTAAAAATATTAAAATGATTTATAGATTTGTAAAATCAAGAAGTAAA
>JAEIGA010009458.1_pt1 | contig 14747 bp, 15 predicted proteins | sample 9270691 | NCBI WGS metagenome assembly JAEIGA01 (sample SAMN17057246, study PRJNA624740) | gut metagenome | biome: biome; isolation source: fecal sample | host: Bos grunniens | place: China: Xizang | collected 2019
ATCGAAAAAATCCCTTATCAAAGGAGCCTTGAAGAGAGATTCATCGTCTATCCTCTGCCAATCATTATTGAAAAAAGCTATACGGCTATCTGCCGCCTCGGCATATACGGTATTCACGACACATATTACAAAACTGTCACGAAGTGGTAACATCTTCATCTCCACCGTTGATATTCCAGTGCTCTGCAACAGCAGATAATCATCAGTCAGTTTCTTGAGTGTTGACTTACTATCAAGCTTGTTTGATACCGGATACGACATTCCAGCATCGGCAAAATCGATACAGTCAGCGCGTACATTGCGTGGCAATAACGGCAATACCGAATCGGGCGCATTCATGAACATAGCGCGTATATCCTGTGCCGTAGCCGAAGTGAGCATGCTGCACAACATAAACAAGAGCAATATCAATGTTCTCATTTCGAACCCAAATATAAAAAGAATAATCCTATTAAAATCAACACTATATCAAAAGCCTTACGCTTGAGATTCTTCTCATGCAGCAATAAAGCACCGAATGCGAACGACACCACAACACTGCCGCGTCTGATCATCGACACAACGGCAATGAGAGCACCCTCCTGCGCCAAAGATGAGAAGTAGCAGAAATCGGCAAAGCCCAAGAATATTGATATCATGGGTATTGCCCAGCTCCAATGAAACCTCTTTTCGCGTTGTGTACGAGAGAATAAATTAAGCATTAACCACAGGCATGCCATTAGCATACACTGATATATATTGAACCACGACTGCACCAATATAGGTTCCAACGAACGCATCAGATACTTGTCATACAGCGCACTCACCGCACCAAAAAGCGCAGCCAATGCTACAAACAGTACCCAACGGTTTGAAGCAAAATCAATGCCCTCACGTTTTCCGCTACGGCTGAGAAGAAATACCGACACTACAGCTATGATGACACCGGTCCACTGGTACCCGTTCAACGATTCACCAAAGAGCAGAAGTGCACCGAGCAGCACAAGCACCGGACGTGTCGACTGTATCGGCGAGACTATTGTTATTGGCAGATGCTTGATACCTATATATCCGCATAACCATGATGAGAGCACAATGACCGCCTTCAGCACAAGCAACAGATGTGTATGCAAGCCAACTTTGGGGACAAAGAAAGAGCCACCTGTTATTACGCCACAATGCGACAATATTATAAACGGCGAAAAAAGCAATGCCGAGAACAGCGTGTTAAGGAAAAGCACAGCTATCACGGAGTTGTCCTTCAACGACACCTTTTTGAAGAAATCGTAGCAACCGAGAAGGGCTGCCGACATGAAAGCCAAGGCCACCCACATCATAGGAAAATAGATTCCGGATATTCAACACCTACGAGAAAAAGAGCCTCACCCATAGCCGAATCACCGGCTTCGCCACGCGCCTTGTTTTCTATTACAGCACGAAAACCGTCGAGAGTAAGCTTTCCACGCCCTACAAGCAACAGAGTTCCAACAATAGCGCGTACCATGTTACGCAGAAAGCGGTCAGCCTCAATCTCAAAGAGCCATTCGTTCTCGGCAACCTGACGCCACCTTGCAAAAGTAACTTTGCAGTTATTGGTCTTTACATCGGTATGCAATTTGCTGAAACTTGTAAAATCGGTATACTCATACAATATTTCCGCAGCAAGGTTCATTGCATCGAAATCGACACCTGGCATTACACGGCAGGCATAACGCCTTGCGAAAGGGCTCTTTGCCGTAATGACACGATAGTTATATCGGCGTGATACAGCATCGAAGCGCGCATGTGCATCGTCCTTTACACGACGGATATTGCTTACCGCAATGTCAGGCGGAAGTATTTTATTCAGTTTGTAGATGAGCTGAGGCACATCAACTTCGTTCGGAAAGTCGGCATGTGCCACCATGCACGATGCATTGACACCGGCATCGGTACGCCCTGCTCCTACCAATGGTACAGGCACACGGACAAGCTTGGCAAGAGCCTCTTCCATAACCTGTTGCACTGTAACAGCATTGGGTTGCACCTGCCAACCATGATAGGCTGCACCATCGTATGAGAAATATATAAAATATCGGAACATCACTTCTCGTTCTTGAGCATTAATATATGGCATGCCGCAAGCGCAGCCGTTTCGGTGCGCAAGCGGGAATTACCCAAGCTTATGGGCTTATAGCCTGCTTCGATAGCCATCTTCACCTCTTCTGGACTGAAGTCACCCTCAGGACCGATAAGGACAGTAGCATCATTTCCCGCTACATGGATATCCTTCAGAAAAGTCTTTTCATCGTCGTAACAATGTGCTATGTATTTTTCACCTGAACGTTCCTGTGATATGAATTTCTTGAAATCAATCATCTCGCCTACTACAGGCTTGCTGTATTTCAGCGACTGTTTCATAGCTGACACTACAATACGTTCAACACGCTCGTTCTTTACCACTTTACGTTCCGAGAAACGACAGTTGAGGAATGTCAGTGTGTCCAGACCTATTTCGGTAGCCTTCTCGGTAAACCACTCCATGCGGTCCATATTCTTGGTAGGCGCAACAGCAATGTGTATATCGCCGTTCCACCCTTTTGGCATAGGCAGTGTCTCTTTTGCCTCGACATAACAGTGTTTTCCTGCAATGGAGCTGATAACCGACTTGTACAGGTTACCTTTTCCGTCAGTTATATCCAATTCAGAACCTGTCGTAAGACGCAATACACGAAGAGCGTGAGCCGCTTCCTCTTCCGAGAGTTCCCAACGCTCAGCTATATCAGGTACATAAAATAGAGCCATTATTCGTATTCTTTTGTGTTTTCCAAATCTGTGGTACTCTTGTGATGACGCGAATCTATTTCCTCTTTCAGTTTCATCGCCAACTCATAGTTTTCCTCTTTTACGGCATTTTCCATTGCTGTACGCAATGTATTCTCATCAGCAGCTGTTATAGGAATTGATATAGCACCGTTCTGTTCATCACGTATGCACATACGGTTAAGCAGTTCCTCATGGATAAATATTGGAGCACCTGCTCTCAAGGCTATGGCTATTGCATCGCTTGTACGTGAATCGACATAAGCATTCTCATCACCCCTAGTGTAATATAGCACCGAATAGAATGTTCCGTCATCTATACGGTCTATAATGACATGCTTCAATTCTATGTCGAAGGCCCTTGTCAACGAACCGAAGAGATCATGCGTCAACGGGCGGCCGATATCGACCTTGCGCAATGCAAAAGCAATAGCCTGCGCCTCAAGCATACCTAGAGCTACAATTATCTTACGCAGCCCCTCCTTCTCCTGAAGCACAAGCACGTGGGCACGATGGTCAGAGGCCTTTGACATCATGTCGGAAACAAACAGTTCAACCATTTTTCACCTTTTTCTCTTTAAATACAAATGCAAATAAAACTGCAATCAATAGTGCATACCCTGCAAAGATACACCAAACTGTTGACCAACCCTCAAAATATGTCTGATTTTGTGTAAAAAAATTTACTGCCGCCTGAGCAACCATTATACCAATGGAAGCACCAAGCCCGTTTGTCATAAGCATGAACAGTCCCTGTGCACCCGAGCGCATGCTTTCGGGAACCTCGTTATTGACAAACAACGAACCAGATATATTAAAGAAATCAAAAGCAACACCATATACAGCCATTGAGAGAACAAAGAAAAAGACACCTGGGATGCCGGGATCGCCAATGGCAAAGAAGAGGAAACGTAAGAACCACGCCAACATTGCAATGATCATGACCCTCTTTATTCCAAACTTACCCAAGAAGAAAGGAATCAGAAGAATACATAGAGTCTCGGACACCTGTGACAACGAGATAAGCATGTTCGTATGCTCAACAGCAAATGTTCCAGCATATTCGGGAATGCTTCCAAAGCCGTTAATGAAAGGATTGGCATATCCGTTTGATATCTGCAATGCAACACCTAGCAACATCGAGAAAAGGAAGAATATTGCCATTCTCTTTTGCTTGAACAGCCTGATAGCCTCAAATCCAAGAGCTGCAGCCAAAGAACGCCTTTCACCACCCTTATTGACAGGACAATAAGGAAGCGACAATGAGTAGATGGCAAGCAAAACTCCCCATGCTGCAGAAGCAAAGAACTGATTATAATTATCCTGGAAACCTGTATAGTCGACTACAAGCATTGAAACAATAAAACCGACAGTACCAAACACGCGTATAGGAGGGAATGACTTTACAACATCATATCCATATTTACCGAGAACAGTGTATGAGACAGAGTTGGAGAGTGCAAGCGTCGGCATATAAAATGCCACACTAACTGTATATGTCCAGAAAATGTCATTGAAAGCGACATTATACCCTTCTGTCATACCAATATAACCGGTTATACCCATGAATATTGCCGCTACCACATGACAGAAAGCCAGCAGACGGTTTGCCGGAATCCAGCGGTCGGCAACTATACCCATAATTGCAGGCATGAATATTGAAACGATACCCTGCATAGAATAGAACCAACCTATTTTTGCGCCAAGACCAAAGACACCAAGATAACGTCCCATAGACGTGAGATACGCACCCCAGACTGCAAATTGCAAGAAGCTCAACACTATAAGCCTCAGTTTGATTTTAGAATTCTGCATACAACCCTTCTTATTTAGATATTATACATTATAGAATTAATATCTAAACCACATAATAGCCATTATGTTCACCGTTATTACCTGAATACTATATCTGTTATTACCTGAGCCTTTACATGATCGTTCAACTTACGCACAAGCGATTTGCGGTTCATCAGCAATTCCTGCCTGAGAACCGACGATGTCAACGTAACGAAAAGCACCTGATTATGTATCTGCAGATTCTTTGTATATGTCTGCACAGCAGAACCGAGTACCTGTGACCACGCCTTTATGAGACGATATTCATTCAAAGGAGTTTCCAACCCCTCCTCACGGCACATTGCACGCACAAGTTCTGCTATAGATTTTGTTTCACCTCTTTTCATATTCATTCTCTACTCTTGACAAGTGTTGCCTCGCCGCGTTTGACCTCGAAAAGTTTGTATTCTCCGTTTATCTTGTCAAGTATGCCATCGATATGCTCGCGGTTTACGTCTGTTATAAAAATCTGACCGAAGTTTTCACCAGATACAAGAGATATTATCTGTTCAACTCTATAGCTGTCAAGTTTGTCAAAAATATCATCAAGCAACAACAAAGGCGTTTCACCACCTTTACGGCGCAAAAAGTCAAACTGCGCCAATTTCAACGATACAAGATAACTCTTGTTCTGACCTTGAGAGCCCTCCTTTTTTATAGGAAAACCATTCAACTGCATAACAAGTTCATCGCGATGGATACCTTTAGATGTATACCCAAGACGACGATCTTCCTGACGCGATGCAACAAGCAATGCCGCAAGATCATTCTCGTCAAGATGAGAACGGTATCGCAACGATACCTCCTCGCCACCACCCACAATAGCACTATGGAATGCCGTAAATATAGGTATAAGTTCATCGATAAACTGTTTGCGACGTTCATGAATACATACAGCCTCGGCAACCATCATCTCCTCCATCAGCGACATCATATCCGCATCCGGTTCACGCTCGCCACGCAAAAGAACATTACGTTGTTGCATAGCCTTGTTGTAACGTATAAGCGCATTCAGATATCCCTTGTCGTACTGCGAAATGACAACATCCATAAAACGACGTCGCTCTTCGCTACCACCAGCAATCAATTCATTGTCGGCTGGAGATACCATTACAAGAGGAATATAACCTATATGGTCAGAGAGACGTTCGTATGCTTTACCACCCCTACGAAACTGCTTCTTGTCGCCGCGTTTGAGACCACAAGAAATTTCATCATCAATACCGCAGTCGTTGGTATATGCACCCTGTAACATAAAATAAGGGGCGTCATGCAGAATATTTCCATTATCGGACGGTGCAATAGCACTCTTGCAGAACGACAAATAATAGACAGCATCGAGCAGATTTGTCTTACCCATTCCATTGCTGCCTATAAAACAATTTATCTTTGGCGACAATGATATATTGACGTCAACAAGATTCCTATAATTCAATATTGAGATATTGTTCAGTTTCACCGTTACAACATTTTGCTTTCATTTGCGAAGATAGCAAAAACCAAACAATAATAACGAATAATCACTTAGCATTTACCGTCAAACAACCTGAAAAGAAGATATATATTCAATGAAAAGTAAAAAAAACGGTTATAATTTTTAATCAATCAAGAATTTGATTAATTTTGCATTTTGTAAATTGTACATAATAAAATATAATATAACTATGAGCAAGAAAGAAACAGAGAAACCAATTCTCGCAGACGAGGTTCTTGGCAAGTCTGAGGCCTTTGTAATCAAACACAAAAACAAATTCGTTGGAACAATCATTGCCATCGTAGCAATTGTAGTTGCCTACCTCGCTTACAACACATTCGTTGCAGAGCCTAAAGAGGCTGAAGCCGCAAAAGCTATATTCAAGGCTGAGCAGCACTTTGTAAACGGCGACTTCGAATCTGCCCTCAATGGTGACGGCATCAACGCTGGTTTCCTTCAGGTTATCGAAGAGAACGGTGGTACAGATGCTGCAAACATGGCTTATGCATATGCAGGTCTTTGCTTTGCACAGCAACAGAACTACGATGAGGCTGTTAAATACCTTGAGAAATACAGCGGTAACGACCAGCTTGTATCTCCAATGGTAAAATATGCTCTCGGTAACTGCTATGCATACCAGGAGAACATCGACAAGGCTATCAAGCTGTTGCTTGAGGCTGCTGACGACGCTGATAACATTGCAGTAAGCCCTAAGTGCTTGTTTGACGCAGCTGCTATGTACGAGAAGCAGGGCAAGGCAGACAAGGCTATCGAACTTTACAACAGAATAAAGAACGAATATCCTCAGGCTCCTGAAGCAGCAAACATTGACCGCTTCATCAACGCAAAGTAAAATAGTAATATTACTTACATAACATCAAGGCCGACCGGAGAAAACTCGGTCGGCCTTGATTGCATTTAAAAAGCAAAAAACTATGGCAACCGAACTAAAGAACCTTTCAAGCTACAACCCAAGCACCACTCCTGACGGAAAAGGGTATAAAATAGGTATAGTATATGCCGAATGGAACGAAGAGATAACACATGCTTTGCGCGACGGCGCTATAAAGACACTGTGCGACAATGGCGTATTGGCCAATGACATAACTGTAGCAAGTGTACCCGGCAGCTTTGAGCTCATATTCGGAGCTTCACAAATGGTAAAAAGCGGAAAGTACGACGCTGTAATAGCGATTGGCTGTGTGATACGTGGAGACACCCCACACTTTGATTACATATGCGAAGGTGTAACATCAGGACTGTCAAAATTGAATGTCGAGTATGATGTTCCCGTAATATTTGGTCTCATAACAACCAACAACCTATTGCAGGCACAGGAACGCAGCGGTGGCCGCTTGGGCAACAAAGGCGATGAATGCGCAGTAACTGCGCTACATATGATGGCGCAGTTCAAGCATAGATAATGCGAGTAGCAATAATCGTGCGGAGCACGGAGTGCGAAAAACGAGCATTATCAATGTGCCAAATCATATGATAGCGCAGTTCAAGCATCAATAATACAAGTTACGAAAGTCGCACACAGTGTAACATTGTTGCACCGTGCGGAACGCTATAAGCGAGTATTATCAATGTGCTGTCATATTCCTGCACATGATACAATAATTCACAAAAACAAATCTCCTCAAAGAGCGCGCTCTTTGAGGAGATTCCTTATTTATCAACTCATTATAATTACTTAAAGTAGCGGTTGTAAAGACCTTCAAAGCCTTTTCCATGACGTGCCTCGTCCTTAGCCATCTCATGAACAGTATCGTGGATAGCGTCAAGATTCAACTCCTTGGCACGCTTTGCAATGCGGTACTTGTCGCTATTAGCCTCAGCCTCTGCATTCATACGCTTGTCAAGGTTTGTCTTTGTATCCCAAACACAGTCACCCAAAAGCTCTGCGAACTTAGCAGCATGTTCAGCCTCTTCCCATGCGTAACGCTTGAAAGCCTCAGCAATCTCAGGATAACCCTCGCGGTCAGCCTGGCGGCTCATTGCCAAATACATACCAACCTCAGTACACTCACCGATGAAGTGGTTGTTAAGATCCTTGATCATCTCATCGTCGCAACCCTTAGCAACACCGATAACATGCTCCTGAACAAACTGGATTGGACCTTCCTGCAACTCGTTGAACTTCTCTGCCGGAACTTTACACATTGGACAACGCTCTGGAGCTGATTCACCTTCATGTATATAACCACAAACTGAACAAATATACTTTTTCATAGTCTTAAAATTTAAATTGTTTATTATTTTATTATATTTTTTATCTCTTTGAACACTTTGGACAGAATCCTTTAAGGTACAACTGCGCATCAGTAATCTCCAGTCCTTCAATACCCTCAACCATTGATAGAAAATCCTTCTTTATCTTCAGGTCAATAATCTTTCCACATCTGTTGCATAGAAAGTGAGCATGATTGCTACAATCACCGTCAAAGCAACGGAATGTATCGTCAATGGTCAACATCTGAATAAGACCTGCATCGACAAAGAGCTTCAATGTGTTATAAACCGTAGTCAAGGAGAGAGATCCTAGTTCATCGCGCAAAGCCTCGTATACAACTTCGGCAGTAGGGTGCTGACAACTGTTGCGCACATATTCGAAGATTGCAAGACGCTGCACCGAAGGACGGATACCAGCCTTTGTCAATTCCTCTTTTAGTTCTGCTCTTGATACCATGATTATTTCTGTTCTTACTGTTTTTTTATATTTCATTTCTGAAACCATTGCAAATATATAATGGTTTTTGATTACATGCAAGCATTTCAGACTTTTTTTTGCAAAATTTTTAAAAAAAATGAAAAAACACAGGAATTTTAAAGTTGAGAGCATGGCTGATTTTTATTTTTCGTCATAAAAGAGTAATTTTGAGACCACATAGTATATACATTATAAAATATAGGAATTTTGCTTTCGATAGATAACATAAGAGTTGACTTTGGTGGAACAAACCTGTTCCATGATGTAAGTTTCATTGTAAACAAAAAGGACAGGATTGCCCTTGTCGGCAAGAATGGTGCAGGCAAGAGTACCTTGATGAAAATTATCGCCGGCATTCAATCGCCATCAGAAGGTGCCATATCAAAACCAAAAGAATTCACCATCGGCTACCTGCCACAGGTGATGCACCACACTGACGGACGTACCGTATATGAAGAGGCTGAATTAGCATTTGCACATATACACGAGATGGAGGAAAAGCTCGAAAAGATGAACAACGAGCTTGCCATGCGCGACGATTATGAGAGCGAGAGCTATCACGAACTGATTGAGGACTACACCCACCTGAACGAACAGTATACCATGATGGGCGGTAGTCATTATGAAGCCGAAATTGAGCGTGCCTTGCAAGGTCTCGGATTCAGACGGGAAGATTTCATTCGCCCGACAAGTGAGTTCAGCGGTGGTTGGCGCATGCGAATTGAGCTTGCAAAGCTACTGTTGCAGCACCCCGATATACTGCTGCTCGACGAGCCGACCAACCACCTCGACATTGAAAGTATCCAATGGCTTGAGCAGTTCCTGGCACGAAGCAGCAATGCCGTACTGCTTGTGAGCCATGATCGCGCATTCCTGAATGCCGTAACGAACAGAACGATAGAAATATCATGCGGCAGAATATACGACTATAAATTGTCGTATGACAAGTTCATGGAGAACCGCAAAGAGCGTCGCGAGCAACAGATACGTGCATACGAAAACCAGCAGAAGGAGATTGCCGACATAAAGGAATTCATAGAGCGTTTCCGCTACAAGCCTACAAAGGCAGTGCAGGTACAGAGCCGTATCAAGCAACTGGAGAAGATGATTCCCATAGAGATAGACGAGGAGGATACAAGCCGTCTACGACTGAAGTTCGCCCCTGCTACACGAAGCGGTAACTACCCTGTCATCTGCAACGACGTTAAAAAGAGCTTCGGCACACACACAGTATTCGAAGGAGTAAACTTCACCATCAACCGTGGAGAGAAAGTTGCTTTTGTGGGACGTAACGGCGAAGGAAAGACAACCATGGTGCGATGCATACTGAATGAACTGACTCATGACGGTGAGATTGTTATAGGACACAACGTAGAGACAGCCTACTTTGCACAGCACGAAGCACAGTTGCTCGACGAGAACCTGACCGTGTTCCAGACCATAGACAATGTTGCTACCGGAGATATCAGACTGCGCATACGCGACATTCTGGGTGCATTCATGTTCGGCGGTGAAGCATCGGACAAGCCTGTAAAGGTGCTGTCGGGCGGTGAGCGTAGCCGTCTGGCAATGATACGTCTGTTGCTGCGCCAGATGAACCTGCTCATTCTCGACGAGCCAACCAACCACCTCGACATGCAATCAAAAGATGTCCTTAAAGAGGCTATACGCGATTTCGACGGAACGGTAATTATTGTGAGCCACGACCGTCAGTTCCTCGACGGGCTTGTGACAAAAGTTTATGAATTCGGCGATGGCAAGGTACGCGAACACCTTGGAGGAATATATGAATACCTTGCAACAAAGAATGCAAGCAATATAAACGAGGCCCTTGCACAAAGCAAAACAGGAACGACAAGCGAGCCGCAACAGAAAGCGGTAAATGAGAACCGTTTGAGTTACGAAGCCGAGAAGCAGATGCAAAAGCAACGACGCAAACTCGAAAAACTTGTAGAAGATGACGAGAAAGCCATTAATGAACTCGAAGGAGCCATATCCGCTTTAGAAACCGTGATGAGCACAGTCGAAGGAAGCACAGAGGAGAATTTCACAAAATATGCTTCGCTCAAAAAACAGCTTGACGAAGTTGTTGAACGTTGGGAAACCAACATGATGAATCTTGAAGAGTTAAACTGATAAATATATTATAATGAAAAAATCAATCATCTGCATGGCTCTTGCCACAGCGCTTGGAGCATGCACAACAAATGAAAGAATGGAATCAAGACTATTGGCAAACATGGATACCACTTATGCACCCGGAATAGACTTTTTCGAGTATGCTACAGGTGGTTGGAGAAAAGCAAATCCGCTGACCGACGAATATGCACGCTACGGACAGTTTGACGCTCTGCGCGAAAACAACCGCGAACAGTTGAAAGTCCTTGTGCTTGAGCAAGCTGCAAAGAAGAGCGAACCGGGAAGTAATGCACAGAAAGTTGGCGACTTGTACAATATGGTTATGGACAGTACACGCCGCAACAGCGAGGGTGTATCGCCCATCAAACCTCTGATTGACGAAATAGCTTCGCTCAAAGAGAGAAGCGACATTGCGATGCTTTTGGCAAAGAACTGCCGCACAGGTATCGGCGGAATGTTCGGTACAGGTGTCGGAACAGATATCATGAACAGCGACAATAATCAGCTTGGCATATACCAAGGTGGAATATCACTACCTGAAAAGGAGTACTACAGCGACAGTGACGAAGTATCGGAAAATATCCGCACCAAGTTCCGCGAATATGTAGTGAACATGTTCAAGATATACGGTTTCAGCGAGGATGAGGCACAAAACAAGATGGAAGCTGTAATGAAAATAGAGACACGCATAGCGGCAAAACACCTTAGCCGCGTAGAGCGTCGCAATCCGCTCAACAGCTACCACAAAATCACATTCGACGAACTGAACAGACAGATTCCAGGATTCGACTGGAGCGCATTCTACAATGCGTTGGGCATCAACGGCATCAAAGAAGTGAACCTTGCGCACCCCGAAGCCATCAAGGAAGCTGTTGCCATTATCAACGACACTCCTATGGAGGAACTCATCGCATACCTGCAATGGAGAGCCATGCGTTCGACATCAAATGAGTTGAGCGACGAAATCGAGGCTGAAACATTTGCATTCTACGGCACTGTAATAAGTGGCAAGAAAGTACAGCAGCCACGTTGGAAACGCGCACTTGAAGCTGTAAACGGTGCATTGGGCGATATCATCGGTGAGCTATATGTTGAAAAGCACTTCCCGCCTGCTGCCAAAGAGCGCATGACACAGCTTGTAAAGAACCTGCAGGTTGCTTTGGGACAGCGCATCGACGCACAGGAGTGGATGAGCGACGAGACAAAGAAAGCCGCTCATGAGAAATTGAACACTTTCACTGTAAAGATCGGTTATCCCGACAAGTGGGAGGACTACAGCAAGCTCGCTATCGACCCAGCATTGAGCTACTATGAGAACTGTCGCAAGATGTCAGAGTTCGGTTGGGAAAAGCATGTCGAGGAGAACTGGGGCAAACCTGTAGACCGTACCAAATGGTTCATGACACCACAGACCGTAAACGCATATTACAACCCGACAACAAACGAGATCTGCTTCCCTGCCGGCATTCTTCAATATCCTTTCTTCGACATGAACGAGGATGATGCATTTAACTACGGAGCTATCGGCGTTGTAATCGGCCACGAGATGACTCACGGATTCGACGACCAAGGCCGTCAGTTCGACAAGGACGGTAACTTCGCAAACTGGTGGACCGAAGAGGACAGCAAGAGCTTCAACGAACGCACACAGGTTATCATCGACTTCTTCAACAATATCGAAGTTCTTCCGGGACTTAAAGCAAACGGACAGCTCACTGTTGGCGAGAACATTGCGGACCACGGCGGATTGACCATCGCTATGCAGGCATTCCAGAATGCAACTAAGGATAACCCACTACCCGAAAAGGACGGCTTCACAGCCGAACAGCGCTTCTACCTCTCATACTCTAACGTATGGGCCGGCAATATCCGCGACGAAGAGGCACGTAACCTAACAAAGAGCGACCCTCACTCGCTTTCACGCTGGAGAGTGAACGGTACTCTTCCACACATTGACGAGTGGTACACTGCATTCGGCATTACAGAGAATGACCCGATGTTCGTACCTGCCGAAGAGCGATTGAGAATTTGGTAACAGACAACAACAATGCCAATAAAAGTACCTGCCGGATTACCGGCATTACAGAACGTAATAGACGAAGGAAGTGCAGTGAAGGTGTTAGAAACACCTACTGCACGTACCTTGCGTATAGCACTGCTCAACATAATGCCGATGAAGGAGACCACAGAGGCCGACTTCATACGCCTGCTTGCTACATCGGACGAAGAGATTGAACTTACACTGCTCAAGCTCGACACCCACACGCCAAAACATGCAAGCCCCGAACATATGAGCCGTTACTACACATCGTTCAACGAGGTTAGGAACAGCCGTTTCGATGGGTTGATAATCACAGGCGCACCGATTGAAAAGATTGAGTACGAAGAGGTGACATACTGGCCTGAACTATGCGAAATATTCGAATGGGCAAGAAAGAACGTCACATCGACGCTGTATATCTGCTGGGCTGCACAGGCTGGTGTGTATCAGAAATTCGGAATACATAAATATCTGCTTCCGTCAAAGATGTTCGGTATATTCCCACATACTATTGCAAAGCCAGAGATACCATTGTTTGAAAGTATTGAAGAGCCAATATATGTTCCTCACAGCCGTCACACGGAGTTGCACCGCGAGGATATTGTAGCAGAAGAAAGGCTTGAACTGCTTTCGGAATCAGAACTTTCGGGAGTGTATATTATGCAGGAAAAGGGGACAAAGGATTTCTTTATAACAGGACACTCCGAATATGCCCTCTACACCCTTGACGGAGAATACAAGCGCGACGTTGCAAAGGGATTACCAATTGAGTTGCCGTTGAACTACTACCACGACAACAACCCTGCCAACGAGCCTGTTAACCGTTGGCAGGCAACAGCATGGAAATTGTTCGGCAACTGGCTAAAATATTATTGCAAATAAATGATAGGAATTATGGATAAAGCATTCTCAAAAGACTACACTATCACCTGTTATGAGGCAGACGCGAACCAACTTATGCGTCCTACAGCAATGCTCGACCTTATGCAGGAAGCTGCGAACGTAAACGCGTCTACATTGGGATTCGGTTACGACGAGATGATGAACAGCAATACAGCGTGGGTGCTGTCACGCATACATGTAAAGTTCAACATTACCCCCAAATGGCGCGACGAGGTAAACCTCAAGACATGGCACAAGGGCGTATCAAAGCTATTTTATCTGCGCGACTTCATACTGAGCGACAAGGAGGGCAACCCGATGGTACTTGCAACAACATCCTGGCTTATCATCGATATGAACACACGCCGATTGGTACGCAACAGCGACCTTGCGTTAAGCGACATAGCCATACATGCCATTGAGACACCTGCCGACAAGGTTGTCATACCGGTTGATATTGAACCGGAACTTGTAAGGAAGCACCCTGTAACATGGTCAGAGATAGACACAAACGGACACGTGAACAACGTGAAATATGCAGTTTGGGCTATTGATGCCGTAAAACAAGAGGACATCAAGGAAAAGCCATTGAAGGAGCTGCTCATCAACTACGATGCAGAGGTTATGCCGGGCGATGTGGTAAAAATCTCACGCGTACGCCAAGAGACCGAAGAAGGCATTGTCTATTACATAACAGGCAAGGTTTCGGACAAACAGAATTTCAGTGTGAAATTGTTGTTTTAAAGTAAGAATGACCGGCACTGCCGGTCATTCTTACTTTAAAACAATCTTCTTTGCTTTCGTCTTACAACAAAGAATATTATGACATTCAATATCAGCACCAATAAAGGAGAGAAGATTCGAGCATCGTCCAAATTAAG
>JAEIGA010009459.1_pt1 | contig 14747 bp, 12 predicted proteins | sample 9270691 | NCBI WGS metagenome assembly JAEIGA01 (sample SAMN17057246, study PRJNA624740) | gut metagenome | biome: biome; isolation source: fecal sample | host: Bos grunniens | place: China: Xizang | collected 2019
ACAATTTATCGGCTACTATTTTTTTGTACGCAGGCATTTGATATGTTGGGCATACATCCCATTTAAAGGATTGCTCTGCACACTCTTCTGTGGCAATCACGCACTCCCAACCATTCGCCTGCAACCATTCCACCAATGTGAGAACACGAGGTGAATAGGCTGGCGGAGCAATGGCTTCACATAATATGAGGATGCGCTTTTTCATTACAACAGATTCAATAATTTAGGATACAACGAACGGTGATATCCTTCTTTTGTTACAATCGTGTTATGCCACAATAATACCAATTCTCCTGCATTTTGATGCACCTTCTCAAACAATCGCTGACATTCAAAATACGCCTCATCTTCATTCAATCCCATATATTGCGCATTGCTCAGTGTACAGTCCATTACCGTCATAGGGTGTAGGGTCAAATCGGTCAACTCCATTGTTTTGGGGTTAATCCATCGAACTGCGCGTGTAGTTTGCAGGCGAAAACCTATCTGATCAGCAAACATCATAGTAAAGTCATCCTTTACTCCCACATCCACTAGGTGTTGCATTTGATCTATACTGCAACGCAAGTAGTGACTACGATGTAAACTTCTATCGATCTCTCCGTTTTGACAGGTTTCACCTCCATAGTAGCTTGAGTGCCAGCCTAACTTTGCTTCACTATGTTTGATGAGTCTCTTGGCGGTGGTAAAATCCGTACCATCTAACTTATATTGAGGGTAATCATAGCCTTTCCCGTTGGTGTCTTTTATGAAGTAAACCACTTCCGCTCCCTCTACCTTCTTATCTTGCTTTATCAGCCATGAGAATGTGAAGGCAGGGTCGTTATGCACATCTTTTAGTGCTGCCAGTACTTTATGCCAATGTCCACGTACCAATCCGCCGATTGCTCCACGCCAGTGGCGGTATTGCTCCACGGAATCCACATCATGCGTCAAATAAATCTTGTGATACGAAGGGGTAGGCATCGGTAACTCCAAAAGCTTCATTAGCAAACGCGAATACTCATCCACTGTGGGAATCATCAAACGATTCTTTTTGCCTAAAATTGAGTATTTGGCTAAGAATCGGCCATGATCATCTCGTTCTGTATTGATCAATTCTTCAGCTCGTGAAATATAGAAAAAGGTATTGTAGATGATATCCGTACGGATGATCCATTTCTTTTCTCCTCTAGGTTCTACAACTACATCTTCAAAACTGGGTAGCACAATTTGTTTTCCTAATTTTCCATTAGGAATAATAACTACTGCATAGTTGTCCCATTCGGCTTCATTGGCAGTATAACCAACCCTCTTAGCAGCTTCTGCGTTACTGTATAGTAGAAAGCTCGTGATATATTGAATGATATCTCTCATTTTGGCGACAAAGGTACAAAAAAAAATGCAGATATCCAAATATATCTGCAATTTTCCTTCTTTTCTTTCTACATATATGTAGAACTATTTCTTCAACGCATTAACCAACATTCCGCAGGCAGCCAAAATATCTTCGCCTCTACTTTTGCGAATCGTGGTTGTGATTCCTTTTTCCGTCAAATAATCGCGCAGCCATTCCATCTGCTTTTCGCTAGAAGAGGGAAGTGGCTTTTGGCCGATTTCATTGTCAGGCGATGCGTGAAAACGGATCAGGTTGATTCTACAATCCAACCCCTTCAATATCCTGAGCAATTCATTTGCGTGCTTTGCGCTATCATTGCTACCGCCCCAACAGATGTATTCAAAACTCACTCTTCGCTGATGCGACCAATCATATTGCTTTAGCAGCGCTACTACATCACTCAAGTGATGTGCTTTTTCTACGGGCATAATCTCTTGGCGTTCACTACTAAATGGATTGTGCAAGGATATGGCCAAATGACAATCACTCTCCTCTATAAATCGCTTCAATCCCTTGATGATTCCTACCGATGACACCGTTATGCGTTTTGGCGACCATCCGCATCCCCACGCACTAGTCATCACATTCAGCGATGCTAGTACATTGTCTAGATTATCCATAGGTTCACCTTCTCCCATATACACGACATTGGTCAGTTTATCCGCATCAGGAATTGAGAAAATCTGATTCAATATATCGCCAGCATCTAAATGACCGTGAAATCCTAGGGTTCCTGTCATACAGAATTTACATCCCATCTTACAACCAGCTTGTGTGCTCACACATAATGTCGCTCTATCGTTATCTGGGATATATACTGATTCTATATATTGCTCTCCCACCTTGAAGAGATATTTCTTTGTTCCGTCCTTAGATACCGCTTCTGCTACAGGTTCGTGTCGCCCAATAGTATATTCCTCTTTCAGTTTTTCTCGCCCTTTTAGCGAGATATTGCTCATCTCGTCTATAGATTGGGCTCGCTTCACATACAGCCATTCTGCTATTTGTTTACCTGCAAAACGAGGCAGCCCAATCTCTTGGGCAATAGCTTGCAGCTCTTCTAATGTTTTTCCTAATAATTTTTTCATACTCTCTTGCACAGAAAAAGGGTAGGTTTGTCTCCAAGACGAGCGCCTATGATTGTATGTGTATCGCTATCTTTAACTTTCAATTTCTTTCGTAGCTGGTCCGCCGTTATAGGGTAGTTGCGGGTCATCACATTAGCGTTGATCCCCTTCGCCTCTTTGATGTTTGTCTCTACGATCTCCCACACTCTTCCTGGAAAATCTGCTACATAATCTTTCGATAGATATAGATGCGTGCTCACCCCCATCTTGCACAGCCCGTATCGCTCTCCAATCAACTTATACGCACCACTTTTTATAATGGCGGCATTGGGTTCGTAGATATAGGCTTCTTTATCGATAAGATGACTCCACTCTTTATGGTAGATCAAGCATTCTGACAACTTTTCTTCATCTGCCAGAAAGCAGAATACTTGTTGTGTTTGATCATCTAATATATTTGTAGCGTATATTTTCCCTTCGCCTTCTGCTTGAACTAACAGCACTTCTTTTACCTCATTCTTTACTGCTACAATATGTATATCAAACGACATATCTAAGCTGCGCAAAGCTGCTGTAATATCTAGCATTGGACTCAACTTTATGACCACTTTTTTTGCTTGTTTCAGAATAGGTAGTAGCGTAATCACATTGGGTACGCAATCTTCTATTCGAAACACTTTTCCTCCGTGGGTATCTCGACGAGCAGGGTCCAAATAGATCAGAGTATCTTCTAAATCTTTATATTCAGTCAAAAACTCCTCTGCACTACTATTATGCACCACCACATACGGACGGGTCATTTCAAAATTATGCTTTGCTATGCGGCACAACTCCTCATTTCTCTCTATATAATGTGCCTCCGCCACATACTCACTCATAAAGTACATATCCACCCCATAGCCGCCTGTTAGATCCACCAAACGCGAGTATTCGCCGCTCTTGGTCGTCAATCCTGCTTTATAGCGAGCAGTTATCTCGCTACTACATTGCTCACACGACAATCTTACGGGATACCACCAATCTTCTATTTCTGCAAAACTAGGCAGCTTATCGCGTGTGCGCTGGCGCCCCTCCACTTGTTGCAACATAAAGCGAAACTCTTCATCCGTCAGATGAGCATAACGCTTGCGTTGCAAGGCCAATTCTTCCACGCGAATATTTTCCATACCTATCCCAATAGTCGTATGTCTGTCAATACTTTCGCATTGCTAGCCTCGTTCAGTTTATTGACGATGGTATAGCGCTGCTCAAATAATTGCTGACGCAATGCTGCAGAATGAATATGCACATATAGCACTCCATTCTTCACCTCCATCTCGCCCGTAAATGGCACAACACTCTTACCCAAAACCTCTACCCATAGAGTAGGGATCTTGCGCTCCAATAAGGTGGTCTCGGCTTCTGTTCCGCGGAAGAACTCGGCCAAGAGATTGCCCAATGATTCAGCTTTATGCTTTGCCATCCTTAGCGTAGTAATAGCCTTTGTTGAGTTCTGAGAGTAGTTCCGTATGGAATGCCGTTTAACTTGTATAGGCGTTTCAATTTTATTCCATATTTTTGTGAAATCTCCCATGCCGTATCACCAGGACGGAAATAGTAGTAACTATATTTTCTTCCTGATTTATTCTTTTTGGCATACACATATACCATATCACCAGGTTCCAATTCTCGACCATCTAACGCGTCATTATATTTGCGCAATGTCTTTTCGCGCATGTTCAAGTAATATGCTAGTGATGCGTAAGTCTCTCCTTCTGTGGCAATTACATAGCGAATGCCATTCCTGAATCCAGATGCGTGATTGTTGTATAATTGCAGATCTTCCATCGGAGGATATACATAGTCATTTATACCTCCTTTGGCAGCATGAATGATGGTGTTTGATTCGGTGGACTCCCATGTCGCATCAGAAGGACTGACAAAACCGCCATTTACTAAACTCTTGTCAAAAGTTAGACTTTGCAAATCATACAACTCGATTATGTCAATCAATTTCTCCGCATATTTAGGGTCAGTGGCATAGCCACATGCTTTCAATCCGTGTGCCCAGGCTTTATAATCACCTACTGGAATTACAAACAGAGATGCATACCGATCGCGCAACAAAAATAAGGAGTGATCCTCATACGAATCACGCACATTAGCATATTTACGAAAACATTCGTTTTTCCTATCGTCATCAGCTGATACACGACTTCCCTTCCAATCTGAGGTACATTTAATTCCAAAGTGGTTTTTTGCATCTACTGCCAATTCAGAACGACCAGCTGACGATTCTAACAATCCCTGAGCCATAGTAATGGAGGCGGGGATTTTATACTTGCGTTGTTGCTCTATTGCCAAATCCTTATATTTTGCAATATAATGTACAAAATTGGCATTCTTTGACTGAGCTTGCATCAATAGCCCGAAGGACAATAAGGTCGCGAATAATACTAATCTCTTCATATGTTTATTTTATCAATAATTTCTAATTACTTAGACTGTTTCGGCTGCAAAGGTACAAAAAAAAATACACATATGCAAGTATTTTTGCTTTTTTATTCTTTCAATTTTGAGTAAGATAGAACTTACTCTCGTGATACAATCTTATTCTTGTGATACAATCTTATTCTTGTGATACAATCCTATTCTTCTGATATAATTCTTGTGATATAATTCTATTCATCTCATTATGCGGACTCTATTATAGCTCCTTTTCTTGCATCTCCAATCTCGAAAACGATAAATCCTTAACAATTTACCAATAAATACCTTTAATTTACTTAGTGATTACTTAGTTATTAGTTAGTTATTAGTTAGCGATTAATTAGTTATTAGTTTTATTTTAAGCAAATAGTAACGCATTATTTGTGACTTTGAAAAAAAAATACTACCTTTGCACGCGATTATTATACTAGGTAACTCGTATAAAATCGAAAATAATGGAAAAATATAGACTTATATAATAACATTAAAACATCAAAACAATGAAAAAACTTTTCTTCTTATTTCAAGTATCGCTATTTTCATGCTTTGCTGTTGCACAATCAGCAACAGCCATTGCTGTAAATTTGGATTTAGATTCTTCTTCTCTCCCAGAGGCTGTTAATACTGAGGTAGAGGTGGTTAATGATTTCCTTTTGGAATTGCTTGAGGATTCTGCTATTGTTGCGGCTCTCGAACAAGCTGCTGAAAATGTGGTTCTTGATGTCCAAGAACAATCTGTTGAAGAAGTTCTTACAGTTACTGAGGAAGTTGTTGAAGTATTAGAGCAACTTGATGCAATCGTACAACCTGTTGAGCAAACCCTCGAATTGGTTTCTGATCTCGTAGGCGACTCTGTTCTTTCTGCTACAATTGAAGAGGCAATCCAAGAGGCTGCTATGGAAACTGTTGAGCAAGTTATGGAGGAGTTGGTGACTGTTGCTTCTGAACCTGTTGCTCCTGTGGCTGTTCCACAAGTGGCTTTGACAGTAGAAGAGACTACTCTAACAGATTCTACACTCACAGTTGTACCTGCAGTACAACCTGTTGCTCCTGTCGCAGTTCCTACTACTGATACTGTTGTGTTGGTTACTGAGACCGTTGAACTTGCTGAGGTTGCTGAACTTACTACAACTACTGATACCGTATATGTTCAACAAGTTGTTACTCTTGATACTCTCACTCAACCTGTGAAAGCTGAAATCACCAAACTTGTGACCGAACTTGTAGCTCAACCTTCTAAGCAATTGAAATATGTAGATTGCGCAACTACTCTTGAGGCTGAGAGTGGCGCTGTCAGCAAGAAAATTGCATTGACAGACCCTACTACCGAGAAAATCAAAGCTGACTTGGTTGGATGCACAGTTTCCGATCATAAAGATGGCTATGGTGGCGAGGATTGGAATGTGACTATCTCTGAGAATAATATTGTAAAAGTACAAATCGTTGCTAAAAAATCATACGAGCAATTCTATTACTGCAATGTAAATCTTGTTTTGCAACAAACAGGTGGAGCTATCCTTGTTTCTTGCGAGCTTGTCTACGAGGTTGGCGTTGCTGATTGGGAACTCAAATCTGTTATTAGCCAACAAATTAACTATGTTAAGACAGGTTTCTATGATAAGTTTGTCATCTTAGGTACTGCTGCTTATTCTAACGATGGTCTTGCTATGTATCAACCACTTATCAACCAATCTGCTTCTGTTTTGGCTGTTGGTGGTGTATATTTTAATGGAGTTGAGTGGAAGAAATTCTACCAAATTATCCCAGCTGACTGCGTGGCATACATCAACGATGTACTCGTTCAAGATGCTCAAATTCATTTTGTAGAGTTCCCATATTAATTTTAGCAAAATAGCCTCCCTATGAAAAAAGTTTTATTGGCATCTTTGATAGGATTGCTCTTTGCAAGTTGTGGCAATATCTACAACTTTGAAGGAGCAACACTGAAAACGATTCCTATCCGAATTGAAGCGCACGAGTGGCAATATTCTAATGCGGATAACAATAATTATTTCTTTGCAGATTTCTCAGAAATGTACGAAATCAACAGAGAAGTATTTGACAAAGGTGAAGTAAAGGTATATTTAGTTACCAACAAATCTACTGCTTCTGCGCAAAAGAATCCTCTGCCATACTCTTTACACGCCGAGGAGTATAATGGTAAAGAGTGGATCTTCTATACTCAAACGATTGATTATGCATATGGCGTGAAGTGGTTGAGAGTATACTTCTCAATGAGCGATTTTGAATATGAGATAAATGAATCCATCAATCCTCCTGCTATGGATTTTGATGTAGTGATTACTTATCCTCAGGATTAATGGTTTATCCACAAAATATTGAGCAAAAAATAGATTTTCAGGTCATCCGTGATGGCCTGAAAATTTATTGTATATCTCCTCTTGGCAAAGAACGGGTAGATGCCATGCAATGGCTCACACACTATCCTGCTGTGCGCGATTTACTCAATCATGTGCGAGAGATGATGACCCTCTTGCAAGATCCAACACTTTCTTTTCCTCAAGGCGAAATTTATGACCTGCGTGAAGCGCTTTCGCGCATTCGTATTGAGGGACTTTTTATGGATGAAGCTGAGCTCTTTCAACTCCGAAAAATGCTCGACTACGCAGCTCAATTAGAGCGCTTTTTCCTAACTTTGGATCACACTAAATATCCTATTCTCTCTTCTCCCCAAGCCACTCACCAATCTCCTATTGCTAATACCCTTATATCGTCCATAGATCGTATCCTAGATCGATATGGTAAGATGCGCGACAATGCATCGCCCGAACTAGCTCGTATCCGTAAGGAGATTAGCGCTTCGCAAGGTTCTGTCAGCCGTGCGCTCAACGCTATTTTGCGCCAAGCACAAGCCGAAGGTATTCTAGATAAAGATGCAGCTCCTACTATGCGTGAAGGACGATTGGTATTGCCCGTTCCACCTGCATACAAGCGTAAGATAGGTGGTATTGTGCATGATGAATCGGCCACAGGAAAAACTGTCTTCATCGAACCACAACAGGTTGTAGAGGCCAACAATCGTATCCGTGAATTGGAGGGAGAAGAGCGACGCGAGCGTATGCGAATCCTGCTCGAGATTACTGCACAGATTCGCCCTGAGATACCCCAAATACTTTCCACCGAAGACTTCCTTGGAGACGTGGATTTCTTGCGTGCGAAGGCCCTTTTTGCGATGGATATCAAGGCCATAGTGCCAGAACTTACTAAGCATCCTATGATTGATTGGCGCGAGGCATATCACCCTGTCTTGTTGCTCAATTTCCGTCGTCAGGGCAAGACAGTAGTGCCACTCAGCATCCGGCTGACCGATAATAGAATACTCGTTATTAGTGGTCCTAATGCCGGAGGTAAGTCCGTGTGTCTCAAAACGGTAGCTCTTTTGCAATATATGCTGCAATGTGGTTTGCCTGTTCCTATGCATGAATCAAGTAAGATGGGATTCTTCAAGCACCTACTCATTGATATTGGCGACGAACAGTCCATCGAAGACGATCTATCTACCTATTCATCCCACCTTCGAAACATGAAGCACTTTGTGCGTTATGCGGATGCCCATACTTTACTTCTCATAGATGAGTTTGGTACAGGTACCGAACCTATGATTGGTGGAGCTATTGCTGAGGCTGTGCTCTCACAACTCAATGAGCAACATGCTTTTGGCGTCATCACTACTCACTATGGTAATCTCAAACACTTTGCCGAACAGACTCCTGGTGTCATCAATGGTGCGATGCTGTATGATCGTGGACAACTCAAACCACTCTTCCAACTATCTATCGGTCAGGCAGGTAGTAGTTTTGCAGTTGAAATAGCACGTCAAATCGGACTACCAGAATCCATCATTCAGCGAGCTACAGATATCGTAGGTGAAGAACATATTGATTACGACAAACATCTTCAAGATATCGCACGCGACAAACGCTATTGGGAAAACAAACGACAGAATATCCGCCAAAAGGAGAAGCACTTGGAGGAGAAGATTGCTCACTATGAGGAGCAAATGGCAGGTATCAAGGCCAAGAAGCGCGCAATAATCGAGGAGGCTAACGAGCAAGCTGCTGATATTCTGCGTAAAAGTAATGCCACCATCGAACGCACTATTCGTGAAATCAAAGAGGCAAAAGCAGAGAAAAAAGCCACTCAGCAAGCTCGTGAGAAAGTTGAAAATCTCAAACAAAAGGTGGAAAATCAGTCTAAAAAGGCTACTCAATCAGCCAAGGCTGGTGTACCTAATCCATCGACTACCTCTGCCAAACAGGACAAGATCCTCCGTTCGTTGAGCGACTTGAAGATGCTCACTAAGAATCCTACTAAGTTAATACAAGAAGACAACAAGTCTTCTATGAAACATCCTTCCCTTCAAGTGGGTGCAAAAAGTAGGTTAGTATCTTCCACGGTGGCCGATGAATTGCGTCGACGCAAACTCTCTTTCTCGCGTGAGTTGGATATCCGTGGACTTCGTGCAGACGAGGCGCTTGAGACTATTATAGCATATATCGACGATGCTCTGATGGTCAATGCTGAGATGGTTACTATCCTTCATGGTACAGGTACGGGTGCCCTCAAGCAAGTCGTTCGTGATTACTTGTCTGAGCGCCAAAAATCTATGCGACGCCTCAAGACGGGCGACATCTCTTTCCATGATGGCGATCCAGATCGTGGTGGAGCTGGTATTACTATTGTCGAATTATAATTATGATTATATACTTCGGCATAGGTACTAATCTTGGTGATCGCGAAGCGAATCTGCGTGCAGCATTGCGTTTGCTGGACGAGAGAGTAGGCCAACAACTTGCCTCCTCTTCTATCTATCGTAGTGCACCTCAGGGTTTCTCGTCCGACAATGAGTTTGCGAATATTGCTGTTGCCTATCTCACTAGTCATTCTCTTGAAAATCTGTTACTTATCACGCAGCAAATCGAGCGTGAGATGGGGCGAACTCAAAAATCTGTTGGCGGCGTATACTATGATCGAATTATAGATATAGATCTTCTTCAAGCCACTCATCACTCATCACTCATCACTCATCACTCATCTAATCTTACGCTTCCTCATCCTCGTATGCAAGAGCGTGATTTTGTAATGATTCCGTTGAAAGAAGTGGAAGATATATTAAACAGCAAATAGTCAAATTTACGAACTTCCAATGACTGTTCTATACGAAGATAATCATATTATTGCCGTCAGTAAGACTTGCCATGAGATTGTGCAAGGCGATAAGACGGGCGATACTCCGCTCTCAGAGACGGTGAAGGCTTATATCAAAGAGAAGTACAATAAACCAGGTGAAGTCTTTCTTGGGGTTACACATCGTCTTGATCGTCCTACTACGGGCGTTGTGTTGTTTGCGCGAACTAGCAAAGCCCTTTCTCGTCTCAATGAAATGTTTAAGTCTCACGAGAAGATACAAAAGACATATTGGGCTATTGTCCAAACGCCACCGCCTACTGCTCAAGGACGATTAGAGAATTACTTGTGGCGAAACGAAAAACAAAATAAATCCTTTGTTGTTAAAGCTGGTACAAAAGATGCCAAGCGTGCGGTGCTTTCCTATAAAGCCGTTTCTCAAAGCGATAGATATACCTTGCTTGAAATTAATCTAGAGACAGGTCGTCATCATCAAATACGCTGTCAATTAGCTGCTTTAGGATGTCCCATCAAGGGTGATCTGAAATATGGTGCTAAACGAAGTAACCCTGACGGAGGAATATCTTTGCACGCTAGAAAAATTGAATTTATTCATCCGGTCAGCAAATTGCCAATTACGATCACAGCTCCTGTTCCAGAAGATGCACTCTGGAGTGCACTTGAAAATAATATCTAATTATGAAGAAAATATTTTTACTAACAATAGCTCTCTTCTCTGTATCCATCGCTTTTGCCTGCACCTCTTTTATCATTAGTGGTAAAGCTACACCATCTGGCAAACCGATGATGTTTAAACATCGTGATACCGACGAACTCAACAATCGCATAGCTCATTTCCAAGGTGAAAAATATGCGTTTATGGGATTGGTCAACTCACCTTCGTTAGATGGCGAAGTATGGGCTGGTATGAATGAGGCTGGTCTCTGCATCATGAACACAGCTTCATATAATCTACGCGAAGATAAGTTAGATTGTGCAATGGATCGTGAGGGCGAACTGATGTATCATGTTTTAGGTCAATGTGCTACGCTACATGATTTTGAGTCGTGGCTCGAAACCTATCCTCAACCATGGGGAGTGGAAGCTAATTTTGGTCTTATAGACGCACAGGGTGGAGCGGCATATTATGAGATCAACAATCATCGTTGGATCAAATATGATGTCAACGAAGAGGCGAATGGCTATCGAGTGGTTACTAATTTCAGTTTCGCGGGCCGATATGAGGATTACGAAGGTTGGGAACGCTATCAAACGGCTAGTACCATTATGCAGGAGAAATTCTCTCGCGAGACGGAAATGACAGCTATTGATGCGATTAATTATTTCTCACGCACATATCGACACGAGGTGTTGCAAGTAAATTATACATCAAGTAATGCTCCAGAATATGCTGTAGATCAAGATTTTATACCACGCCGTATCACTTCGGCTGTGATCGTTTTTGAGGGAGTTAAAGCTGGTGAAGCACCTATCCATACCATTATGTGGTCGGCTTTGGGTTATCCTGCTAGTGCAGTGGCCATACCTCTGCTAATGAATGCAAAATATCTGCCTAGTTATATGTCTGCGCGTGGAAAGAAAGGTGATGCCCTACATAGCGAGATTTGCGATGCATCGCTCATGATTAAAGACGCATGGATATTCCCTATGAAGATTAGCAATGGCAAACGCTATGTCAGTTTGCAAAATGTATTGATTGGTACGGATGGAAAACCTGCTATACTATCATGTGTTAACCAGGTAGAATTGGAGATACAAAAGGATTTTCTGCCACTTTATCGCCAATGGAGAGAAGGAGCACTACCTGATCAAGCTTTCTATAAATGGTATGAGCAAATCACCAGAAAGTGGATGAAAGATTATTATTCGGCCTTTGGTCCTTGGTTAACTAAATAACAAAAACGCACTTCGTTGGAAGTGCGTTTTTCGTTCGTATCTATTATTTTCGTACGGGATCGCAGGTTAGATCTATGCCCAGTTTGCGGAATATCTTTCGATCTACTTCGGATAGCATGACTGTTGAATGTACTTGGCAACCAGATAGTTGTGGAAGTGCATCTAAGGTTTTTCGGCAGTTGTCATCGTGCAAAGAAAGCACTGAAAGTGCCACGAGTACCTCATCTGTGTGCAGGCGTGGGTTGCGACCGCGCAAATAGTTGATCTTAGTATGTTGGATTGGCTCAATCATCTCTTGTGGGATTAGCTTTACATTGTGATCAATACCTGCCAAATATTTGGTAGCATTGAGCAAAAGTGCAGCGCTAGAGCCCAATAGGTCGCTTGCCTCGGCGGTAATGATAGTACCGTCGTGAAGTTCAATAGCCGCTACTGCGGTGCTATTATCGCGTTCTTTACGCTCCTTGGCTGCCACTGTGCATCGGCGATCTTCGGTAGAGATACCCACCTGCTTGAAAAGACGACCGATACGATTGACTACCGCCTCGCTGATATCACCGTTAGCGAAGTCATTGAGTGCATGGTAGTAACGACGGATAATCTCTTGCTTACTAGCTACGCAGCATGCCTCATCATCGTCAATACTACAACCTACCATATTCACACCCATATCGGTTGGCGATTTGTATGGATTGTGTCCGTAAATACCTGTAAACAAAGCATCTAGTACAGGGAAAATCTCTACATCACGATTGTAATTAACCGCAATCTTGCCATATGCCTCCAAGTGGAATGGGTCAATCATGTTGACATCGTTGAGGTCAGCAGTAGCAGCCTCGTATGCCATATTAACAGGGTGCTTGAGTGGTAAGTTCCATACTGGGAAAGTCTCAAACTTAGCATATCCCGCTTGGTTGCCACGCTGATGTTCGTTGTAGAGTTGGCTCAAGCAAACCGCCATCTTACCACTACCAGGACCAGGAGCTGTAACGACTACCAATGGACGGGTGGTCTCGATATAGTCGTTCTTACCAAAACCATCGGCAGAGTCAATAAGCGTTACGTTGTGTGGGTAGCCCTCGATGGTATAGTGGAAGTAGGTCTTAATACCTAATCGCTCAAGGCGTTGGCTATACATCTGTGCGGATGCCTGACCACTATAGTGGGTGATAACCACGGAGTTAACAAGGAAACCACGGCTCATGAACTCCTCACGAAGACGTAGTACATCCACGTCATAGGTGATACCTAAGTCTTGGCGCACTTTGTTCTTCTCAATGTCGGCAGCAGAGATGACGATGACAATCTCCAATGTATCACGCAGCTGCGTGAGCATAGTGAGTTTGCTATCAGGTTGAAAACCCGGTAGCACACGGCTAGCGTGGAAATCGTCAAAGAGCTTGCCGCCCAATTCTAGGTAGAGTTTGTTGCCGAACTGCGCAATGCGTTCTTTGATATGCTCCGACTGTATGCGGATGTATTTCTCGTTGTTAAAAGGAGTCATGTTTCTTTCTCCAAAATTATAGTATATTATAGAAAATTACTTAAAATTTTATACCAATTTGACTGTTTAATATTGGATAATTTTGGGATAATTTTTTACAATTTTTGTTTTTTATTATTCTTCTGGGTTATGACCGTCGAAGCAGTATGTGCAGACTTTGCACTTAGGCAGGCCGATGGCAGCTATGAGGTCTTCTATGCGAGTGTATTTGAGCGATTTGAGCGCAAAACGATCACGCAATGCACGAATCATTCGTTGATACTCCAACGAATCAGTTGTGGCATATGCTTTGATTCGTTCTGGATTATTGGCTGCTTCTTCACCTTCTAATTCCGCTATGATTCGTCGTGTGATCAACTCAAGATCAGATTTCGAAGTGGTAAAGTTCGTAAACGGACAACCATAGAATATAGGAGGACATGCAATACGCATATGTACCTCCTTGGCACCTGCATCTAGTAAGCAACGTGTATTGTCACGGAGCTGTGTGCCACGCACAATAGAGTCGTCGCAGAACAGTACACTCTTGCCGCGAAGGATAGAGTAGTTGTGGATGAGTTTCATCTTTGCTACCAATTCGCGTTGGGATTGTTGCGAAGGAGTAAACGAGCGAGGCCATGTAGGGGTATACTTGGTGATAGCACGTTGGTAAGGCACGCCTGATGTGTGGGAGTAACCAATTGCCATGCCGATACCTGAGTCTGGAATTCCGCAAACACAGTCGGCTTTTACATCATCGCTTTTACCCATAGCTTGACCGCAAGCATAACGCACTTCCTCTACATTGCGACCCTCGTAATCGGAGGTAGGGAAACCATAATACACCCATAGAAAAGAGCAGATTTGCATCTTGTCATTGGGTTTGCGCAATTGCTCTATGTGGTCTGGATATACGCGTACAATCTCGCCAGGACCCATAAAATACTCTGTTTGGAATCCTAAATTCACATAAGATGACGATTCGCTAGCAATTGCATATGCATCCTCGCGCTTACCTAGTATAATAGGTGTGCGTCCCCAAGAGTCGCGAGCAGCAATGATACCGTCTTCGGTAAGGATGAGGATAGAGCAAGAACCTTTGATATGCTTATAGACATTTTCAATTCCATCCACGAAATCTTTTCCTTGTACAATGAGCAAACCTACTAACTCGGTGGGATTTACGCGTCCACTACTGAATTCAGAGAGATGCACTTTTTGTTCGAGCAAGTGTGCTACCAAATCATCTTGGTTATTAATCTTACCAATGGTGCTGATAGCAAAG
>JAEIGA010009460.1_pt1 | contig 14747 bp, 16 predicted proteins | sample 9270691 | NCBI WGS metagenome assembly JAEIGA01 (sample SAMN17057246, study PRJNA624740) | gut metagenome | biome: biome; isolation source: fecal sample | host: Bos grunniens | place: China: Xizang | collected 2019
CCGATTCCGACCGTCTTATAGAGCTTGCCGATAAAATTTTAAAGGCTTGGCGCAGTCATACTGATGAATCGGCATTTATATTTGCCGAAACAGAGGGCGAGCCCCACAACACCATAACCCCAATTGCTCGTAAAAAGGGAGCGAGTTTCGAGCTTGATTTGGTGCTTCGCAATAATATCACTACTAAGGAGCATCCATTAGGTGTATATCACCCCCACAAGGAGCTGCACCACATTAAAAAGGAAAACATCGGACTTATTGAGGTTATGGGTCTTGCCGTACTTCCCGCACGACTTAAAAACGAGATGGCACTGCTTCAAGAAGCAATACTCGAAAATAAGGATATTAAAAATGATGAAGTACTTTCAAAACACTATGACTGGGCAGAGGAAATTAAAGCCAAATACAGCAATATAACAATAGAAAATATAGATGAAATCATTAGGGACGAAATCGGCCTTGTATTTGCAAGGGTGCTTGAGCACGCGGGCGTTTACAAGCGCACGCCCGAGGGCATTTCCGCCTTTAAGAAATTTGCGGAGAGCGTAAAATAATGCTTACAACAGTTTTTTCACAGGTAATGATATTGATGATAATGATTGCGGTGGGCTTTGTGGCGACAAAGTTCAAAATTATGACCGCCGAGGGGGCACGGTGCTGTACCGATATTGCCCTTATCATCGCAACGCCCTGCGTTATCATCAAATCCCTTATACGTGAATACAGCAAGGAGACAATGAAATCCCTTGCCTTTGCAATTTTCATCACCCTGATTGTTCAGGCTTTGATGATTGCTTTAAGCCGCATTATTCTTCATTCAAAGGATAAATCGAGGGAGCGTGTACTGCGTTTCGGCACAATCTTTGCAAACTGCGGGTTTATGTCTCTGCCACTTCAACAGGTCATTTTAGGTGCGGACGGCACCCTTTACGGCTCGGCTTATGTTATAATGTTCAATCTGGTTATCTGGAGCTATGGCGTTTATCTTATAAGCGGGGATAAAAAGTACATAAAACCCAAAAAGCTGCTTATAAACCCGGGGTTAATAGGTCTTGCAATAGGACTCATGATTTTCATTTTCTCTATACCCATACCGAAAATTCTCTATTCCACTATAGACTATATGTCGGCACTGTATACCCCCCTGCCGATGCTTATTATCGGCTATCACTTGGCGCAGAACAATCTGCTTACCGCCTTTAAGGATGCGAAATGCCTCTTTGCGGTACTGCTTAGAATGATAATCTATCCCCTTACGGTGCTCGGGTTCTTATATATAATAGGTGTAAGAGGGACTCTGCTTGTTTCGGTAATAATTTCGGTCAGCGCACCTGTTGCGGCGATTACCGCAATGTTCTCCTCGAAATATGGGGCGGATACTCCCCTTTCGGTGGATATGGTGTCATTAAGTACAGTCGCCGCAGCAATCACAATGCCCCTTGTAATCACTTTGGCACAGCTTTTAGCTTAAATATTTAAAAAAACACTTGATTTTTGTCGTGCAATCTGTTATTATAGTTATTGCTATGTGGTTCGGCCGAACAGCCGACAGAAAGAAGGAGGTGCAGACCATGGCTAAATGTGATATCTGCAATAAAGAAATAGCTTTCGGAATTAAGGTTTCCCACTCTCATAGGCGTTCTAACAGAACCTGGAAGCCCAATGTTAAGAAGGTTAAAGCAATAGTAAACGGTTCTCCCCGTCGTATCAATGTTTGCACCCGCTGCTTACGCTCGGGAAAGGTTACCAGAGCTATCTAAAGTTTTAACTTGCAAAATAACCCTTAGCGGCTGCTAAGGGATTTTTTGTATATAAGAAGGTATCATTAATGATAAAAGCGGTATTGTTTGATTTGGACGGAACACTTGTAAATTCCCTCGATGACTTGGCAGACAGTACTAATTTCGCTCTTGCAAGTTTAGGCTTTCCCACCCACGAAACCGAGAAATACAAGTATTTTGTAGGTGACGGGATACCTAAGCTTATCAAACGTGCCCTGCCCGAGGGTAAGAGGACCGAAGAAACTCAATCTCAATGCTTAGAGCTTTTTATGTCCCGTTACAGGGAACATTATTTTGATAAGACCGATGCATATGATGGTATTAAGGAATTGCTTTTGGGGCTCAAATCAGAGGGCTTTAAAATCGCCGTAATTTCAAACAAGGCGCAGGAAATGGCGCAAAAGGTAGTAAGTAAGGTCTTCGGTGATATATTTGATTCCGTTGCGGGCAAGCGTGAGGGCTACAAATCAAAGCCCGACCCCGCTTTAATGCTGGAAATTATTAGGGAGCTTGGCGTAACACCCGAAGATTGCCTGCTTATAGGTGATTCGGGAATGGATATGGCGGCGGCGGTAAACGCTAAGGTTACGGGTATCGGTGTGCTGTGGGGATTTAGAGGAAAGCACGAATTAATCCGAAACGGCGCAAAATTTATCGCAAGCAAACCGTCACAAATATCAGATATAATCAAGGAAATATAAAATGACTAAAGAACTAAACTATACCTCTACAAAAATAGCCTCCTATGCAGGAATTTTTGTTCAGGCGATAGTCAACAACTTTCTGCCTATCCTTTTTATAGTGCTTCAGGATGTTTATAAAATCGGGTACGAAAAATTAGGCAGACTTATAATGTTCAACTTCGTAACCCAGCTTGTAACCGATATGCTAACCCCTAAAATTGTGGGGCTTTTGGGCTACAGAAAATCGGCTATAATGTGTCAGGGCTTTGCCGCTCTTGGACTTGCAATGCTTTCCTTGCTGCCGAGAATTATGCCCGACCCCTATGTGGGTATAGTGATTTCGGTTATGGTTTACGCCTTTGCAAGCGGGCTTATGGAGGTTATTTTAAGCCCCATGGTGGAAATGCTCCCCACAAAAAACAAGAGCGGCAATATGGCGGTGCTCCACTCCTTTTACTGTTGGGGTCATGCGGCAACCACCCTTGTGACAACCTTTTTGGTAGGCCTTTTCGGGTATGTAAACTGGATGTATATACCTATTCTCTGGGCAATAGTCCCCCTTATTAATATGTTCAGCTTTATAAAGGTGCCGATTATCGAGCCCGAACCCGAAAGAAAGAGTGACAGCCTTAAAAAGCTTTTAAGATCCCCCCTTTTCAGATGCTTTATGATAATGATGGTCTGTGCGGGAGCAAGCGAAATCGCTATGGCGGAATGGGCGTCAATGTTTGCACAACAGGCTCTGGGCGTTTCAAAGTTGGCGGGCGATTTGGCGGGGCCCTGCGCCTTTGCAATCCTTATGGGAACGGGGCGAATCCTTTATGCCAGGTTTTCCGCAAGCCTTTCCTTCAGAAAAACGGTTATTGTTTTAAGTGCCCTTTGTGCCGCCTGCTATTTAACAACGGCGCTCACCCACATCCCCTTCTTGGCCCTTATTTCCTGTGCGGTTTGCGGCTTTACGGTAAGCGTTATGTGGCCGGGGACTTATTCCGCAGGGGCTAAAGCTTTTCCAAAAGGTGATGCGGTTATGTTCAGCGTCTTCGCTATGTGCGGCGATCTGGGCTGCTGTTTAGGCCCTTGGATATTGGGCATTATCGCTGATATAAAAAGCCTTAATACAGGCTTTACCGTAACCGCCGTTTTCCCAATAATAATGCTTATTACCGCCATTTTCTTCTTTAAGGAAGAAAAAGAATAATACAGGAGGCGTTTTAGTTGAAAAGAGAAGATTATTTAAGCTGGGACGAATACTTTATGGGCATAGCCCTTTTATCCTCTATGCGCAGTAAGGACCCCTCAACACAGGTGGGCGCTTGTATAGTTAATTCCGAAAAGCGCATTTTGTCTATGGGCTATAACGGTATGCCCCGTTGTTGCAGTGACGACGAGTTCCCGTGGGACAAAAATGAAAGTGCCCTCGATTCAAAATATCTTTATGTCTGCCACGCCGAGCTTAACGCTATACTAAACTGTGCCAATGGGAATGTGCGAGGCTGTACCGTTTACACCACCCTCTTCCCCTGCAACGAGTGCGCTAAGGCCATAATCCAGTCGGGTATTGCCGAGGTTGTCTATATGTCGGATAAATATGCAGAGTCTGACTCGGTTTTAGCATCAAAGCGTATGTTTACAACCGCAGGGGTGAAATTCAGGGAGTACAATATCTCGGGCAAAACCCTTGAACTTAAACTTTAATAAGGAAAGAAAAGATGAAGCAGAATAATTTAAAGGGAAGTCTTATTCTCTGCACAGCTTCGCTTATATGGGGGCTTGCCTTTGTGGCGCAGAGTGATGCGGCGGATTTAGTTCCGTCCTTCACATTCAACGCCCTGCGTTCCTTTATCGGTGCAACGGCGCTCTTTGTATTTTATAAATTCACAAGCAGAAAAAGCAAAGAAAGCTTTTTCCCAACCGAAAATGCCCTTAAAAAGCAATATCTCTTGGCGGCGGCGGTCTGCGGACTGATGCTTACAATTTCGGTAAACCTACAGCAGTTCGGTCTTGCGGCGTACCCAAAAGGTGTGGCGGCAGAGGCTCGGGGCGGATTTATTACCGCACTTTATGTGGTGTTAGTGCCCGTAATATCCTTTTTTATAGGTAAAAAAACAAGCCCCGTTATATGGCTCAGCGTTCTTGTGGCGCTTTTGGGCTTTTATCTTCTCTGCCTTTCGGGCGGAATCGGGGGAATTTACTTAGGCGACCTGCTTATATTTATATGTGCCGTCTCTTTCAGCCTGCATATTCTCTCAATCGATAAATTCGTCGGAATTACGGGCGGAATTAAGCTTTCTATAATGCAGTTTACGGTGGTGGGGGTTCTCTCCTCTGTTTTGGCGCTTATTTTTGAGCACCCACTGCTTTCAAACATATTAGCCGCCGCCCCGCAGATACTATACCTTGGTATAATGTCGAGCGGTGTGGCGTACACACTCCAAATTGTGGGTCAAAAGTATGCCGAGCCCTCTGTCGCCTCCCTTTCAATGAGCCTTGAAAGCGTTTTTGCGGCGCTGGGCGGTTGGATTATCTCGGGCAACGCATTGTCCCTTAAAGAGTTTTGCGGTTGCGCATTGGTCTTCGCCGCAATTATTGTGGCTCAACTCCCCGAGATGATAGCTTCAAGAAAAAAGCAAGAGTGTTAAACTGAATTATATATTATAAAAAATACTGTCTCACTTCGCGAAGTGGGACAGTATTTTTTATTAAAATGTATTACAGCTTAATTTCATCGCTGTCGCGCAAAGCCAGTCCATAGATACATTGAGGGCTTTTGCCATCATTGCACCTTCAAAAATATCGAATTACGATATTCAATTTAATGCTCACTACGCTTAGGACGGCTCATAAGGTCTGTAAGCACATCCTTAACATCCTTATTTTCATAAAGTATTGCGTGGCATTCATCAATTATGGGCATTTCGATTTTATACTTTTTAGAAAGTTTGTAAGCAAGGTCTGCGGCATAATAGCCCTCAACCGTGCCAACCTCATCCAGCGCCTGTTTTATGGGCGTTCCCGAGCCCACCTTTTCACCGAAGCGGTGGTTGCGGCTATGCTTTGAGGTACAGGTGACCACAAGGTCGCCAATTCCCGCAAGACCCGAAAATGTGTATTCCTTAGCCCCCATACAAACACCCAAGCGTGCCATTTCCGCAAGTCCTCTTGTTATAAGCGCCGCCTTTGAGTTATCCCCAAGGCCTAAGCCGTCGCAAAAGCCTGCTGCTATTGCAATAACATTTTTAAGAGCACCGCCAAGCTCAACACCCACAAGGTCATCCGAGGTGTATATTCTTAAATTATCTCCTGACATTATGCTCTGAACAATCTGTGCGGTAATGGTGGAATTTGACGCTACAACCACCGAGGTGGGTATTCCCCGAGCAACCTCTTCGGCATGGGAGGGACCCGAAAGCACCGCTACCTTGGCACTCGGTAATTCTTCAGCTATAACCTCGGAAAGTCTTATCAGAGAGTCCTTTTCAAAGCCCTTTGCAACATTAACAACTATTCCGAAATCCTCCATATCGGAAAGTCTTTTGGCCGTCTGCCTTACAGCGACAGAAGGGGTTGCAATAATTGTAACAGCCGAACCCTTTACAACCGATAAATCGGTAGTAACTCCTATTTCCTCGGGTAGCTTTATTCCGCTTAAAAGCCGGTCATTGCCACGGTTTTTCAAAAGCACTTCTACCTCTTCGGGGAAAGGTGACCAGATATTAACCTCGTTGCCGCCGCCGTAGGCGGAAATCGCCAGCGCCATTCCCCAGCCACCGGCTCCAAGAACAGTAATTTTAGCCATTACTTCTTCCCCCGTACCTTTATTTTCTTTTCTTCGCCCTTTATTAAACGCTTTATATTGCCCTTGTGCTTTAAAAACACTATAAAACCCATTGTAATACTTAAAAGTGCAGGCAGTATAATATCAGCCTCGGAATTATAGAATACTATAGAAAGTGAAACAACCGTGACAGTTGCTATAAGGGAGCTTAAGGATACAATTTTTGTAACAAGGGTCATAATCGCAAAAACGGTAAGACCTATAACAATGGCGATAGGACAGCATACCGCAAAAATACCCACGCTTGTGGCGACCCCCTTGCCGCCCTTAAAGCCGAAGAAAATCGGGAAAACATGGCCTAACATACAGGCAACTCCGCACATATAGCAGACATATATCCACGGTATTGTATCAGGTAGAATATACATAAAAATCGCTTTACCGATAAAGCAGGCGGCAAATCCTTTTAATGCGTCGCAGATAAAGGTGAGCGCCCCGGGTAGAAAGCCTGCGGTACGCATAACATTGGTTGTGCCTGCGTTTCCGCTGCCAAGCTCTCTTACATCCTTTTTAAGAAAAGCGTTTGCAAAAATAACCGCAAAATTTATACTTCCCAAAAGATAGGCGATAACCACCGCCGCCAAAGCACCTAAATACATCATTACTTGTCTCCCCTTTCACGGATTACAAAACGAACAGGCGTACCCTCCAGCCCGAATGTGGAGCGAATCTGATTTTCAAGATAACGCTGATAGGAAAAATGGAACAGCTCCGCCTTGTTGCAGAAGCAAACGAAGGTCGGCGGTTTGGTAGAGGCTTGTGTCATATAATAAATCTTAAGCCTTTTACCCTTATCTGTCGGGGGCTGAACACGGGCGGTGGCATCGGCTAAAATATCGTTAAGCATACCTGTGGAAATTCGCATTGTGTTCTGCTCGTTTACATACTTTATAAGCTCAAAGAGGCGATCTATCCTTTGCCCCGTTTTGGCAGAAATAAAGATTATGGGCGCATAGGGCATAAAGGAAAAGTCCTTCATAAGGCTTTTTCTCGTACTGTCCATAGTTTTGCCGTCCTTATCGACCGCATCCCATTTGTTTACAGCGATAATGCAGGCCTTACCCTGCTCAACAGCCAGTCCCGCAACCTTTGAGTCCTGCTCGGTAAAGCCTTCTGTGCCATCTATCATTATAACACATACATCGGCTCGTTCAACCGCCATTTTAGCTCTCAACACGCTGTATTTTTCAATTTTGTCCTCAACTCGGCTTTTACGGCGAAGACCCGCTGTATCAATAAAGTTATATTTAATCCCGTCTCGTTCGACCCGTGTATCGATTGCATCTCGGGTAGTGCCCGCAATATCCGAGACAATAGAGCGTTCCTCCCCCGCAATTTGATTTATAAGGGAGGATTTTCCCGCATTGGGCTTACCTATTACAGCCACATTGATAATTTCCTCGTCCGTATCCTCAAACTCGGCCTCGGGAATACTTTTTATAACCTCGTCTAAAAGGTCCCCCGTGCCGTGACCGTGAACAGAAGAAACCGCAATAGGGTCGCCGATACCTAAATTGTAAAACTCGTAAAACTCGGGGGGCAAATCGCCTATGCCGTCACACTTGTTGACGCACAGTACCACAGGCTTGCCGCTTTTTTGCAGAAGTGCGGCAACCTCCATATCAGATGCGGTAACCCCCGACTTAATATCGGTAACAAAGATTATAACCGAGGCGGTATCAATCGCAAGCTGTGCCTGCGCCCGCATACCCGATAGTATTACATCGCCGTTATCCGGCTCAATACCGCCCGTATCGACCAGCATAAACTTTTTGCCCAGCCACTCACCGTCGCCGTAAATGCGGTCACGGGTGACGCCTGGTGTATCGTCGACAATAGAAAGTCTCTTGCCGATTATTTTATTAAAAAGAGTGGATTTGCCGACATTCGGTCTGCCGACAACCGCAACAATAGGTTTTGCCATAAGGCACGCCCCCCTTTATTATTTTATTCCCAAAATCCCGTTTACAAGCTCGTATCCGTCATTATTAACAGGTGTTATTTTAACGCCTAACCGGTTTGACAGCTCCTCAACCGTTACGCTGTCAAGAAACATATCCCCCTCAGCCCTAAGCATAACAGAGGGGATAAGCAGTTCCTCGCCTAAATCTTTACCTTTCAACTGCTCCTCAATATCGGTAGCGGTAACAAGCCCCGAAACATTGATTTTTCCGCCGAAAAAATTATTTTTAATCGCAAAGACCTGAGGGTTTAGGAGCGGATTTTTTACCTTGCATTTATCGGCTATCATACTAATAAGCGGATACGCCGCCTCCCCGCTTACAAGGGAAACCTTACGCACAGAGCTTGGTATTTCTTCGAGGCTGTTGAGCGCTTCAAAAGCCTCGCTTCTAAGCAAAGACCAAAGCCCCACGCCGTTTTCAAGCTGCAGAAAATCGCCGTAATAGTCCGCCTCGGGGATTTCCCTGCCCGACAAAAGATAAAATTCGTCTGCGCCGTAAATTCTGCGCTGACCGTATTTTTTAAGGCAAATATCGCCGTACTTATCAATTGTTCGGAGCACATCGTCCGCCGTCTGCTTATTAAATGGCTCTATTTCAGCAAGCCCCTCTCGGTAAGCGGTAAGACCCACAGGCACTGCGGCGATACACTCGGCGTTTTCGAGCTTACTTAAATCGTTAAGGGTTCTTTCAAGCTCTTCCCCGTCATTATAACCGGGGCAAAGGACTAACTGGCAGTTAAGCTTTATCCCCGCATTATTAAATCGGCCGATAATTTCAAGCACCTTACCCGCATTTTTGTTGGCCATCATTTTAACCCTTAAGTCGGGATTTGTGGTATGCACCGAAATATTAATAGGGCTTATGTGCATTTTAATAACGCGCTCGACCTCATGCTCGGTAATATTCGTAAGGGTGATATAATTTCCAAAAAGGAAGGAAAGCCGGGAATCATCGTCCTTAAAATAAAGACTTTCTCTAAGTCCCTTAGGTAATTGGTCAATAAAGCAGAAAACGCACTTATTACGGCAGGAGTGCTTATTATCCATCAAATAGGTTTCAAAATCGAGTCCTAATTCCTCGTGTTCGTCCTTCTTAATCTTAGCAATTCTTGTTCTTCCGACAGAATCGATAAATTCCACATTAAGGCGCCTGTCTTCCTGATAAAAGCGGTAGTCTAAAACATCTACAATTTCATTCCCGTCAATCGAAACAAGGGTATCGCCGTCTCTCATCCCCGCCTTATATGCAGGACTGCCTTTTTCGACAGATTTAATTACTACGGACATATTTTCCCTCCTTTTTTAATTTCTAATAAAAAGCAGAGGAGGAAACCTTCCCCCTCTGCCCCTTTTACGAAGACCGTATGACGAAAATTATTCGCCTACTTTAACTACCTCGCGTCCATCATACTGGCCGCAGGCAGAGCAAAGTCTGTGCGGACGCTTATATTCACCGCAATTAGAGCATCTTACGAGCGTCGGAGCGGTAAGCTTCCAAAGGTTGTTTCTTCTTTTGTCGCGTCTTGCTTTAGAGGTCTTTCTCTTTGGTACTGCCATTTTCAGCACCTCCTTAAAATAATAAAAGTGTATTATTAATTATTTAACAGCTCGGCAAGGACCGAAAGCCTTGGGTCAATCTCCTTTTGCGGGCAGTCGCATTTGCCCTCGTTGAGATTTTTGCCGCATTTAAAGCATATTCCCTTGCAGTCATCCTTGCATAAATGCTTCATAGGAAGACTCACTATCACCTCGGAATAGACAAACTCATCAAGGTCGAGCTTCATGTCGGGAGTAAGCAAAATACTGTCGCTTTCCTCCCCCTCAATAGACGGAGCCAAGGATTTCTCTATATGCAGGGTATGCTTTTTTGCGGTATAAACACCGCAGCGGTCGCAGGGAGCCTCGAATACATAAGTAATATCCGCTTTAAGCTCCACAAGGCTTGCTTTGTTGGTTACGTCACCCTTGATTTCAGCGGGTTTTTTGAGCGGATAATCACCCGAAAAATCAACATCACTCATATCCAACGAATACTCAATCGGTAAAGAAGAATTCTCATTGACAAAAACTCTCTTTAAATCAATAATCATACTTCCACCTCTATCGTCACAAAGATTATTATATCGTTATCTTACCGCTTTGTCAAGGTTTTATTTGAGAAATATACAAAATGATAACTTTTAAGTATTTCAAAATATTTAACCAAACGTTCGTATAACGGATTAGCCTTTTCCCCAAAACGGGCTTCAACCGCTTTCCCGATTTCAAGAACGGTTTTTTCGCCGTCTATTAAGGGCCAGACAAAGCTTCCCAGCTCATCTAAGTGAATATAGCTTATCTTAGGTTTTTTAAGGAGCTTTTGAAAGACTCTGTTCCAAAAGCCCTTATTTTCAATTTCAATAGTAACCTTCCCGTCTTCCGCCGACCAGGAAATTTTATCACTCTTTTGCGGCTTCAGATCAAGATAATTAACGGCCTGCTTATTTCGCATAATTATTTTCTCTTCTTCCAAATAGAGAATTTTAATAGTGTGAGAATTATTATGCCGAATAATACAAGTCCCCCGATATCTAAAACCGCTGCGGGTATAGCCCATTTTGCGGAAAGGTCAATCGCAGAGCCGATTCCGAACACTGCCAAAAGCGCCAACAGAATACCTACAAGACCTTCGCCTGCTATCATACCGGAGCAGAAAAGAATACCGTCGTTTACAATAGCGTCCTTTTCCTTCTTGTCTTTCTTTAGCTTATCGAACGCCAGACGGATAAGACCACCCACCATAATGCAGGCATTAAGCTGAACAGGCAGATAAACGCCGATTGCAAAGGGAAGTACAGGTATGCCCACAATTTCAACAATCACAGCAATAAATACGCCGATAAACACAAGCGCCCAGGGAAGATTTCCTTCCATAACGCCCTCTGTAATAAGCTTCATCAAGGTTGCCTGAGGTGCCGCAAGCTCGTCTGTACCAAATCCCCATGCGCTGTCTAAAAGATAAAGGGTTCCGCCGATTGCAAGCGCCGCCGAAACAACGCCTATAATTTCACCAATCTGCTGTTTCTTAGGTGTAGCACCTAAAAGGTATCCTGTTTTAAGGTCCTGAGATGTATCGCCGGCAATGGCCGAAACAATACAGATAACCGAACCTATAGCAATCGCACTGCACATACCTGCAATACCCTCGGCTCCCGTAACCTTTAAAATCAGCGTAGCAATTAAAAGGGTAGCAATCGCCATGCCCGAAACGGGGTTATTACTGCTTCCCACCAAGCCCACCATACGGGAGGATACGGTAGCAAAGAAGAAACCGAATACAACAATAATTACAGCGCCTATAAGACTAACGGGAATAACCGGAATAAGCCATACAAGTAAGGTCAGTACCGCGATCGCCGCAAAGACGAATTTCATCGATAGGTCTTTTGAGGTACGGTCATTGGTATCGACTTTAGAGCCTGCCATACCCTTTACCGCTCCGCCGAAGGTTTTTATAATAAGCGGCAAAGATTTTACAAGGCTAATAATTCCGCCTGCCGCCAATGCGCCCGCACCGATATAGCGTATATAGGTGCCCCAAATCGCACCGGCACCGCCTGCGGCAAAAATCTCTCCAATCGGCTGAGACCCGGGATAAAGGGTCATATCCGCACCGAAAAGAACGATAAGCGGGATTATAACAAGCCAGCTTAATACACCACCTGCAAACATATAGGAGGAAATTCTCGCACCGCAAATGTAGCCAACGCTCATAACTGCGGGATAAATCTGTGTCCCTATCTCTCCCGCAAAGCCCTTAACACTTACCGATATTTCGCCCGAAACAGCCTTTAAGCCGTCAATAATAAACTTGAATAACGCCGCAAATCCCATACCCGCAAAAACGGTGGAGGCTTTAGCGCCGCCCTCCTCACCGGCAAGGAGCACCTCGGAGCAGGCAGTTCCCTCAGGATAGGGAAGCACGCCGTGCTCTTTTACAATAAGCGCATTGCGAAGCGGCACCATAAAGAATACGCCAAGCAAGCCGCCGATAAGTGCGATAGCGGTTATTTCAAGTATTCCAGGCTTTTCCATTTTTCCCTCTGCCGCCCAAAGGAAAAGCGCGGGCAGAGTAAATATAGCTCCTGCTGCCAAGGACTCACCGGCAGAGCCAATAGTCTGTACTATATTGCTTTCCAAAATTGAATTTTTACGCATAAGCACACGGATAACGCCCATCGCGATAACCGCCGCAGGAATAGATGCCGAAACGGTCATACCTACACGCAATCCCAAGTAAGCGTTTGCCGCACCGAATATAACCGCCAACAGCACGCCCATAATGATAGATGTTACCGTGATTTCGGGTGTGATTTTTTCCACAGGAATATACGGCTTAAATTCTTTGTTTTCCATAGTTTTCTGTTTCCTCTCCAATATTTATTTGCATTTTTTGAACACATCGCAAAGCAGTTCAAAAATTTCCGTGACAGATGAAATGCTCAGTCTTTCGTTCACCGTATGAACATCGAACATATCAGGCCCTACCGAGATACAGTCAAGACCCTCAATTTCTGTGGCGAAAACTGCGCATTCAAGCCCTGCGTGAATTGCCGAGACCTTAATCTCTCTGCCAAATTTTTCACAAAAAGCTTTAGAATACAATTCCCGTAGCGAGGAATCCTTTTTAAACTCCCAGGGCTGGTACCTACAGGAAATTTGAGCCCTGCAGGCGTTATATTCGGCAAAGGCAGTCATTCTATCCTCAAGGAAGGTGAGTGCAGAGGACTTATTGCTCCTAAGGGCGTATTGCATAACAATCCCCTCAGGCTCGGTCTTCAAAACGCCTAAGTTTAAGGAGGTTTCAACTAAACCCTCTATCTGAGCGCTCATATCCACAACGCCGTTCGGGGTACCAAGCAATAGATAAATCAGCTTGTCCGTAGAAGCAGGAGTCAGAGCCTCAAAATCGCCTTCCATTTCCGCCGTTAAATTAATTAAGCAGGCTTCTTCTCTGTCGCTAATTTCATTTTTCAAGGCAGAAATATAATCATTAATTATGCCTATAAAGCCTTCGGCATCCTTTACCGCAAGCTCTGCCCTACAGCTAAAGGGAATTGCATTATCCTTCGTGCCACCGTTAATTTTTATAATATTGAAGTCGGTGATTTTCTTGGCGTGATTCAAAATTCTTGCCGCCAGGATATTCGCGTTTATGCGGCATTTATCTATATCCACACCCGAATGTCCGCCCTTTAAGCCGCCGATTTCAAGCAATATTTTAGTGCCGTATACCGCCGTTTTATCGATTGGCATAAACATCTTAAAATTGCTGCCGCCTGCGCAGGACACGGTTAAAATATCGGCTTCCTCCGAGTCAAGATTAATCATTTTTCTACCCTTAAAGGCGGAAAAATCGAGCTGCTTTGCACCTACCATTCCGATTTCCTCATCGGTTGTAAAAACCGCCTCAATCGGAGGGTGGGGCAAATCACGGCTTGCAAGCACCGACATAATCATTGCTACGGCAATTCCGTTATCAGCGCCCAAGGTTGTGCCCTTGGCTTTTATAAAGTCCCCGTCCTTATAGGCCTTAATCCCGTCCTTTTCAAAGTCAAAACCTATGTCTTCCTTTTTTTGGCAGACCATATCGAGGTGACCCTGAAGTATAATCGGCTCGGCATTTTCATATCCCGCCGTGCCCGATTTATAAATTACCACATTTTTCGCCCCGTCAATTAACGCCCGCAATCCGTTTTTCTGTGCAAAACTAAGGCAGTAATCGGCGATAGCATCCATATTGCCTGAACCGTGGGGTATAGCGCATATTTCTTCAAAATACCGAAACACCTCTGCTATTTCCCTAACTGTATTTTTCATTATTTACCTCTTATGATTTTTAAGTATTATACCATATTGCTATATAAAAATCAATCAAACTTTGTATAAAAAAGAAATCCTGTTGAAAAAATCCCGCTCAAATGCAAAAAATGACCAGCAAAAAGGTAGTACCTCAACTGCGCTTTTGCAGACGAGTGAAGAGTAAATAGGTAATAAATAAAAATCCCGAACACTTACGCATTCGGGATTTTTGAAAGGGTGTACAAATTCGATGCTCTTTTATTTTTTGCCTTATGTGTTCGAACTCCTACAGTTTTTAGTTCTATTTCTTTGATTTATAAATAAAATACACACCTACAGCAATTAAAGCAACCTGAATTCCTATAGTTATGAAATCGCTCATATTAGCGCCGTTATGTGTAATGTTCCAGTAATAGTCGTTAGCAAAACTTCCTAGAACTGAAAGTCCGCCAAGTGCGGTCATTACTATACCGCCAATTTTTTTGCCCTTTGATTTTGGCTTTTGCACAGTTGATTGAAACTCTTCTGTTTTAGTAGATAATTCTACCGCTGTTCCGCAATTGCTGCAAAATTTAGTTTCGTCAGGGATTTCATTTCCACAATTTTTACAAAACATTTATAATCCACCTTAATTTTGAACTTCA
>JAEIGA010009461.1_pt1 | contig 14746 bp, 18 predicted proteins | sample 9270691 | NCBI WGS metagenome assembly JAEIGA01 (sample SAMN17057246, study PRJNA624740) | gut metagenome | biome: biome; isolation source: fecal sample | host: Bos grunniens | place: China: Xizang | collected 2019
CATTTATATCTATGGGAGTAGCAATATTCTCTGCTATTATTAGTGTATTGTTTGGCTTATTATTTTAATAAAAAGCTGAGGATGACACCCTAGTATCTTTAAGTAAAGATATCATAATTTAAAGACTACATGGGTGTCATCATCAAAAAGGGGGCAAAATCTTATGAAAAAGGTTCATCTAAGCAAATTGATTATACCATTTGTTATTGTGTCTTTATTTGCATTCACTGGACTAGCTATTTGGCTCCAATTCGCAACATCAGTTGAGTTATCAAGCACACTTATTACTTGTTTTTTTGGCTTCTGTACAGGTGAATTATGGCTCCTAGCTTCTATTAAAAAGACAAAGATTAAGAATCAATTTATAGATGATCCTGATACACCAGAAGATGAATCACAAATAGATATAGACTCATATAATCGTGGAGTTGAAGATACTTTGGCAAAACTTAAAGAAATTATGGAGAGAGGAAACTACAATGGATAATTTTCTAATAATAGCAGCGGCAATATTATTTGTAGCCGGTTTTGGCTATTGGTTCTATAGATTAGGCAAAGAAAAGCAAATAGCACTTGTTAAAGAGTGGATACTTTGGGCATGTATCCAAGCAGAAAAAGAATTAGGTAGTAATACCGGCCAAATTAAGTTAAGACACGTATATGATATGTTCCTAGAGAGATTTAAGTTCTTATCTAGGATAATTACATTCGAACAGTTCTCACAATTAGTAGATGAAGCATTAGATACTATGAGAAAAATGGTAGAGTCTAATGAGTCATTAGTTGATTATATCAATAAGTAAAGGAGGCGATACAGTGAAGAATCATAGACTTATTGAATCAACAATAGGTTCAGCTAAAGTTACTGTAGATATAGTGCCTAAAGGTAAATGTATCCCTAATGTAGGAATTAATCCTACTAGCATAACAGTTCATCAAACAGGCAATCCAGATTCATCTGCTAGAGCGAATCATAACTATATGAAGAATATTAATAAGACAGGCGCAAGAATAGCATCATGGCATTTTACTGTAGATGATAAAGAAATAATTCAGGCGCAATCATGTAATTATAAATGCTATCATGCAGGTTGTAATGGCGGTAATAATACTAGTATAGGAATAGAAATCTGCATGTTCTCTGACAAGGAGAAGCAGAAGAAAGCATATCTTAATGCTATAGCACTTATTAAGATAATTATGAAGTATTACTGCTTTGGTATCAATAAAGTAATCAGACATTATGACTGGACAAAAAAATCATGCCCTCAGTGGCTTATTAATGGTAAGTATGGATACACTTGGTCTTGGTTCAAGAATGAGATAACTAAGGCGTCTAATCCTCCTGGTATTGAATCATTCTTAGTTAAGATTATATATAGTGGTAGTGATGGATTAAATGTAAGAAAAGAGCCAAATACATCATCACAAATCATGGGTGTAGTATATGAGAACCAAGTCTATACTATAGTAGAAACAAAGAATGGATGGGGCAAATTAAAATCAGGCTTAGGATGGATAAGTCTGAATAGTAAATATGTGAAGAAATTGTAACAGTTATATTAAAGTTGGCGCTTTAATGGCAAGGAGCTTCGGCTCCTTTTTTTGTTATAACCTTCACAAGGTTTGTACATTTTTAACAAAAATCAGCTCAAATGCTTGTCCTAAGTTTTATGCCAAATGCAAAAATAATGGCTTGTCTAAGTCATTTTTATAGAAATCTTTCTGACATTTAACTGACATTATCAGAATGATAACATTGATATTTCAATCACGAAGTTTCACTTCTCATAGATTCATAGAAGTATATATTTTATGGCAAATCAATTATACCATGATTATCACCTCCTAGACAATGTAAATTATGGTGTTAATTTATTGTCAATAATATATATGATTCATATGAATAAATAATGACAATAATAAAGCACCCTATATAAATAGAGTGCGAAAAGAGGTAACATAAATGGCATTAATGAAAATAAATAGAACCCACTACATATTATAAATAAGAATCACCAGAGAGAAGCACCACCAACTCTCTGGCTAACTTATTAGGAGGTATTTAATCATTGTGAGATGATTATAATGAATTCACAAGTTGGGGAGGAAATCCCCACTACATATCCTATAACATAGTTTCCCAGGCTATGCTATAGGATAAAGAACCTTTTGTTTCCCAACAAAATTCATATTTAATTGTATAAGTAATATATTCATTTATATTATATGCACATAATATACTCTTGGCTGCATTTCTAATAAAAAATAGGGCAAAAATTAATTTGCCCCAAAAGAACGGTGTTGTTTATAAATGGTATAAAAAACAAGAATTAATAGATGTTGGTCAGAATCATAATAGGGTATAAGTAGAAAAATTAATATAATTTGTATCCTTCATGGATACGTACCTATTATAAATTTCATTTCATTTATAATATATGCAAAAAAAGCACCCAAAGGTGCTTATATTATATCATCTTCTGAAAGTCCTATATATTCTAGAACAGTATCATCTGTATAAAGTATAAAGAACTGTATAGTCACATCTGGTATATCTTTTAATCCTGCTGCAAATCTCATTACTAAGTTATATCTGTCTTCAGGCCATAAGCCACGAATTTGTTTTGGATTGTATCTCATAAAGACTTTATCGCCATTAGTTATATTATTTATTTCGAATAAATAGCCTCTTCCTATTATTTTGGAAAGTTCTACTGTTGTAGGAAAATCTGTTATTATTATTTCATCACCAGGATTCACCTTTAATGAAGTATTGAATGGTCTAAATTCATATAAGCGTTTATAATCCTCTGTAGTATTAGCCCATGTATCTGGAATCCACCATGGTGCTTTTTCATCATATTCAGGAGCAAACATTATTGAATATTCATCCCATAAGTATTCAGCATTGTCTCTTATATTATTTTCATTTAATTGCATATATATACCTCCTATAATTATCATTCTTATATATATATTATATGCAAAAAAAAGTGGAGCCGAAGCTCCCAATGCATATATTAATAGTTTTATAGTCTAGGATTTCTCCTAGCTGTTATATTATATTCAGTATATACGCTACTTATTACACTTTAATTTAGCAGATATATCAGCTGGTACATATACATATTGATGATAGTCCACTTTATCTAATTTGGCGCTATTCATTATAGCCTTTAATTCTTTTGTAGCTTGTACTGCTTCAAGATGCAATTGAGACAATACTATAGTCTTATAGGTATCCATTTTGTTTTGGCCTGCATATATAGTATTTTGTTTAGTATTATCATTGAATCTTGATTCCCAGTCTTGTTTAGTAATAAATCCTGCATGACCTTTCTCATAAATCTTTTGGCGGGCCCATTTCTTCAATGAATTGATATTACGCTTATCTTCATCAGACATATCAGTATTGGCTTTGCTGAATACATCATTAGAACCAACTGCACTAAACATTTGATGGCATTGACCTTTATGAGTAACCTGTTTTTTCTTATTCTCGTCAAGTAATTGTTCAGCTATATCTAGTAGAGAATCATCCCATAATATTAATTCATATGTGGTAATTGTTGTTCTCCAACCTCTAGTTAATGATAATATCTGGTCAAAGCGCGCAGAATCTATTTTCTCAACCTCTGAATCAGATAGCTTATTAGTCATAGTTAATCTAGTGATAGAGTTAATATTTCGCTTAGTTGTTGTTACATGGTCTTTTGATATATTATTAGTCTTCTTAATTGATTTAGTTATGAATCCAAATGAAGCAGAAGCGATTAGTGGCTTCTTATACCCCTTATAACTGATGCCTAAGTGTTCTAATTGAGTTTGGAATAGATCCAATAGGAATATAAAGTATTTGCGCATATTAGCGTTTTGTTTAATCTTATGCCATAGTCTATTGTGCTTAGTTATTATTGCTGTAGGATTACTTAATAACTCTTTATTGTGCTGTAAGATAACCCATTGTTTCATGAACCATGTCTCATGATCATAATTTATATCTAATGCTAGAGCAAGTTTTGTTATGGCTTGATTATATGTGCAATCATATGCGCCTATTACTAATTCTATGATATTCTTATCGCACCCTGTAGGTATTTTGTTTAGTAGTGGGGCAATTTCTCTGTGGCGCTTAATAATCTTATGTCCATATTCATTTAGTAGTGATTCATCTTCTAATAAAGAATCAAGCACGACTTTATTTTTGTTTAGCTCGATTTGTTTTGTCTCCTCTTTGAATAGTAATTCAGTTGTGGCTAATGCCTCAGCCTCTGCTATGCATGAATCAACTTCCTTGATAAATTCTAAATCCATTTTGTTTCCTCCCTAATAAGTTATATATATTTATCCCCTATATATTAGATGGGGCATTCTTTCTGTGAATAATAAATTAATAGTCTGATTATGTTCTGTCAATTCCCTGTAAGTATTGGAATCACTATAGTCTAGTGGTGCTTCTGTACTATGATGACAATACTATACTGGGTTATTACTGGGGTAGTATTGGGGTTATCTGGGACACCTGTGGCAATAGTTGTGGCAGATAATAAATCTCTTGTGATAGTACTAATATATGCACGAAGTCTTACCATTGTTTTCCTCGCCTATGAATTGTGTGGATTATTTATTGTGGTACAGGGCTCGCCTCAGTGGATAGAGGCTCGCAGAACTGATTGACAATAGAGAACCAAGTGATAGGGTATTGCATTATGATATTACTATTAGGTGCTACTGATTTATTAGATGATTCAGTATTGTGGTATTATCTGATAAAGCAAATGAGAGGTATAATACTACTCTGGTACCAAGGGGCAATACTATACCTGATTCATAACTATGGCTACTATTGTACTGGGCTATTGTTGTTTATCAGAAATGTGCCATATGATTCATAAGCTGTTAATACCTATTAGCAACATAATAATAACCACACTAACACATTGGTAGATTATTTATTGATTCCTTGTTATTACGATGCTGCGAACCTCCATCCCCAGAGGTGAGCTGCTGTGCTACAATAGTAACCTCAATCATGACTTAGTAGAGGAAAACAATAATAAATAACAAATCTAATCCTGAACTAGGCTATTATTATCTGTGCAGTAAATAGCCAAAGAGAAGCGCCGTAGTTATACCTCCTTCGACCATTGGTAGCGGCGGCTTAATAATATAGGACTTCTACTGGATCCAGTTATATATGCTATGCAAAGGCTTGGTGCGAAGATGATACCACTAATTGAATCTGAAGCACCAAGCCTATTCTGTATTGTAAATAAGTGGGCTGAGTCTTCTATTATTGACTCATAGGTATTGTTGACTATACGCGAAGCGGCATTATTAATGTACGTATAATACGTATAGTAAATATATTACCAATAATTACTAGCTGAATGTTTCCACTATGGCAACAAAAACGAAGTATGCGATGAAGTAGTAGTAATAGAGAGTAATATATTAGTAATAAATAGTAGAAAGGTTCGGTGATGATTAATGATAATATTAAGCAACAAATCTTATTGTGGAACAAACATAATAAACTATGAGATATACAATGGTGAATTTAAAGAATTTCCAGATGGTTCAGTTGCCATAGCTTATCTTAAAAACAAGACTGTCGTAGATATAACTCTTTATGAGCCATATTGGGATGGTGATATGATTAAACACATGATTGATATAGACCAAGTATTACAAAAAGCAGAACCAAATCTTCCTCGTAATTGTGAATTCAAAATAGATAAAATTTATATAGATTAAGAAAGGCGCGATTCTAATGAATAACATAACTATATTTAACAATGATTTATTCGGACAAGTAAGAGGACTACTAATCGATGAACAACCATACTTTGTGGCTAAAGATATAGCTGAAGCATTAGGTTATAAAGATACAGACCAGGCAATAAGAAAACATGTTGACGATGACGATAAGTTAACCCGTCAAATCGACGGGTCAAAACCTATGACCATAATTAACGAATCTGGAATGTATGACCTTATATTTGGCTCAAAGAAATCAGAAGCCAAAGCATTCAAGAAGTGGGTTACTTCAGAAGTATTACCTACTATAAGAAAAACTGGGTGCTATATAGCAGAACATGCAGAACAAGAAGCTGTGGACTTCCAAAGCAAATTTGGAAATCGCCGTATTAGAAAAACTTTTAGAGAATCTAGTGACATTGAATCTACATGGGCACAATATAAAGAACTATCAAAAATAGAACGTGACGCACATAGAATCAATAATAAAGACAGAATCAAAGCCTGTGATATCATAGTAGATGAATTATCTGATTATATAGCTAATAACACAACTACTATGAAGACATCAAAAGTAATCCTATATAAAGAAGTTATAGAAGAAGTCCTTAATACAAAACAATTATGGACTGTTAAGATGTACGGCGGAAAAATATCTAATATGACTCGTGAAGCAAAACAAATCAAACAAGAGAATCTAATGTTAAAGCAACAAGTAGAAGATCTAACTCCTCCAGAACATGAATGGATAACATGTGATATACATGGATTCAGTGAAAACTATAGACTATCTTGGAGTAGTACTGGTAAAGTAGTTAGAAGTAAAGCTTATAACAGATGGATAAATATATTTCCTGCTGAATCAGTACCTAGCAAAGAGTACTTTGAACAACATTATGGCATTGACTTCAATGATGATGTAGTTATGGAAATATGCTATATCTGCAAAGAAGACTTCGATGTAAAGAACTTCGATAAAGCCACCATTGATATGATATTCAACCAAATACTAGGTGTTGATGACAAGATAGTAACCAAGGTTATATCTTATAGATTAGGCACATGTGATACATATGATGAAGGCAAAATAATATTCACTATATATAATAAATAATATTCCAGGTCGCGAAAGCGGCCTGTTTCAATGTTTGTACAAACTGTACACGCTTATGCAGCTCTAGGCATCATACACCATAATGCCTTGCCAAAGCCTAATATAGTGACATCACATTCATCAACTACATTGACTTCATCATCTTCATAGGTGTAATCAGATTCGGCGCTATGACCACTATCATCATCCCATGATTCAATACTATTAAGTCGTGCAGAGTAGAAGTCGTCAAGCCTATTATTAGATTGTGTTATTATGGTTTCTCCTCCCAAACCCACCTCTTCCTTATAGTCATTAGGTTCAGAATAGTAAGTCTCATTAGCAAGAAGCCAAGCCTCTGCCCATACCTCACCAGTAAAGTCTTCAGGACTCATATCAGGAGCAGTACCTTCTAATATGTCTAGAGCCACTTGAGTAGCTTTTTCTAAATCAGTAGATTTTGGCGCACTCACTTCGTTCGTATCATCATAATCATCATCTATAACAGGCCCAGCTATTACTTCTTCCATAGTAGCAACCTCCACAAAATTGTGGTCGTCATTAGTATCGACTTCATTGCTCATAAGCTCATCCATAGTAGTAGCCTCTGTTAATATAGCATCGCCTAAATCAATTTTTCTTTTGTTTCTTTTGCGTTTAGGCTCCCAATATAACAATACATCTATAGCTGTATCTAAATCATATAAATCGCCCCAAGTTAAATTTTTAAACATAATAAATTACCTCCTAAGTATTAATTATTTTTGGCCCTATGGCCATTTATTAGATAAATATATTAGTAATATAACTAGTATATACCCCTCTACATTAACCAGACGAAAGGACTGTGATACCTCCTATGAACAATATCCCACACGAAACTATTAATGCTATCATAACTGATATATATGAAGCAGGACTAAAGATTAACTATAGCAAGTACCAAGATAACCAACTGTTAAGTGGCTACTACTTACAGTCTAAATATAGAGACAATATATCATATGAAGAATTGGCGCTATTGCCCCAATTAGAAAGAATCTTTATAAATATTAAGTCTAAAGCAAAGAAAGTATATGGGCCTACTAATGTTTCTGACTTCGAAAACCAATGGGGAGAAGCCCTATTATACCTATATGAAGCACTATATGATGTCTTTTCTAATAATAATCCCAAAGTAGAAGATGTGCTTATAGTCAATACAGTAGATGATATATATCGCATAATCTCTGATGAAAAACTAGCCTCTAAATTGTGCCGCTATTGTATCACTTATGTTGATAGATGCTTTAAGACCTTATTGAAGCTTAAATCTAACCCAGACTATTACTACAGTAATAAGAAAGACAATAAAGGATTCGTGGCTGTTAACTATTTATACCTTGATAATGATTCTGATGATAATAACCCATATGATGAACTAGATGGAGAAGAGGCTTATATCCCAACAACAGGAGACTTAACCCAATACATTATGGATAATTATTTTGGCCTATTAACTAATAAACAACAATTATTCATACAGTGCTATATATGGTTTGGTAAAGATCCACAAGGAAATATATCCACTGAAGACAATATCATACTATATAATAAGCAAGAAGCTCACCATTATAGACAAGCTATAGCCAAAAAGCTATTAAGACTAATGAATGAAGCCAATGATACCACCATATATACCAATAACCACAATAGATTAGACCTAGATTGGAAAGGAGACAAATAATTATGGACTATGACCTAATCATATATAACTACCATAAATACATACAGGCTTTCTCTTATGAAGAAAAACTTAATATACTGCTTAATTTCTTAACCATAACTGATGATATATATACAGATTACTTTTTCGGCCCAAGAACCTTAGATGATATATTCTATATGAATCAATATGATATACAAGACTTTATGGCTATACACTATGATGATATCAATCAGGCTTGGCATAACCTTATAAGAAACTATACTGATGATGATGATATAACCGGAGGTGATAACCACAATGGCTAAATCCAAGAAGAAAATCGCCGAAGAAAAGAAATCAGAGATTAAACAACTAGAAGAACAAATGACTGATAACCAAATAACCTTCTGTAAATTATATGTGCAAGGCAAAATGACCAATAGAGAATGCTATCTAACTGCCTATAAGAACTCTAGTCCAGGTGCCGCAGACGTATCAGCTACACGCTTATTGAAGCAAGATAAGATTAAGCGCTATATTAATTTATTACTTGATGAACTAGGTGAATCAGTAGAGATATCTGATAAAGAAATCATTAGAGAGTTGAAGAGAATAGCCTTCCATTCTAAGAATGATAATGCCAAAATTAAGGCGCTAACCACTCTAGGAACTATAACTGGCTTATTTGGCTCAGAGACTAGAGTAACTAATAACCTGATTACTATCACTGTAGATGATAGCATAGCCAATGCCACTAAGAAGCTTGAAGACAATAATAATGGACAAATAATCGGCGCTACGTTCGTCGTATCTGATGATGATAATCCAGATGAAGAACCAGATACAGAACCTGATGATGATACAGATAATAATGAAGCCTAGGCTTAATCACCTAGGCTATTATATTATACCAACTCTGGGAAGTGCTCTCTCATAAACTCTATAGCCCATTTATCTGCATATGCTTCAGCAGATATTTGTCTATAAGCTTTCCATTGTTCTGGCCCATACTCCATAGTATTAACTTGTCTTCTTTGTCTTTGGTCTAAATCCTCATATTTATCATATAGACCTGCTTTCTTCATATTATAGAAGTCTATACAATGCCCAAATTCATGTAATACTGTGAATATCACATGAGTTCTTATACTATATTTATTTAATTTTGCGCCATAATTCTTATTGACAAAACTATATAGGAACTCTTCATTTGCGTCGTCATCTCTAAATAATGATACAGTAATAGTACCTGCTCTAGGATTATATTTATTCTCATAAACCCTATCATATCTTACATCTATAGTGTCTATAACACCACATAGTTCATCATCTAGGCCATATTCATTAATTAATGCATTATACACATCATGATAGGCATCTATTGCTTCAATTAAACAATATGGGTCATTTTCTAGATTATTAAAGATAATATCATGCTCATATAATTCTTTGCCATATTCATCATATTTCTCTTCTACAAACTCATATTTATCTACTAATGATTCATATTGTTTTTCTAATAATACATTTTCTTTTATTGCCTCATTTAATTTGTTTCTTAATTCATTATTGTCTTGTACCTCTTGATATAACATAACTCCTAATAATAATATTACTACTCCTAATACTATACTTAATACTACCATCTCAATAACCTCCATAATATTTATAATTATTTATATATAATAAAAGACGCACCTAATTGGCGCGCCCTATTTTATTAGAATTCTTCATCTTCATCATAACATTCTCTTCTAACTTCGTCTATTATATCGTATATTAAATATTCAATATTACAATCACATGTACAGTCAACGTCAAAGTATGTTGCTGCGCAAGTAGAGAATTCATTGTCGTTTAATTTAACTGAAAATACTATTATGACTCCACTATTACCTGTTGGTTCATTACTATAACAAGAAACGCTTATATCATTACTTATGCCACATTCTTCGGCGCTAAAATAACAATCTCCACCATCCCATCTCCATATCCAATCTTTGCAGTCTTCATCTTCATATTCATAATCTGGATTATCTTCTATAAGTCTTTCGTTTAAATCTTCTAGATAGTCAAATACATTGTCAAAATCATAATACCAATAAGAAAATTCTTCGTGTTCGAATTGCTCTAATACATATAATGTGTCAACTATTCCTGTTTTTACTCCATGATTTCCTCTTACTGCTTTAACTTCTTCAACTATTCTTTCTATACTCATAATAAATAACCTCCATATTGCAGGCACGACGACCTGCTACCAATATATTTTATAATTTATATATAATAATTAAGACACAGCCCACAAAGTGGGCGCGCCCTATTATTATCTTATTATACTAACTCTGGAAAATGCTTAATCATAAAATCTACTGCGAATTTATCTGCAAATGCTTCAGTAGGTACTTCTCTGTATGCTTGCCATGATTCTGGCCCATCTTCCATGCTATATACTGATTCATACATTTCATCGTCTTTATCAATTTCGGCTTGTTCTTTATTAGATAAATCTACATAATGTCCTAGTTCATGTAATTGTGTAAAGATAAATCTTGTTCTTATGTCGTCTTTATTAAGATTAATTCCATATTTATCATTTAAATAGTCTATCATAAATCTTTCTTGTTCATGTTCCATGTTAATAAACATTGATATAGTTATCTCTTTTGTCTCTGTATTATAATAATTTACATTTGTGCTATCATAACGATGGTCTGCCATTAATGCTGTATATTCTAAACCATAATTACATTCTTCTTTTATTGCTTGATATAAACTATTATCTGCTTCAATAGTTTTAACTAAACACATAGGGTCTTTTGCTAAATTGTCAAAGATAATATCATGTTCTTCTTTCATTGATTCATATTTGTTTTTCATCACATTATATCCTTCTATTGCTGTTTTTGCACTCTCCATAGCTGTTTTTGCGTCTACTATAGATTGATTTGCTAATACCATAGCTTTTTCATATGCCTCTTTAGCTATTCTATATTTCACTCTATACACTACTGTTGTAGCTAATAATAATCCTACTAACCCACTTAATACTAAATTCATCATAACCCAATTACCTCCCAATAATTTATTATTTATAATACAAAAAAGGCACAAGCCCACTTCGTGGGCGCGCCTTATTATAACTCATATACTACATATGCACTATCTATATAGTCCTCTTGTATCCATGATAACCACTCATTATATTCGTCGGCTATCGCCTCCATATTGTCTTCTATGAATAATTGATAATCAAGCTCTATACATTCTGAATCGTCTGTACATTCACAGCATAGACAATGTTCATAGCTATAACTATCACAAGTACCACAATAGTTAACACAGTATTCAGTTATATATAATTCCCATATATGTTCTTCGAAGTCTTCCATACAGCATGTAGGCATATGTTCTGGTACATAGTTCTCATAAACATAGCCACTAACTTCTTGACATTGTACTGCTTGTATATTATTGCTACTAACCTCGCTCATTTCATTCGCTATGCCCATAACTATGCCTAATCCTATTAATCCCATAACTAACACTATACCTACTAATACTTTTCTCATGCTCATTGCTTTATACCTCCTCGCCTCACGGCTCTATTATTGTGGGCTTTAGCCCAAAAACAAAACAAAACGCTGATTGATAAATCAGCGCTCCATGAATTTTGTTGCTTTTGTTATTAGAAAAAAGGCACAACCCACATTATGGGCGCGCCCACTTACGCTTTTCCTCTGTTTCTATATTTCTATATCTCCATCTTGTATCGCTTTTAATAGTCTTTCTAATCTGTTTCTTTTTGAGAACTCTGCTTTTGCTAATACAACTCCATAACCTATTATTTTATGGTACCCACATTCGTCAACTTGATAATCTCTGTTAAATTCATTTAGAGTCATACCACATAATTCTGCTATTGTTTCTCTGTCTATAACATAATCATCATTAGCTAACATTTCTGTTGTCTTTATACTGTTTATTACTTTGCCATTAGCGTCTAGCATATTTATTATTGCTACTATTGCTCCTTTGCGTTCTATTACTATTCTTTCAACTTGATTCATCATATCTATTACCTCCATAATACAGGCTCGACCACCTGTTACCTCGCCTTACGGCTTATTATATTTTTATACCTATTTGCTAATCAGCGCTACGCATAGGCTTATACCACTCGCTACGCTCGCTATATAATGGATTGGCCTATGCCACTCGCATACGCTCGTGCCACATATCGCTTATGCCTCTAATAATGCTATAACCCACATAACGCTATCACCACAATAGGCTTGCACTACACTATCACCACAATGCCAATGCTATTACTACGCTATATGCACATGGCTTATATCGCTATGACCTCATTGCACAGTACAATGCAATATGCTGTAACCACAATAGACCATCTGCACAGTACAATATGCTGTCAATAGAGTACAACGCTTATATCGCCATAACCTCATTGCACAAAACAATATGCTGTACAATACCTAGTAGCGATTCACCACAATACAATGCCCTGTATAATGCTTATATCAGTCAAAACGGGTGTCTCCCAACACCTTCCTAATACACAATACTTATCTTAGGTATAATCCTACAAAACTTTAATAAATTAAGTCTAATACCTATAGTCTAGTTAATACGCCTAGGGGTTTCACTTAATTAATTAAAGCTATACAGTACTTTAGCCCCTATATGGCTTAATATAATTAAGTTGGCCCTATTACATAATAATAGGGTATGAAGCTAAATAAGCCCTATATTAATCGCATATAGGGCACTGAATAGTATAGCCATATTAAGCTTCTATGTTTCCAGCTTTGCTTATAGATTTAGGTGCAACTGGTTTATTAATCATATGTTTATTATAAGCAGGTTTATAATTAGTAAGTTTGTCTAATTGATTCCAAGCTTGTTTCATAAATAGTTCTTCTTCAGGAGTCATAATTATAGTCCCAGTCATTTTGAATCCTACTTTGTTGCCTAACCAAGTTCTCATATCGCTTATATATTTAGCTAATTCTATGAATTCACTGTCTAATTCAGCGCCACTATGTGCTTTATTACCATTAGCAATCCATTCATTAACTAAGTCTTTTCTTAATAAGAAGCCTAAATTCTTTGGTAATAGTATAGTTACTGATTCATACTTATCTGATTCAGCTAGTCTTTCTAATAATTTAGCTATTAAAGTCATACTAGCTTTGTTTGTATATTGATGATCGAATTGACTATATTTATTAGTACTACCATTGATTAATAAAGCTTTCCCATTTCTATTAACTACTGCAAATTTAACATTTTTCATAACAAATTACCTCCACATTATTATTATTTTTTATTATTAATATTGCTTTTGTTGTGTCACACACGTATGTGTGTTCGCTCAAGATAATCTTGCCCCAGAAGTAAGCTCTTGGGTCTGACTTACTGTTTTGCTATTGTGCGAGCGAAGCGAGGAAAAATCCCCCCCGCACATAGCAAGTCAGTTAATACGCTCTTGTGCGAGCGTAGCGAGCTAGTTGCTCTTGTTCGCTCTTGTGGGAGCGAAGCGACCAACTATCACTGACACTCGGTTGTGTGCGAGCGAAGCGAGCTGGTGTTGTTTTTGTGCCCTACTAAGAAGACAAAAGTAATGTTTGTAAGCGAACGCAGTGAGCAAGATACACAAAACACGCTCTTGTGCGAAGCTTGTTAATGTCTTGTGTTTTGTTATTTATCATTAATTCTGGATTTGTTATGTTTTGTTTGTAATTGTTTTGTCTTTTGTTATTTATCATTAACATTCGGATTTGTGAACGAATGAAATGAGTTCATTGTTTTGTTGTTAATGTTTTATTATTTATTATTTTTGTATTTGTTTTGTGTTTTGTTATTTATTATTTTTTTGGTTTTGTTATGTTTTTGGTTTTTTATCACTAATTCTGGATTTGTTATGTTTTTGGTTTTGTTGGTTTTTGCTTTTGATTTATTATCATTACACTTGGGTTTGTGCGAACGAAGTGAGCTTGTTTTTTAGGTATAAGGGGCATATAACCAGTATTAGTTTATTTATAACGAGGAGTATCCCTCCTCACATAAAACACACAAATCATCTGTAATGGAATCCAATAGCCACGAAAAATCATCTAACTTATCATGACTCATTAATCTTATTAGACAATATAAATTATTATAGAGAGGAGGTTAAGCGA
>JAEIGA010009462.1_pt1 | contig 14746 bp, 10 predicted proteins | sample 9270691 | NCBI WGS metagenome assembly JAEIGA01 (sample SAMN17057246, study PRJNA624740) | gut metagenome | biome: biome; isolation source: fecal sample | host: Bos grunniens | place: China: Xizang | collected 2019
AAGGTTGCCCAGGCGCGCTCACCGCCACAGCAGCTCATGGGGCCGTCGTGGTCGGTACCGCCGCAATGATAGAGGTTGAATTTTTCAGCCGCCTCGATGGCAAAGGGCAATACTTCAGGGGCAATATTGGGGTGACCGGTCTCAATACCGTTCATACCCATATCCACCAGTTTTTCAATGTAAGGAAGGTGTCTTTCAGCGGGATGCGCCAAAGCAACCACACCGCCTGCTTTGCGAACGGCTTTGATCACTTCTTCCGCAGGGGGAGCAGGGAAGTTGAATTCCTTTACTTCGGGAGCCTTGAATACCTTGGGACGGATGGCATCCAGCCCTTCGGGAAGCTCAACGCGCATTTCGCGAATCGCATTCAGCACCGAATCGATACAGAGCCAGGAACCTTCGGGCGTGCGGTCCAAAACGTCCTGCCAGGTAATTCCGTCCAGAACACCGATTTTAATGCCGAATTCCACGGTCTTGCGGGTCTTTTCTTCCTGCAGGCGGCATCTCTTATCGATGAAAGCGCGGAGGGTAGGTTCATCGGGATCAAAGTCCAGCGCGGTCAGGTGCGCAGTTCCCAAAACCCCCTCGATCTTGCCGTAAAATTCCACACCGGTGATACAGTCAATGCCTTCACGCTGACACTCCATTGCAAACACGCGGTTGCCGCCATCGGTTTCGTGGTCGGTAAGAGCCAAGGCCTTGTAGCCGAGAGATTTACCGATGAGTACGAGCTGATGAGGGGTAAAGCCTGCATCGGAATAGGTGGAATGCAGGTGAAGGTTGGCATATTTTACTTCCATACTTTTTTCCTCTTATTCGTATTGAGAGATTCAGAATGTTTATTGATGTACGTGAACGTTCATCTTGGGCTGAGGTCCGGGGATCTGCAGCTTTTCCAAAGCATCCTTGGTCTGCTCGGTCAAGTCGGCACGAACGGTCCAATAATCTTCACGGTTGCACCAAACACGAAGGCTGAATACCAAAGCGGTTGCTTCCTGACGGGCAAGTCTTGCCGCGGGAGCGGGATCGTCCAGAACCTTTTCGTGCTTTTCTGCGATAACGGAGAGAATTTTTTTCATACGCTCGGTATCGGTACCGGGAGCAACGAAAAATTCCAGGTCAACGCGACGGGTCTTTTCTGCAGAGAAATTGGTAATCACGGAATTCATCAAGGTTGCATTGGGGATGATAATGTCTTTGTTGTCGGGAGTTACAAGGGTGGAGGAGAGAAGGTTGATCTCTTTGACGGTGCCTTCCTTGCCGCCTGCTTCAATGTAGTCGTCTACGTGGAAGGGGTGGAAGATGAGAAGCATCACACCGCCTGCAAAATTGGAAAGGCTTCCCTGAAGGGCAAGACCGATGGCAAGACCGCAAGAGCCTACAATGGCAACCACGTTGGTCATGGGAATACCGAGGTTTGCCGCAACGGTCAAAACCAAAACAATTTTCAATACGACGGAAACGCAGGTGATGAGAAAGCCTTGCGCGCCCTGATCAATTTTTGTAAAGTGGCGATTTTTGCGAATCAATTTCATCAAAAATCCGATCAGATACCAGCATACCACCAGCAAAATGAGGGAACATACGATTTTGATTCCGCTGTTGGCGATAAATTCGCCCAGTTTTTCGAATAAAGAATTTAACATAATCATACTCCTTTTTTGTTTTTATTTTTCATCCTGAAACAGGATCAAAAATCAATTTAACCGAACCGCTCCCGTGTAGGGGGCAATTTCTTCTTCCGTAGCAGTTTCCAAAAATATTCGCGCCGCTTCTCCCGCATCACGAATCATTTCCATGGAAAAAGCGTCGGAGATGGGGTCTGCACCGAAGCCGGATTGCCTTGTACCGAAAAATTCTCCGGGACCGCGGGTTTTCAAATCAAACTGCGCCAATTCAAATCCATCGTGGCAATCGCACAGCTTTTTCAGACGCTGACGGGAAGATTTTCCCGAGTGAGAAGAAATCAAAATGCAGAAGGATTTTTCCTTGCCGCGTCCGACCCGTCCCCGAAGCTGATGGAGCTGACTGAGTCCGAACCGCTCCGCACAGCGAATACACATAACGGTAGCATTGGGAACGTCTACCCCCACTTCAATTACCGTGGTGGAAATAAGCAGTTTGATCTCTCCTGCGGCAAAACGCTCCATCACCAGATTTTTCTCTGCGGGTTTCATTTTTCCGTGAAGGAGTGCGGCGGGAATTTCCGGCAATTCCTTCTGAATTTCCCGCAACTGATCTGCCGCGGAGGTTAGCGTGGATACTTCTTCCTCATCCTCGATCAAGGGGCATACGATATAGGCTTGTCTGCCCTTTTCGATTTGTTCCTTGAGAAAGGCGTAAATGCGGGGAAGTTTATCCTCGCCAACGTAAAGGGTGTCAACGCTTTGTCTGCCGGGCGGCAGCTGATCGATGACGGAAATACGGCTTTTGGCATGGAGAAACATAGCAAGGCTGCGAGGGATGGGCGTCGCGCTCATAACAAGGGAATGGATGGCGCCGCCTTTTTCTCCCAAGCGGTTTCGATGGCGCACACCGAAACGGTGCTGCTCATCGGTAATGGCAAGTAAAACACCGCCACAGCGCGTCTTTTCCTCAATGAGTGCGTGGGTGCCGATGAGAACGTACGGGGTTTCGCCCGTTGTTTGCATAAAAATTTCTTCGCGCTCTTTTTTCGTGGTAGAGCCGGTGAGGAGGAATACGGGAATTCGGAGCGGAGCGAAAAGCTTGGATAAGCTCTTTGCATGCTGCTTTGCCAGAATCTCCGTGGGTGCCATGAACAAGGTGCTTTTTCCATTTTTTGCCACAAGGTAGGCTGCCGCTGCGGCAACCAAGGTTTTTCCGCTTCCCACGTCACCTTGCAAAAGTCTGTCCATGGGAGAAATTTCACCGCTGCCGCAAAGATCACCGCGTATTTCATCGATAACTCTTTTTTGCGCATCGGTCAGGTCAAAGGGGAGTACGGCAAAAAATTCGCTCAGATCGGAATGGGGGAGTGCCGCCACCCGCGTTTTACTGCTTTCCAGAGAAAAGAGCGTCGATTGAACGCTGAATCGGAAAAGCTCTTCAAAGGCAAATCGGTGTTTTGCTTCTTCAAGAGATTTCGCGTCTGCCGGTCGATGCATCAAATATACGGCTCGGGCGCGCGGAATCAAAGAGAATTTTTCCAGAACCTTCTTGGGCAGCGTTTCGGGAATTTGTGAAAGAGAATCAAGCAGCACCTGATCTATAAGTCCCGCAACTTGCTTGGAGGAAAGTCCCCCCACCGTAGGGTAGACGGGAAAAAGCGCGTCTTCATTCGGCTTCTTGGTTTCCCGAAGGGGAGAGAACAAATAAAACACGCCGTTTTTTTCTTGCAGGACACCGCCGAAATACAGGCTCTGACCTGAGAAAATCTGATTTTTCAAATAAGGCTGGTGAAAGTGCAGTACCTGAACCGTTGCGCCGTCTTCATCGGAGGCGATATAGCGCAAGGTCTTTCCCCGACCTTTTAGATTCAATACGACGGGATTAGAGTCCACGGTCAGGTGAAAATAGGAGAAATACCCCACGCGTTCCGAGGAAAGGGGATAAACCGCACCGCTTCGGTAGGAAGTGGGAAAACGAAACAGCAGATCAGAAACGGTTTCAATCCCGCTTTTCTTCAAGGCTTCTTCCCGTTTTGCGCCAACTCCTTTTAAAGAGCCGATGGGGGATGAAATGGTAAGAGCCATTACAGTTCAACAACTTTTGCCGTTTCCCGACAAATCTCACAAAGCTCCTCGGAGGAGGTGATGATAAAGAATTGGGAGCAGGTTTCCCGCAGACTGTCATAGAAGGTTTTGGATTGCTCGGGGGAAAGTACCGCCAGAGAATCGTCGAAAATCATGGGGAAGCGGGTGGAGCCCAGTACCTCGGAAAGTGCCAAACGGAAGGACAAAACACCCATTTCGGTAATGACGCCGCCGCCTGCGGAGATCAAGGGCAGAACGGATTTTTGATCGCAGAAACAAAGCTCGAATTCTTCATCGAAAACAAAGGATTCTCCATCGCGCAAGAGAAAAGCCAAACGGCGGTTGATCTTCTCCGTCAAAGCCTTTTTCAAGTCTTCCTCAAATTTATCCATCCGTGCCGTTGCCAGCGTGAAATTCAGGTCAATGGAATCGTATTCGGCTTTTTCGCGGCTTAGTTTTTCAGAAAGTGCATCCAGCTCACGCTGAATTTCCTCGGGCGTTTTTGCGCTCTTTTCCTTGGCTTCCTGAAGTCTTGCGGTAAGGAGTGCCTTCTTCTTGTAAAGAGCATCGTTCTGTGCGGACAGGAACGCGTGTTCTTTTTGCAAAGCGGAAAATTCGGGACTGACGGTGAGGGTTTCCTTTTCCACGTTTTCCGTCAGCATTTTACGGTACAGCGCCTTGTCTTCGTCCAATTCGCTTTGCAGATCGTAAAGGGCATCGTTCGCCTCGATAACCTGGTCGCAAAAAGCAAGAAGATCACCGCTGCCGTCGCGGAATCCCAGTGCCACGGCTTTTTCGGCAAGGCGGGTGTAAATTGCATTCTTTTCCCGTGTTTTCTTTTTGCATTCTTCGCTTGCGCTTTCCACTTCACCCCGATAAACCAGAGTGGTTTTGCCGTGGGCTTCCACCTTTTCGTAAAATTCGTAAAAGGCGGAGAGACTCTCTGCATCGTAAATCTCAAGAATTTCTTTGATGCGGCCGGAGAACAGCGTGGAAATGAAGAGGCAAGCGGTACCGCACAAAGCAAGTGCCACCGCGGAAGCCGCGCAGGTAAGGAAATTGAAATTCAAATGATTCAGCAGCAGAGCAACGCAGGCTGCCCCCGCAATCATCAAAATTCCGAAAATGCAAAGAGCAAGACGCTTGCCCTTTTGCTTGCCGATTTTTTTCTTTTGCTCGGTCAGAGCATCCAGAGAATGGATGCCGGTGAAAAGACCTTCGTGGTAAATTAAATTTTCTTCCGCATCGGTCAATGCGGTATGCGCCTCGTTCAAAGCGGTGATGGCAAGACTCAAGCGGTTGTAATTGTCTTTCATCTCGTCCAATTCATTCTCGGAAAGCTTTCCGATTTTGTTTGCAACTTCAAAGGCGGCGATATGTAATTTCTTTTCTTTCGCCAGGATCTTTTTATGAAGATCTTCCGCGTTTTCTTTGTTTTGGGTCAGGCGCAAATCATCCTCAAAGCCTGCCATATCTGCTTTGAGCAATACGCATCTGCGATCGTTTTCATCGATCTTTTCGCGAATTTCCTCCAGAATTCCTATGCAATTCTGGGCTTCGCGTTCCCAATCTGCATGCTCTTCCAGTTCTTGCTTCAGCTTTGCTTCTTCCTCCAGAAGCAGATCAAGGCTGCCGTTTTTCTCATCATTGCGATACAGTCTTCTTTTTTTATCCTGAACGAATACGTCCCGATAAAGATTTTCGGTGTCGCGGGAGAAGGAGGCGATCTTGTTCAAAAGCGAAAACTTGGGCTTTACTGCCGGCGGCTCGTATTTGGTTTGACGGAAATAATTGACCTGAACGAAGGAATCGTGGTCCAATTCGGTCAGATATTCACCGGGGGTTGCTGCCGTTTCGATGGGCGAGGCGGGATCATGGGCATAAAACAGGTAGGATTCCTTGCCGCCGATCACCTTGCGCTCAATGACGAAAGGTCCCTGCTCGGAATTCAGAAAAATCCGTCCCTTGGCATCCTCCGCATTTCCTCTGGCAAGGGAAACGGAGTCGGCACCGTACAGAGCGAATTGAATGAATTCACAAAGGCTGGTTTTACCGCTTCGGTACGTACCGAACATTAGATTTCCTTGCTGGTCGGGGGTTATTACAAGATCACGAATTTTCTTGAATTGTTCGATTTCGATCTTTTCTATGGTCAAATGATTCAGTTTCATGGAATATCCTTCATATTTATTCTATAAGTAATTACAATTATAATGGAAAAGCGGTTGTTCGTCAATCTTTTTCCAAAAAGAAATGAGGCGGTTAACCCGCCTCATGCTCGATCATTTCCGAAATGGTGACAAATTCATAGCCGTTTTCTTTCAAATAGGGGAGAATCCGTTTTAAAGCCTCGGGCGTGGGAAGACGCTTGTCATTCAAATCGTGAAACAGAATGATATCGCCTCCCACCGCATTTTCCTCGATTTTTGATGCAATGGTATCGGATTTTGGCATACTCCAATCCCTTGTATCCAAAGACCAAAGGACGCTTTGATACCCCATTTCCTCCAGTACCGCAAGAGATGCTTCATCGTAGTAGCCGCCGGGCGGACGAAATACTTTGGTTTTTACACCTGTGATATTTTTCAGTACCTCTTCGGTTTTTCGGATTTCTTCTCGGAGAGCATCCGGTTTGATTTTTGAAATATACGCGTGGGTGTAGGTGTGATTACCGATTTCGTGCCCCGCCTCGTGAATCATGCGGATTCGCTCCGGGTCTGCAGCGGCATTTTCGCCAATGACGAAAAAGGTGGCGCGAATTCCGTATTCTTTCAGAATTCGCAAAATCTCCTCCGTGTTTTGGAGACTGGGGCCATCGTCAAAGGTCAGGGCGATTTCTTTTTTCGCCCCGCTTTTACAATACGGCTTTGCCGCAGCGGTGACGCAGAGAGGGGACAGCAGGAAAAGCAAGGCCAAAAGAGATGCGAGATAAACTTTTACTTTTCCCATAATTCCTCCAAACTGCCGAAGCGGTAGCCTTGGGATTTCATTTCGCGAATGAAATCACCAAGAATTTCTGCATTGGTGGCGGAAGTGGGATGCAGCAGGATCACAGCACCGTTGTGCACCCGACTGCAGAGTTTCTCCATTGCATATTCAGGGGTCTTTTGATTGTTGTTGTCCCAATCCGCCCAGGCAAGGCTCCAAAAGACCGTGCGGTAACCCAGACGGGCAACCGTTTCCAAGGATTCTTTGGAATACGCTCCCTCGGGTGGGCGGAAATAGGGGTCAAGCTTTTTTCCGCAAACCTCCTGACAAACCTTTTCCAAATCCATCAGCTCTTTTTCCAATTCTTCGGGAGAAAGCGTGGTGATATTGGGGTGCTTTGCCGTGTGGTTGCAAAGCAGATTTCCGTCCTCGCGAATTTGTTTGCAAAGATCGGGGTTTGCCTCGATAAAGTGCTTCAGGACGAAAAACGCTCCCGTGACTTTTTCTTGCCGCAGGGTTTGAACGATCTTGGCAACGTTGCCGTTTTCATAGCCTGCATCAAAGGTCAGATAAAGCACCTTTTCGTCTTTACCGATCCCTTTTCCCAGCTTTGCATCCAGTGTGGGAAGTCCGGGACGTTCATTCTTTCCTCTTGAAGAAAAATACCAGTTTTCACCGCTTTTTGCGGTGGCAAAGGAAGATGCCGACAGGATGATGATCGATAAGAAAAATGAGATGATTTTTTTCATTTTTTGTTCCTCCTTTACGTCATTTATTGTTCCACTTCGGATAAAAAAATATGATTGCCTCTTTTTATGGGCAATCACATTTTTTGTCAATTTATTTTTTTGTTTTTTCTATTTCCGCAGCGATTTTCTTAAAGTCCTCCAGCGCCTCTTCCTTTTTGGCAGGGTCTCGCAAAAGCGCTGAGGGATGATAGGTTGCCATCACCCTAAGACCTCCCAGATCGTACCAAATTCCGCGCTGCTTTGTGATGCGAAAGTCCGGGGAAATGATGCGCTTTGCGGCAATTCTTCCCAGACAAACCAGAATTTTCGGCTGCAAAAGCTTTAACTGTTCCCGCAGATAGGGAAGACAGGCTTCTTCCTCCTCCGGCAGCGGGTCGCGATTGTGTGGGGGACGGCATTTTAAAATATTGGCGACGTAGTAATCTTGAGGCTCCAGACCGATAAATTCCAAGTATAAATCCAAAAGTTTTCCCGCAGGACCGACGAAGGGCTTTCCCTCCCGATCCTCCTGCTCACCGGGGGCTTCCCCCACGAAGAGTACCGCAGGGGAAAGAGAGCCTTTCCCGAAAACGCTTTGGGAGCGTGTGGCGCAAAGGGCGCATTTTTTGCAGGAAAGTACCGCATCTTCCAAGCGATGCATTGCTTCAGTTTTGTTTTGATCCATTGGATTTCCTTTCTTCCCAATGCATTTTGCGGCAGCGGGATCTGAGAAACGTTTGAGAGGGGATTTTCACCCGTTCACCAAATTCAGGGAACAGCGGCGGCATTTCTTTCTCGTTTGTCAAAACGTAGAACCGACCGCTTTTTTTCTCTTGCCATAAATCCACCGAGACGGGAGTGGAAGCGTGGGAAACCGTGGCAAAAAAAGAATCGAAATCCGAAAAAAGAAAACAGCTCGGCTTCGGCTCCCGTTCCAATTTTGTGATGAACAGATCGCATTCGCCACCGCCCGTCGGATAAAGCTGTATGTATATTTTTTCTCCTGCCGCATCAAAACCGAGTTCCTCTTTCGCCTTGTCAAACAATGCGCGGATCACCCGTCTCCCGCGGGGAGAATCGTAGTCCAGTTCCTCCACCGTTATGGCAAAGTCTTCCAGATCTTTGTTGGTCAATCGTATTCGAATTTCTCGTTTTCCCTGTCGGTATAGCTTCACGTTTTCTCGCCTCTCTTTGTATTACTACTTCAGTATAAGCGAAAAAAACATTTTTGCAACCGAAAGTTTTTGGTTTTTCTGTTGCTTTATTCCAATTCTACCTTTGAAAGAGAAAAAAAGCAATTGTTTTTGAAAAATCTTCTTGTTTTTCCTTGAATTGATTGACAAAAACAGCTGTTTCCTATAAAATGAGTTTGGAAAGAATTGATCGAAAAGGAACGGAAATATGATAAAAAAACTTCCCGTAGAAGTCAACGAGGCTTTCCGTAAAAAAGGAATTCTTACAGATGAAGCACTGATGTTTCTCAAAACCGATATGGGGCGTGAGGAGCTGTACTGCGATGCCTATACCTTGGTAACAAAGGAAGGGATCGCTACCCTCTTTTGCTTGGACGTTTTGAAGGAGAAACAAGGTGCTTCTTTGTTTTCCCCGCAAAAAAGCGAAACGGCTTTGCGGGAATTGGACTACCATTTCGTCCCCTTGGAGGAAGTCAAGGGGATCAAGTGCGAGGAACTGATTTCCACACTGCGAATTGTTTTGACTTGTGTAAATGGGGAAGAGGAAGTTCTTTTTTACGCGACTGCCGCTTGCAGAAAGAAAGTGTTCTCCTTCCTCTCCCGTTTTGACTCTTGGCGCGAAACGGGCAACGTGCCGGAAGAAAAGAGGGAGCGTGGCGGTGTTTGCCCCAAATGTCACCGTCCGTATGACGATCCCGAAAAAAAGATTTGTAACCACTGCGTCAGCAAAATGGGATTGGTGCGAAAGCTTTTCCCATTCTTCGTTCGCTATCGGCTGCAGATTTTCCTGGTCTTTTTGACCGTTTTGCTCTCTTCGGCAATCAGCGTTGTTGCGCCTTATCTGGAAAGTAAGGTGCTTTATGACGAGGTGCTTTCCCCCGGCGGCTCCCGCTACGGGCAGATTTTGGGACTTGTAATTTCCGTTGCATTTGCAGGTCTTTTACGCGCCTTTGTTTCTACCGTCAACGGTATTATCGGTGCCAAGGTCTCTGCCTACGTTTCTTGCGACTTGAAGAAGACCATCTTTTCCTCTTTTGAAAGACTGTCTTATTCCTTCTTCACCTCTCGCCATACGGGCAGACTCATCACGCAGATCAATTCCGATGCTGAAACCTTGTATTGGTTTTTCTGTGACGGTGTTCCGTATTTTATGACCAACCTCATTCAGATGATCGGTATTACCGTCGTGATGTTTTCGATTCATCTGCCTTTGACGGTTTTGATTTTGATTCCCATCCCTTTGATGTTCTCCGGGTACTTTCTGGCTCTGCGGATGTTTCGCAGATTGCACGCGGAAAACCATACCCACCGTTCTCGTTTCAACGGAATCCTTTCCGACGTTTTGGGAGGAATGCGCATTGTAAAAGCCTTTTCCCGCGAAGAGCAGGAGATTCAGCGCTTTGATGACAAAAGCCGCCGTCTTTCTGCATCCAAGCTGGAGATCGACGTGAAGAATCACACCATTTTCCCCCTTCTCAATTTGGGAATTCGGTTGAGCACGTATCTTGTGTGGGGCTTCGGCGGATTTTTTGTTCTGAAAGAACTTGCAAATCCGGGCAGCGGCATTTCTTACGGTGTTTTGAATCTGTTTGTCAGCTATCTGGCAATGCTTTATACGCCTTTGAATTTCTTTGCCAATTTCCTTAGCCACATGGCAAACGGTATGAATGCTTTGCAAAGACTTTTCAGCATTATGGATGCCGAGCCCGACGTTGTGGAAAAGGAAGATGCCATTTCTCTTCCCAAGGTTCGCGGTGAGGTTGTGTTCGACCACGTGAATTTCTCCTATGCTCCCGGTAAAAAGACGATTCAAGACGTTTCTTTCCGTGTAGAAGCAGGAAAATCTCTGGGCATTGTGGGTCATACCGGCGCGGGAAAAAGTACGCTTGCCAATCTTCTGACCCGTCTGTACGACGTGGAATCCGGCTCGATCTCTATTGACGGGGTGGACCTGCGGGATATGACCATCCGCACCCTTCGCGACCACGTTGCCATCGTTTCCCAGGAAACTTATCTCTTCCGCGGAAGCATTATGGATAACATCCGCTACGCCGCTCCCACGGCTACCAGCGAGGAAGTGTTCGCCGCTTCCAAAGCCGCAGGCTGTCACGATTTTATTATGTCTTTCCCCGACGGCTACGATACCCAGGTGGGAACGGATAAAAAATCTCTGTCCGGCGGTGAAAAACAAAGAATTTCGATTGCGCGGGCAATTCTGAAGGATCCCGCCATTCTGATTCTGGATGAAGCAACCGCCGCAATGGATACAAAAACAGAGCGAAAGATTCAGGAAGCCTTGCGAGTAATTTCCAAGGACCGAACCACCATTACCATCGCCCACCGCCTTTCCACGCTGCGCGATGCGGATCATCTGATTGTCATTGAAGAAGGAAAGATGGTGGAAACGGGTACCCACGAAGAACTGCTGGAGCGTGACGGTGTTTATAAAAAACTTTATACCCTCCAGATGGAAGCGCTGAAAACCATTGGTATTGAAGAATAGGAGACAGTATGATACAAGGTCTGGAACAAATTACCGATTCCTTTTTGATTAGTCGTGAGAATACCGTTTTTTTCTCTTCGCCCACGGGACTTTTGATGGTGAAAATCCCTGCAAAGGAATACGAAGGAAGAGCCTTTCTTGCACTTGCTTTTCCTTTTGAGACCGAAGAGGAATATATTTGCGTTCAAAACGAGGAAAAGGAAGAACTGGGCATGATTCGTTCTTTGTCCCTTTTGAAGGAGGAAGAAGCGGAGCTTTGCCGTCTGGAACTGAAGAAGAAATATTTTGCTCCCAAAATCCTGAAGATCGTTAAAATGACCGAGCGGTTCGGTGCTTCTTATTGGGATTGTGAAACCGATTACGGCTTGAAGAAATTCACCGTAAAGGACCCCCACCGCAGCATTTTGCGTCTAGGTGAGGACCGCGCTTTCGTGGTGGACGTGGACGGATGCCGCTATGAGATTGAGAGTCTGAAGGGAATGGATAAAAAGAGCCATTCCAAAATCGAACTATATTTGTAATCAGGGAGAAAACGTTGGATAACCGAATTTTGACGGAGGACTTGGAACGGCAACTTTTGCGGGACTATGAAGACCGCGCTGTTTTCAGTCTGACCTCCAATCTGAACCAAAAAGGGGAGGGGCAGGAATTCCGCCTTCTCTTCGGAACCAAAGCAATTTATCTGTTTTGTGTGGAAACGGGTACGTTTAACGTCTATTCGTTTGAAAAAATGGAGGATGCCCGCTACGAGGGATTCGTAGGCGGAGGCTCCTGCCTGATTTTGTATGACGGAGAATGGACGGAGCTTTGTCGCGTATTCGGTTCGGAACAAGAGAATTTGTCTCAGTTGAACCGAATCCTCAAAGAAGTGCTGGACGGAGTTTTGAAGCCCGAGGATGCGCACTTTGTGGAGCGGCACAGCGTTTGTCCCAAGTGCCGTCGCCCTTTGGGAAAGGGAAGTCAGCTTTGCCCCAACTGTTCGGATAAAAAAGGAGCCTTCAAGCAGCTTCTGCAGCTTCTTCGCGGGCAGTACGGGTGGATTCTTTTATCAATGATTTTGTTCTTCGTTCACTCTCTGCTGAACGTGCTTTTGCCTATGATTCAGGGCGATTTCGTTGACAATTATCTCAACACCAAAGACCCGACTTCACTTTTGGGAAATTACGCGCCCGCGGTGATGGTTGTGCTTTCCATGGCAATGATTCGTATTTTTGCCGTGCTTTCCACAATCGTTCGAAACGTGATTCTGTCTAAAATCAGTACGAAGACCGTGGTAGAACTTCGCCGCAGACTGTATGCAAAGATTCAGTCCTTGTCCGTGGCGGGAATTTCCCGTCATACGGCAGGAGATCTGATGAATCGCGTTTCCGGCGATACCACCACCATCGCACAGTTTATGACAAACTTTTTGCCCGCCATTGTGGAGCAGTTGTTTGTGATTATTTTTGTGGGTGCATTGCTGTTTTCGTATTCTCCCCAAATGGCATTGATGATTTTGATTCCCGCACCCTTTGTTGCGATTTTGTTCCGTGTTGTTTGGCGCAAGACCCACCGTCTGTATCACCGTCATTGGGTGGAAAATGCCAATGCCAATACGGTTCTTCACGACGTGTTCCAAGGTGTTCGCGTGGTGAAGGTATTCGGCACGGAGAAAAATGAAATTGAAAAATACGATCAGGCAGTCCGCGCGCAGCGTGATATTGCCGTCCGCAATGAAATTGCATGGGCAAAGCTTGTGCCTTATGCGGAATACTTGATCCACGTGGGAAATTTCATTTTGCTTTACTATGCGGGTAATGAAATTCTACACGAAAATATGACCATCGGTCAGTTGACGATGTTTTCCTCGTTTGTCAGTTTGATCTACACTCCCTTGCGCTCCATGGCAAATTATCCCCGTCGAATTCAGCAAGCGGCTACCGCCGTGGCAAAGGTATTCCAGGTACTGGATGAAGAGCCTGACGTAGCGGATAAAAAAGGCGCGGAGGATATCAAAATCCAAGGTCAGATCGACATTGATTCCATTTGGTTTGGCTACAATGAGAATGAAAACGTGCTGGAGAACGTTTCCGTTTCCATTTCTCCCGGTGAAATGCTGGGCATTGTAGGCAGAAGCGGTGTCGGTAAAAGCACCCTGATCAATCTTGTGATGCGTCTGTACGACGTTCAACGCGGTTCCATTCGAATCGACGGAAAGGATATTCGGGATATTTCCCAGCATTCTCTCCGTTCCCAGATCGGTGTTGTTTTGCAGGAAACGTTTCTGTTTGCAGGCTCCATTTACGAGAATCTTGCCTATGCCAAGCCAAACGCTACCTACGAAGAGGTGATCTCCGCCGCAAAGCTTGGTGGTGCCCATTCCTTTATTATGAAATTGCCCGACGGATACGATACGGTGGTGGGTGAGAAGGGTTACACCCTGTCCGGCGGCGAGCGGCAAAGAATCGCCATCGCCCGTGCGATCCTGCACGATCCGAAGATTCTCATCTTGGACGAGGCAACCTCAGCGCTGGATACGGAAACGGAAAAACTGATTCAGGAATCCTTGGCGTATCTTTGCAAGGACCGAACGACCATTGCCATCGCACACCGTCTTTCCACTCTGCGCAATGCAACCAAACTTCTGGTACTGGATAAAAAGACCGTTGCCGAAGTCGGTACCCACGAGGAATTGATGGAGAATGAAGACGGCATCTACAAGTCCCTTGTTATTGCTCAGCGTGAAATGTCCCGTGTGAAAAAGACAACTGTTTCCGAAGAAGAAACAAAATAATTGACAATTTTTTGTTTTTGTGTATAATAGATAGGAGTTTCACCCGATTTCCAGTCGGGGAAGAAAGAGAGGAAAAAATGATGAAAAACACAGAAAAAACCATGGACAAAATTGTTGCTCTTTGTAAGGGCAGAGGCTTTGTTTACCCCGGTAGTGAAATCTACGGCGGTCTTGCCAACTCTTGGGACTACGGTCCTCTCGGCGTTGAACTGAAGAACAACGTAAAAAGAGCTTGGTGGAAGAAGTTCGTTCAGGAAAGCCCCTACAACGTAGGTCTTGACAGCGCAATCCTGATGAACCCCCAGACCTGGGTAGCATCCGGCCACGTAGGCGGATTTTCCGACCCCTTGATGGACTGCAAGGTATGTAAGACCCGTCACAGAGCAGACAAACTGGTTGAAGATTATATTGCAGAGCAGGGCCTTGATATCAATCCCAACGGTTGGGATAACAACAAGCTGGCTGAGTTTATCAAGGAAAATCACATTTCCTGCCCCTCCTGCGGCTCCGCAGACTTTACCGACATCCGTAAATTCAATCTGATGTTTAAGACCTTCCAGGGCGTAACCGAGGATTCTTCCTCCGAGCTTTACCTTCGTCCCGAAACTGCTCAGGGTATCTTTGTAAACTTCAAGCATATCCAGCGCACCACCAGAAAGAAGGTTCCCTTCGGTGTAGGTCAGATCGGTAAGTCCTTCCGTAACGAGATCACCCCCGGTAACTTTATTTTCCGTATCCGCGAATTCGAACAGATGGAGCTGGAATTCTTCTGCAAGCCCGGCACCGATCTGGAGTGGTTCGAATATTGGAGAAGCTACTGCGCGAAATTCCTGTATGATCTTGGCATCGCAGAGGAAAACCTCCGCCTGCGTGACCATGACAAGGATGAGCTCAGCTTCTATTCCAAG
>JAEIGA010009463.1_pt1 | contig 14746 bp, 11 predicted proteins | sample 9270691 | NCBI WGS metagenome assembly JAEIGA01 (sample SAMN17057246, study PRJNA624740) | gut metagenome | biome: biome; isolation source: fecal sample | host: Bos grunniens | place: China: Xizang | collected 2019
CCTCATCCACCAGCACCTGCTCCACGCGACGGAAGCCATCATCATCAACCGATATCATGTAACCTATGTTCCTTGTGGAATTATCCTCCGGATCGAATGTTATCACCGGGTAGGACTTTCCATCCCATTTCTCCGAAAACGGCCAATATATCTGCATGTCAGAGGCCGTTATATATTCCATCATCGCATCCGGGTCCACAATGCCGGCATCCGACTTGACAGATGCTTCGGACCTCAAATAATCCTCGATGAGCTGCCTCAACGGGACTTCATATCTTTCGGCAGCACGCGTAGCGGCAGCTGCATCATCTCCGACTCCGGACCCCGGAGAGGAGAATATGTTCTTCATCGTGTATTCCTCATCATAACCATTCGCCGCCGAAGCTGCGACAGCATCATATACCTCATCCATCTGCGCTCCGGTCAGAGGTATATGAGCCATAACATGAGCCATATCCTCAAGAGATACAGGTACCGGAGGATGCACATGCTTATCCATATCATTGTCAACTATCTCGCAGGCTGCCGACAGGACAGCAATAACGCAGTATAAAGGCACTCTCTTCATAACGATCAAATTTACCGAGGGCAAAGTTCCGGATGTTTATCCGTGTAACAAAAAAGTACACGGATAATTTCAAAAAACGCCCTTAGACATATATCCAAGGGCGTTTCTATGTAGCAATTTTAACTTATTTCTTCAAAAAATCCGATAAAATCCTGTATAGGGCATACCTGCCTGTATAATGAATTTACTGTTTGACTGCTGTCACGAAGCGGTCACGCGAATTGAGGTCCTGTACGACACGTACATCCTTGAATCCTGCCTTGACGAACACATCTGCAGTTTCCGCACCCAAAGCCTCATTGATTTCGACAACACATATACCATCCGGCTTGAGGAAGTGCAAAGCCCAATCAGAAACGGCCCGATAGAATACAAGAGGATCGTCATCAGGAACGAAAAGCGCAAGTCCCGGCTCATGTTCAAGGACATTAGGACGCATCAGAGCCCTCTCCGAATCCATCACGTATGGAGGATTGCTGACAAGTACATCGAACGAAGCCCCGTCCTCCCCTAAAGTCAGAGGACTCTCCAATATATCAGCATGCCTGAATACCGGGCTGTAAGCACCCGTACGGGATATCTCATCACCAAAATCCTGAGACGACGCCACATCCAGAGCTCCTTCAGAGATATCCACTGCAGTAACTTGGGTTCCTGGCATCTCAAGAGCCAGGGTCCACGCTATGCATCCGCTACCAGTGCATAGGTCCATGACCGAAACATGTCCGGTAGACCTCCTCGCATCGAGTACCATGCGACATAGAAGTTCCGTTTCCGGACGAGGTATAAGGACATCAGGAGTAACGCGATATTCACGTCCATAGAAAAAAGCCTTGCCTGTCACATATTGCAAGGGTTCACCTGAGGATATGCGGGCAAAGGAAGCAAGAGCAGCTTCTGCCACCTCATCCGACACCTCGAAGCAAGGTTCCATGATATGAGTATGCCGTTGCGTCCCTATACTGGACTCCAGAAAAAGGAATACCATTTCGCGCGCCTCCCTTTCAGGGTAGGACTGCGAAATGGCATTTACACCTTCCTTTATAAGGTCTCTCAGCAGCATGAATTCTCGATTACGGCGGTCAGGAAGTCCGTCATGGACATTCCTGCAGCTCTTACCATCTGAGGCACAAGTGAAGCTGAAGTCATTCCCGGTATGGTGTTCACCTCCAGGAAATACAGACCTTCAGCTGAACTGATATAGTCCACACGGACGAGTCCCGCGCATCCGAGATGGGCATAAATCTTCTTGGAAACCTCCTGAATCTTATCCCTTAACTTATCCGGAATCTGAGCCGGACACACCTCACGGCTATGACCATTGTATTTAGCCTCATAGTCGAAGAATTCATTTTCCGTGATGATCTCTATCACAGGCAGGGCCACATTCTCCTTTCCATCATTATATACTGCACATGTGAGCTCCCTTCCGACTATCGCAGCCTCAGCTATAAGCATGTTTCCTTCCGCAAAGGCATATTCCACAGCCTTACCGAAATCATCGGCCGACTTCACCTTTGTGACGCCGAAGCTGCTTCCTCCGTCGGTCGGCTTCACAAACATCGGCAGGCCAAGTTCGGCTACAGCCTTATCTGCAAGTCCGTCCACAGACTCACCTTTGCGCAGGAATATATCCTTGGCGCATTTCACGAAATCAACATCCCTCAGATAGCTCTTGCATGAGAACTTATCGAATGTGATGGCAGATACAAACGCATTGCATCCGCTGTGAGGTATGCCGAGCATCTCAAGATACCCCTGCATCAGTCCGTTCTCGCCCGGAGTACCGTGCTGCATTATGTATGCATAGTCAAACCGGATCTTTTCTCCTTCAACCTCGACAGAGAAATCCGTCTTATCTATCACAGGACATTCACCCTCAGGAAAAGCATATCTTTCCTCACCTTTCTTTCTGTACGCCTTCAGCGTCCAGCTGCCGAAACGGGCGAATATTTCATAAACATCAAACCTGTTTCCATCAATCTGAGAAGCGGTAAACTCACCACTCCTCACCGACACCTCCCACTCGGAGGAGTCGCTTCCATAAATCACTGCAATCCTAGTCAAATCCATATATTTCCTTCTCATCATCAAATTCCTGCTGATCGATGACAACCTGCTCAACCACAGGTTCCTCCTCGACTTCGCCTTCTGCTGTAATCTCGCTTCCGTCGCAATTCAGATTCACATTGAATCCTACAGGAGCATCGAATGTCTCCTTGCTGTAGTACCTATACAATGACGGATCCTTTCTTACCATCTGCATGAAGTATCCCCATATAGGAAGGGCAGCACCGGCACCACCTCCGTCGCGGGTCTCTGCAAAATGAACCTGCATATCTTCGAATCCTGCCCATGCTCCGGCCGTAAGCTGAGGTGTATATCCGATGAACCATCCGTCAGCATTATCATTGGTTGTGCCTGTCTTGCCTCCGATCTCTCCAGTAAGGTTGAAGCGCCATCTCAATCCTGCTCCGGTACCTGTATTCACTACTCCCTGCATAAGGTTAGCCATAAGGTATGCTGTCCTGTCACTGATGGCTTCCTTCTTGGTCGTGGTGAATTCAGAAAGTACGTTACCCATGTTGTCCTCGATCCTTGTCACAAACATAGGCTTCACATATACACCCTTCGACGGGAAGGTGTTATATGCCGCCACCATCTCGTAGAGAGATATGTTGGCAGAGCCCACACACAACGGCGGCACAGGGTCAAGGAAGCATCCTACTCCCATCTTCCTCATCATCTCGACCATGGCATATGGTCCATATTGCTTCATGAGGTAAGCCGAGATATTGTTGGAACTCTTTGCCAGTCCCCACTTGAGGGTAACCATATTACCTATATATTCATCTCTGTCGGTACTTTCCGGGGTCCATATCTTATCCTCGCTTATGATGAAGGTCTGCGGTACATTGGCGACCAGATTACATGGAGACATTCCTTCCTGCATTGCAAGGGTATAGAGGAACGGCTTGATCGTAGATCCGACCTGTCGCTTGCTCTGACGTGCATTATCATATTGGAAAGCCTTGAAGTCAGGTCCTCCAACATAAGCCTTGATCTCTCCGTTGTCTGGAGTCATGGCTATGAAGGATGCTCGCATATGACGCTTGTAATACCTGATAGAGTCATCAGGAGTCATGACGGTATCCACCTGACGCCTGTCATTCTTCCATGTGAATATCCTCATCTCCGTCTTCTCGGAGAAAGTCTTGTAAATGTCTGCATCCGAATGACCGGCCGCCTTCATATGGCGGTAACGGTCGCTGTCGCGACGCGCCCTCTTCATGACACCTTCTATCCAGATATCCTCCACCTCATCATCGAACGGCGGTCTGTTCTTCCACCTCGCCTCACGGTCGAAACGCTTCTGCATGTCCCCTGCAATATGCTTCACCACAGCATCTTCTGCATATTTCTGCATCTTAGGATTGATGGTCGTATATATCCTGAGGCCATCCCTGTATATATCGTACTTGGATCCGTCAGGCTTTGTATTCTTGTTCAGCCATCCGTATAGTTCATCATCAGCCCAAAGGAGCGAATCCACGACATAATCCTCATACTGGCTGTATGAAGACCTTTTAGGCTCCTTTGCATTCATGGTCCTGCGGAGCATGTCTCGGAAATAGAGAGCCGATCCGGCCGTATGGTCCTGCACCTGATATGAAAGGGTGATAGGCAGCTGCTGGATGGAGTCACGCTCGGCCTTTGTAAGGTAACCGGCCTTCTCCATCTGCGAAATCACGAAATTCCTTCTTGTAAGGGACTTGTCCGGATTGAGGGCCGGATTGTATCTCGTAGGCTTGTTCACCATTCCCACAAGTGTCGCAGCCTCCTCTACGGTAAGCGCGGCAGGAGTCTTGGCAAAGAACGTCTGAGCGGCGGACTTGATGCCGTAGGCGTTGCTTCCGAAGAACACCTGATTGAGATACATGGTGATGATTTCCTCTTTCGTATAACTGCGCTCGAGTTTCACTGCGGTGACCCATTCCTTAAGCTTGATCCAAACCATCTTGACCTTCGACCATCCCGGAATGCGGCTGCTCACGTCAGCACGGGGATAGAGGGTCTTTGCCAGCTGCTGGGTGATGGTACTTCCTCCTCCCTGGCTTGAATTTCCGCCAAGCACAGTCTTGAAGACCACACGGGCAAGGCTTCTGAAATCTATGCCGGAATGATTGTAGAAACGCACATCCTCGGTCGCTACCGCTGCCTCTACAAGGTTTTCGGAAAGTTCATCATATGTAACATACGAACGGTTCTCGATATGGAAGGTCGAAAGGATCGAACTTCCGTCATCACCGATCACCTGAGTCGCGAGATTGCTGTCCGGACTCTCAAGCTCCTCGAATGAAGGTATGTCGGCGAATGCCCACACGAGGGAAATGAAGCCGACCGCAAAAACCACGGGAACTGAAAACAGTATCCAGAACCACTTGATTATTTTCTTTTTCGTAACGTCTGTCATGTTATGATAGCCTCAATTTTTTCTAAGCAAGTCACCTTTAGGTGACATTAATAATGTATATGGTACAAGACGACAAAATTAGCAACAAAATTTGGAAATTTGCCCGGTTTGTACCTTACTTTGCACTTTCTTTCGAAAAAAGAGAGGGAAAGGTAACGTAGACAACGGAGGTTAAAGCATGAAGGAAGGACAGAATCTGGTGATCGTCGAGTCACCGGGAAAGATCAAGAAGATTCAATCAGCTCTTGGAAGCGACTTTATAGTAAAGGCCAGCATCGGACACATTCGGGATCTGGACGAAAGTGGTCTCAGCATAGACATAGACAACGGATTCAAACCACAATATGTCATTCCGGCGGACAAGAAGAAGGTTGTAGCAGACCTCAAGAAGGCAGCAGCGGCAGCCAAGGCAGTCTGGCTTGCTTCCGATGCCGACCGCGAAGGAGAGGCCATCTCATGGCATCTTTTCGAGACCCTCGGACTCAAGAGCGAGAACACAAGGCGCATCGTATTTCAGGAAATCACAAAGCCGGCCATCCTCAATGCGATAGAGAATCCTCGCGAAATAGACATGAACCTCGTGAATGCCCAGCAGGCAAGACGTGTACTGGACCGTCTGGTAGGTTTCGAACTTTCTCCTGTGCTCTGGAGAAAGATTCAGCCGAAGCTTTCCGCAGGACGCGTACAGTCGGTTGCCCTGCGTCTCATCGTAGACAAGGAAAGGGAAATCATGGCATTCAACAATGAACCATATTATAAGGTAGAGGCCATGTTCCATCCGGATGGTACTCCAGAAGATACGCTTTTGAAGGCTACTCTTGACAGGAGGTTCGCCGACCAGGAGTCCGCTCTTGCATTCCTCGAAAAATGCATAGGAGCAAACTTCTCCATCAGCAGCATCGAGAAGAAGGAAGGAAACCGCTTCCCTGCACCTCCTTTCACGACTTCAACCCTCCAGCAGGAAGCTGCACGCAAGCTCAGGTTTTCCGTTAGCCAGACCATGAGCATAGCCCAGCATCTGTATGAAAGCGGATACATCACATACATGCGTACGGACTCGACCAACCTTTCCGCACTGGCCCTCAACACTACAAAGAAGCTCATCTGCGAAAACTTCGGAGAAGAATATTCGAAGCCAAGGAACAAATGGGGAAAGACAAAGGGAGCCCAGGAGGCACATGAAGCAATACGCCCTACCTATATCGAGAACACATCGATAGAAGGCACTCCTCAGGAGAAGAAACTGTACGAACTGATCTGGAAGCGCACTGTAGCGTCACAGATGGCTGATGCACGCGTCCTCAGGACAGATATAAAGGTAGCTTCAGACAAGAGCAGCGAGCTGTTCAACGTGCAGGCGAGCCAGATTCTCTTCGACGGATTCCTGAAACTGTACATTGAAAGTACCGACGACCCTCAGCAGGATGACGACATGGTGATCATCCCTGAGCTTCATATCGGAGATGCAATGATAGAGAACGGCATCACTGCCGAGTGCAAGTTCACTGCTGCCCCATCAAGGTATACAGATGCGTCACTGATCAAGAAACTGGAAGAGCTGGAAATCGGACGTCCATCCACATATGCACCGACCATCACGACCCTCACCAAGGCACGCGGTTATGTGGTGAAGGGAGACAAGACCGGAGAAAAGCACCAGGTAACGAACTTCTCCCTCAAGAACGGAAAGATCAGGACCAGCACAAAGACCGAAACGGTCGGAGCCGAAAAGAACAGGCTCCTTCCGCAGGATATCGGAATGATAGTTACCGATTATCTGGTAAAGAATTTCCCTCAGATCCTGGATTACAAGTTCACTGCAAATGTGGAGGAGGATTTCGATAAGATCGCAGAAGGCGAGCTTGTATGGAACAGACTGATAGGAGAATTCTACGGACCATTCCACAACAGGGTTCATGAAACTCTGAGCAGCAAGGAATACAGCAACGTAAGCCGTGAACTCGGAGTCGATCCGAAGGACGGTCTGCCTCTTGTGGCAAAGTTCGGACAATATGGCCCTTACATCCAGAAGGGAGACGGTACCGGCAAGCAGTATGCAAGCCTTGCTCCGGGACAGCTCATCGAAAGCATCACTCTGGAAGAGGCTCTGAAACTGTTTGAACTCCCGAGGACAGTAGGTCAGCTGAACGGCATCGACATCATATGCACAAAAGGAAGATTCGGTCCATATATCAAGTATGGAGATAAGAATGTATCACTTCCTAAGAATGCGGATCCCCTGCAAGTCGACCTTGACACATGTGTCAAGCTGATTGAGGAAAGCGGAAACAAGAAGGAAAAGAGCATTCTTGCAGAGTATAAGGACAGTGATATTCAGGTACTTGACGGCAGCTATGGCCCATATATCAAACATGCAGGAAATAATTACAGGATTCCTAAGGGGACCGACCCTGCATCACTCACAGAGGAAAAGTGTAAGGAGATAATTTCAAGCTCTGAGCCTACTGGACGCAAGAAAAGACGCAAGTAACTATTGACTTTCTCGTTTTTGTGATTAAATTTGTAACCTGAATCATAAAAACATAGCACGATGTCAACTTACCAGATTGATCAGATCGATCAGAAGATCCTGTCATTCCTTGTGAAGAATGCAAGGATGCCGTTCCTTGAAATTGCACGTGAGTGCAACGTCTCGGGTGCTGCAATACACCAAAGAGTCAAGAGACTGGAAGCCAACGGGGTCATTACAGGCTCACGCCTCCTGGTAAAGCCTCAGGCCTTGGGCCTTAATGTATGTGCATTCGTCAGTGTATCGCTTTCTGAAGCGAACAAGTATCCTGAAGTAATAGAATCTTTCAAAAAGATATCTGAAATAGTAGAGTGTCATTTCGTAACCGGAAAGCACAATCTGCTCATCAAGATATTCTGCTTCGACCACGACCATCTGATGCAGATTCTTCTGAATACCATCCAGAAGATTCCATATGTCCAGCAGACAGAAACTCAGATCTCGCTTGACCAGGCGATTGAGCGTCAGGTGTGGGTGAAGGAATATCAGAACACAAGCTTCTCAGCTAGCGTAAAGAAGAAGAAAGAGAAAGAATAGCATTCGCCAGGACAAGATCGTCCTGAGTCGTAATCTTTATATTGAACCTCTCTCCTATACGGAATGAGAGGTTCTTTCCGTATTTGAGGACCACAGACGCATCATCTGTAAATGCAGTATCATACGCCTGGCCATACGCTTCCTTTATGATTTCCGAATGAAAGATCTGAGGCGTCTGGGCTCCGTAGAGAACTGAACGGTCAACACTCTCCCCGACCTTCTCCGTGAGGATTTCTTCTCCCTGCGGGCCTTTCGCCTTGCGCAGCACCTTCATGGTGTCGACGCAAGGTATCACAGGTATAAGGGCGACCGTATTTTCCGCCTCGGAAAACATGGCCCTTATGAATTCCGGAGTCACCAGAGGCCTGACTCCATCATGTACCGCTACCAAAGCACCGTCAGGAACTTTTGACAATGCATTTCTTACAGAATGAAAGCGTGTGATTCCACCTTTCACAAGAACCTGCGGACAGATGAAGTTACGCTTGAGGCAATAGCTGCGCCAGTATTCCATATGCGATTCCGGAAGGACGGTTATCACATTGATATCCGGGCAGGCCTCCATGAACACCTCGATGGTCTTCTGGAGTATGGCCTTGCCGCCTAATTCAATGAATTGCTTAGGCATTTCCGAACCCATTCTGGTTCCGCTTCCGGCGGCCATCACTATTACGATTTTTTTTCTGTCCATATAGTAGATTTCTTCGACAAAATTAAGTTATTTTTCTTAATTTTGACGCCTGTTTAAATAACCGGAACAAATATTACAAGAAATATGGGATTTTCATTCTTGACACAAGAACTTGCAATGGACCTCGGTACCGCGAATACCGTCATCTTCCAGAACGACCAGATCGTTCTTGATGAGCCGAGTATCGTAGCCATTGACAACAATACAGGCAAGGCCATAGCCCTCGGACAGAAGGCGAAGCTCATGCAGGAAAGGGAGAATCCGGGCATCAAGACTGTACGTCCTATGAAGGACGGAGTCATCGCAGACTTCAACGCTGCAGAGATGATGATCCGCGGATTCATCAAGCAGGTGAACAGCAAGCGCAGGTCATTGTTCACTCCGAACATCAAGATGGTGATCGGTATTCCTTCAGGTTCTACCGAAGTAGAGATTCGTGCGGTGCGCGACTCTTCGGAGCATGCAGGAGGACGCGACGTCTATCTGATCTATGAACCTATGGCTTCTGCCCTCGGTATCGGACTTGACGTGGAGGCTCCTAAGGGTAACATGGTAGTAGACATCGGAGGAGGTACAACTGAGATTGCTGTAATCTCATTGGGAGGCATCGTGGTTCAGGACAGCATCAAGGTGGCAGGTGACGTGTTCACAGGAGACATCCAGCAGTATCTGCGCCAGCAGCACAATATCAGGGTAGGCCAGATTACAGCTGAGAGGATCAAGATTGCAATCGGAGCAGTGATTCCTGACCTTGACGGTGACGAGCCGGAGCCATATGCAATCACAGGACCTAACCTCATGACAGCACACCCTGTACATGCGACCATCACATATCAGGAGATTGCACATTGCCTTGACAAGTCAGTGGCACGCATCGAGGCAGGCATCCTGCACGTACTCGAGCAGACCCCACCGGAGCTTTATTCGGACATCGTGAAGAACGGCATCCACCTTGCCGGAGGAGGATCGCTCCTCAGAGGTCTGGCAAAGCGTCTGACAGAGAAGGTAAACATTCCTTTCCACGTAGCGGAAGACCCACTCAGAGCTGTAGCACGAGGTACATGCATGGCTTTGAAGAATACAGACAACTACACATTCCTCATGCGATAGACCTTGCGTAAGGGAAGTATCATAAGAAACGTGGCAACAGCAGCTATCTTCATTGCACTGGAGGTAGCTGCATTAGCTATGCTCAGACATAACGGGCCGCTACAGGATATCTGGTTTTCGGAAGCCGCGCATGGATTCATGGGCAATGTATGGGGAAGCACACAGAGAGTGAAGGACTATTTCCACTTGAAGAGCATCAATGATTCCCTGGCATTGGAGAACCATAATCTCATGGTAAGGCTGGCGCAGATGGAGGACAGCATGAACTCGTCAGGCATCTTCATACAGGAAGGCAAAACTGACAGAACTGCCGGATACAGATACATACCGGCCTCCATCATGAAGATCAGCAATAACACCCAGCATAACTACATGATCATAGGCAAGGGTGCTGCTGATGGAGTGACAGAAGGGGATGGAGTAATCACAGGAAAAGGAGCTGTCGGCATCATCGACGCTGTAAGCGAAAACTACTCATATGCCAGATCCTTCAGGAATCACGGAATGAGCATCAGCGCAAGGCTTGGGCATACGGGAGCTGTGGGTCCGCTCAACTGGGACGGAATGAGCAGCAACGGCGCCATACTTCGCGAGATTCCGCACCACGTCGGATTCGAACCGGGTGATACAGTCTATACAAGCGGATTCTCATCCATCTTCCCTGCCGACATCCCTCTGGGAACGACAGGCGAAGCCAGAGTTGTGAACGGAGCCACATACGAGATCGCCATCAGACTGTTCGAAGACTTCTCGGCACTGAGATATGTAACTATAGTTGAAAACCTTGGAAGGGAGGAAATGAAGGCATTGGAGGAAGAACGATGATGGTAAGACAAAGTTTCGGCATACTTTATACCTTGCTGGTAATAGGACAGGTGGTCCTGTGCAATTACGCAGCATTGGGCCCGTATGTCATGCTCTCGATGCTTCCTGCAATGGTATTCTGCATTCCTACGACGGTAAGCACTACGATGTGCATGCTTATAGCCTTTGCCAGTGGACTGGCTGTCGACTGGCTGTCTGAAGGGATAATCGGTCTCAATGCTTCCGCTATTCTTCCTGTTGCATGGATGAGGACAGGTATCATAAGAATATTCCTCGGAGAAGACCTGATAACAAGAGGAGACAGGTTTTCGTTCAAGAAGAACGGTTTCGTCAAGATTTCCGTTGCCCTTTCCGTGCTTCTGATCATATATCTTGGAATCTATGTCTTCCTTGACGGTGCCGGCAGCCGTCCGGCATGGTTCAACTTCACGAGAATCGGAGTTTCATTTATCTGCAACCTGGCCCTTGGCCTCATCGTAACCGGCGTGCTGACACCGGATGACAGAAAGTAGGAGGCCACAAAATGAAACTGAACAGGGAAAATAAACTCATAATAGGACTCTGCACAGCAGCAGCAATACTCGTAGCAAAGCTCTTCAGCATCCAGATAGTGGACGACAAATACAAGCTGAGCGCCGAGAACAATACCATGGTCTATTCGACCATCTATCCTACCAGAGGCATCATACATGATAGAAACGGCAACATCCTTGTGGGAAACAGGGTCGCATATGACCTTATGGTCACGCCAAAGGAAGTGGAGGTTTTCGACACTCTCGCATTGGCTGAAGTGCTCGATGTCACCCCCGACGTAATCAAGGAAAAGATGGCCGATTTCTATAAGAACCGCCGCAGGATCGGTTATCAGTCTGTGGTGATGTTCAAGAAACTCCCTCCTGAAACATACATGAAGTTCGCGGAGGTGGCTTACAAGTTCCCTGGATTCAGAGGACAGCCGCGAAGCATCCGTGAATACCCTTTCAATGCTGGAGGAAACCTGCTCGGTTACGTATCCGAGGTAAATGCGACATATCTTGAAAAGCATCCTGAGGAATACAAGTCCGGAGACTATGCCGGCATGACCGGCATAGAGGCTGCCAGAGAGAAGGAACTCCGTGGGGAAAAGGGCTACAACATATGGCTGAGGAACTCACGCAACAAGATCGAGTCACGTTACCAGAACGGAGAGCTTGACAAGGAAGCCGTGCCAGGCGACGACATCACAACTACCATCGACGCAAAGCTCCAGAACTATGGTCAGATGCTGATGGACAACAAGGTAGGAAGTCTCATTGCCATAGAGCCTTCCACCGGAGAAATATTGACCATGGTTTCAAGTCCGGGTATAGATGTGGACATGCTCACTGATTTCGGACAGCACTATAATGAAATCCTGTCCAATCCATACAAGCCGATGTTCAACAGAACCGTGCAGGCTCCATATCCCCCAGGTTCCGTCTTCAAGCTTGTCAATGGCCTCATAGGCCTGCAGGAAGAGGTCTTCACACCAGACACCAGGTACCCATGCAGCATGGGATATCATTTCGGAAGGAACAAGCTGGGATGCCATGAGCACAAGTCCCCGATCAATTTCGAAGAGTCCATCATGATGTCCTGCAATGCATATTACTGCTACGTACTCCGAAGTCTTCTGGAAAACCCCGAATATGACAGCATAGATGACGCATTGGATAAGTGGAGGGAGTATGTGATGAGCTTCGGCTTCGGACAGAAGTTAGGCAGTGACTTCCCTTCTGAACTCGGAGGATTCATACCTGATTCGAAATATTACAACAAATACTACCGCAAGGGCGGCTGGAAGGCCACTACAGTAATTTCGCTGTCCATCGGACAGGGCGAAATCGGATGTACGCCTCTCCACCTTGCCAACCTTTGCGCTACCATCGCAAACAGAGGACATTACTATATCCCACACATCATCAAGGATTCTGAAAATGTGGAAATCGACCCAAAGTACAAGGAAAGGCACTATACCATGGTTGATACCACCCATTTCCCTAAAGTTGTCGGGGGTATGTACAGGGCTGTGAACAGCGGCTTCGGCTCGGGCGGAACGGCCAGCATCGCTGCGGTGGAAGGGCTTGACATCTGTGGCAAGACCGGTACAGCACAGAATCCGCACGGACATGACCACTCGGTATTCATCTGCTTCGCTCCGCGCGAAAATCCAAAGATTGCAGTTGCCGCATATATCGAGAACGGAGGATTCGGAGCATCCTATGCAGCGCCGATAGCGTCGCTGCTGACGGAGATGTATCTTAACGGAGAAATCGGAGAGAACAGGAAGGCCCTTGAGAAAAGGATGCTCGAGGCCGACCTCATGGACAGAGTTAAAGTCAAATAGATAATGAGGGACCTTGGAGGACATAGAGGAAGAGGTCTGGCAAAGACCATAGATTGGAAGCTGGTGATATGTTATCTGCTTCTCGTGCTTATCGGCTGGGTAAACATTTATGCTTCTGTCCAGTCCTCAGAACCCGCGTCCATCTTCGACTGGAGCTGCCGAAGCGGAAAGCAGTTCGTATGGATACTCACCTCCCTCGGGCTTGCCGTATTCATACTTTTCGTGCTGAATCCACGCGTATATGAGGGTTTATCCCTACCTATATATCTGTTTGTAATATTCCTGCTGGTCGCGGTCATCTTCCTTGGAGTGGAGGTGAAGGGATCCCGGTCATGGTTCGCCTTCGGTCCCATAAGGTTCCAGCCAGCGGAGATATCGAAGATATCAACATCTCTCATGCTGGCGACAGTCATGAGCCAGCTGGGATACAGGATAGGCAGGATGAAGGACTTTATTCTTACTGCACTGATCATTCTGGTGCCTATGGGCATAATCGTGCTGCAGAGCGAGACAGGATCCGCACTCGTGTATGTCGGTTTTATCTTCATGCTCTACCGTGAAGGACTTTCGGGATGGCTTATCTTCCTGGTAGGAATGGCTATTCTGCTTTTCATCCTGACGCTTACAGCATCACCATATGTAGCGATTCTTGTTACCGCTGCAGTCGGATCCATGTGTATGAGCCTCTATTCGGGCAGGATAAAATGGTGGCTGATTATAGGAGTTCCTCTCATTGTCCTGATGGCATTCATGCCTCGTATACTTGCATCATTTACGGAAATCAGTCCTGTCATCGTGTTGCTGGGACTGCTGGGACTTGCATTGCCTGTTGCCGGTTTTGTTGCATTCAGGGAGATGAACAGGTTCTCGCAGTTCGCCCTTGTATCCATGATCGCCGGAATCATGCTGGTCTTCTCTGTGGATTTTCTGTTCAACGATGTGCTTCAGGATCACCAGAGAAAACGTATCGAGGTGCTCCTGGGACTGAAGGAAGACCCTTCGGGAGTAGGATATAACGTCAACCAGTCCAAGATTGCCATAGGTTCAGGAGGACTCTTCGGAAAAGGTTACCTGAACGGGACACAGACCACATATGGATTCGTTCCTGAGCAAAGTACCGACTTCATCTTCTGCACGATCGGGGAAGAATGGGGCTTCTTCGGATGCACCATGGTCATTCTGCTTTATGTCTTCCTAATATGCCGTATCATACGCAGCGCCGAGCGTAGCCGCGAGGCCTTCACACGCATCTACGGCTACTGTGTCGCCTGCTGCATATTCATGCACCTGTTCATCAACATAGGCATGACCATAGGACTGATGCCTGTCATCGGCATCCCCCTCCCGCTCGTAAGCTACGGAGGATCATCAATCTGGGCCTTCACAATCCTGATCTTCATCTTCATTGCTCTGGACCGCAATGAAAGGAAATACTTCTAAAATAAATGATCCCTCTCGGAAATTTCCAAGAGGGATCATTTATTTTGGTAGTCCGAAAACGTCAGACAGTTCCTTCATCTGAGCCTCAGACATGCCTTCGGGCTCACAACCCATATTCCTTGATGCAATATAGATCAAGGCAGCCTTGTTCAGAACGTCGACCTGATCGAATGCTGACATGATGTCTATATCCACGGCAAATACGC
>JAEIGA010009464.1_pt1 | contig 14746 bp, 13 predicted proteins | sample 9270691 | NCBI WGS metagenome assembly JAEIGA01 (sample SAMN17057246, study PRJNA624740) | gut metagenome | biome: biome; isolation source: fecal sample | host: Bos grunniens | place: China: Xizang | collected 2019
GACACCTGCCGAGAGGTTAAGATTACACTTAATAGGCGACACAGGGAAGCCGTAGCTGATGTGCGTACGTAGGTTGTAGTAGCCGTCCATATTCTCGTATGTCGAGTACTGCAATGGGTTGTACTCGTTGCCGTCGATGTCAACCTTACCTGGGTTGTAGTCAATGCTCTGACCGATGTAGTCCTGCGTGAGCTGTGCCGAGAACATCCACATAAATGTACGTCCCTTCTCGATATTCGAGCGCACATAGTGGAAGTTCATGCGGTGGTTATACGATGAGCGTAGCTCGGGGTTACCCTTCGAGAGGTACTGGGCATTCGACACATCGTAGATGTTCTGCAAGTTGCGCACATCGGGATTCTGCGTATATGAGCTTACAAAAAGACGAATGGTATTCTGTGGGTTGAACGCCACATTTGCCATAAGGAAATATGTAACGTGGTCGAAGTCACGCTTGATATTCTCGCCCTTTACCATGCCGTCGAGAATAGAGTGCTGGTAGTAGACATTTGCCACCACGGTGTTCTTGCCCTTGGCATATCGGTAGCCAGGGCCTACACGGTGCTCCATGCTCAGGCTGTTAGTTTTTGACGATAGCGATGCATCGGGTGTAAGACCTGTGATATCATACCTATCATCGCTTGTGATATATGCTGTCTTCTCAATCTCCTGATTCTCATAGTCGAAGCGATACTGAAGGCTTAGCTGCGACGACTTAGACAATGGCTCAGTGTATGTCACATTGGCACGAATATCTGTCTCGCCCTGAGGAGCATAGGCCGACACATAGCGCAAAATAGGCAACTCTGCAGCGTAGTCGGTCTCGAGAGTTGAGAAACTATTGGTATTAGAGCTCAAGGTGTTACGCAAGGCGTAGCGTCCGTCAATAGTAATTGTACGTCCCACCTTACCCAAGTTCACACGATACTGCAAGAACTCCGAGAAGCGCATCGCCTGTGACGAGCCCTTAGAGCCGTTATACAAAATCTCATACTTGCCCTCTCCTGGAGTCTCGCCCGTAAGCTCACCATACTGTTTGCTATAAGGGTCATTACCCTGGAAGCTTAGGTTTGTACGTGACATGAGCGACATATTCTTGTTTATGCGCCAGTCGAAACGGAGGTTTAGTCGGTGGTTCATGTTGTGAGTCTCAGACTCGCCCTCCTGCTCCTGATAGTCGTCGGGCGATGGCGACTCATACCACTTCTGCAACAAGCTCTTATTGCGTGTGTTAGTACTATTGAAGAAGTACGAGCCATTAAGTTTGACGGCATCATTCTCGCCCCATGCACCAGTATACTGCACGCCTATAGAGCCGACATTTGCCACACCACTCTGTGGACGCACCATATACTGACCTACGCCACGACCACGATGACCGCCCATGCCCATGCCGCCGCCACCACCAGAGACGCCGAGGATATCCTCAAACGAGAAGTTCTGCTGGTTGACGTTGTTGAGCAATCCGATGACCGACAAGCGGTGATTCTTCTGGAAGAGGTTTACGTTACCACCAAGGTTATACTTATGGTGCGATGTCACGTCACCAATCTCTGGCTCATAAATATTAGGATTCTCGAAGTTAAGCTCTGCTGGCGAGCCATCGATGTCGGGCTGATAGCCATAGCCACCATAGAGCTTACCAAAGACGCCCTGACGCATGTTTGAGTGTGTCACGATGTTGATAGCCTTATAACCCTCGCCATCGTCCATGCCCGAGAACTCGGCATTATCCGAGAGTTTATTAAAGACCTCGACACGGTCTACAGCCTGCGCAGGTAGCGAGTTGAGGGCTGTTGATACGTCCTCGCCAAAGAACTCCTTGCCGTCGACAAATATCTTCTTGACCTGCTCGCCCTGAGCCTCCACCTGACCATTTGTCACGGTGATGCCCGGCATCTTCTTGATAAGGCCCTCGACATCGGCATCTGAGGCAACCTTGAAGGCTGCAGCATTGTAGGCTACGGTGTCGCCATTTTGCGATGTGCGCAATGCCTGCACCTCCTTCACGACAGCCTCAATCTGCACACCTGGAGCAAGCTCCACCATGCCAAGGTCGGTTGCTCCCGACACCTTGACATCGGCAGTATATGTCGAGTAGCCAATAAACGCCACTGTCATCGAGTAGTCGCCCGCCACAAGACCTGTGATAGTCACACTACCACCCACGCCCGTGGTGCTGTGCTTGCGTAGCTTGGCGTTGCTCTTCGACTGAAGCTCCACGATAGCACCAATAACACCATCTTTGGTCTCCATGTCTATAATCTTTGCCGTCACACGTCCCGACTGCGCCATAGCAGGAAGTGCTATACACAGCATAAAAAATAGAATAAATGCTCTCTTCATCATATAGTTATTATCTTATTTTCTGTCTTTGTTGCAACTCTTTCGCTCTGCGAAAGTAATCTTTTTTTTTGAATAATCAACCCCTCGGGGTGTGAATCGCCCAAATTGGCGGGTCAAGCGACAAAAATGTGGGAAAAGGAGAGGAGAAACTCGCATCAAGGTCAGATGAAACTGATTTCTTGTTCGAAGGGGTTAGATTGGCATCAACATAAGATTGGGCTGGATAGGTAGTACTTGACGTACGTCCTATTCAGCCCAATGATTGATAGGTCGAAGATGGCCGCCTATCACAAGAAATTATCTGCGGCTATGACCATGGTTGTGGCTGTGTCCATGGTTATGGTTATGGTTGCCATGCGAATGTGTAGCGTGTGGTCGAGTGTGGTGCTGAGTGGGGCGATGCACCTTGCATGAGCTGTTGTGACCACGTCCTGGAGGACATACCCTACACTCTCTCTTGTGGCTATGCGCAGGTCGTGCATGGTGGTTATGATGGTTATGATGGTGGTGGCGAGGTGGAATATTTATCACCAGACTAACCTTGCGAGGGCCACGCTCCTCAACAACATTAACATCGTTTGCCATTGCATTGCCGATAGCCATTGCCGATAGCATAAGGCTCAAAACTAAGATCTTCTTCATAGTAGTAAAAATTAAAGGGTTGTACTTTGTCATCTTTCTTGATACAAAGGTACAACCCAAAACTATGATTCGGAGTCGGCATGTCGGTAAAACGGACAAACCGCAGCGTGAAGCGACTATTATGCTCGGTGAACAGACTGCAGCCACTGCTTGAAATCCGACACTCGAGCCTTAGAGATGATTATGCGCTCGGGAGTTTCGACATTTAGGTTAAGCGCAAGGCGGCTACCAAACCACACGGCGATATCCTTCACGGCACGACGCGAGATGATAAACTGGCGGTTGGCTCGATAGAACTCATCGCCCGAGAGCTGCTGCGACAACGCCTCAAGGGTCTTATCCACAGGATAGCGACGACAATCAAGGGTGGTGACAGTAACCTGGTCATCAGAGGTGTAGAAGAATGCCACCTCCTCCATCTTCACGGGGATAATCTTATCCTTATATCGCACAAGCAACGTCTGCACGCCATCGCCCTGTGCCGCCTGCACCATCTCGTTACGCCTGTTGCGCTGCTCCGAACGCTCGCCCTGCGTCAGACGCTGCAACTTATCTAAGGCACGACGCAAGTCCTCCTCCTTGAAGGGCTTCAAAAGATAGTCGACGCTATTTACCTTAAAGGCCTCAAGGGCATACTCATCGTAGGCCGTAGTGAAGATTATAGGTATGTCGATATCTACGCTCTGGAATATGCGGAACGAGTCGCCATCGGCAAGGTGGATATCCAGAAATACCACGTCGGCATCCACCCCCTTAGAGAAGTACTCCACACTCTCCTCGACAGACTCCAGCACCTCGACAACCTCGCAGTCGGGCACTATACTATGTAGCATGCTGCGCAGGTTGAGCTGCGCAGCGGTCTCGTCCTCAACGATTATCACTCTTTTCATACACTTTTAGGCTTTAGGTTGTTTTAGAGGTAGGCGCACAAGGAAGCGGCTCTCGTCATCAATAATCTCGATGCTTTGGCCCGCAACAATCTCCCACCTACTACGCAGGTTCTCAAGGCCTATGCCTGTCGAGGGCTCCACATCGAGCTTCGGCTGCTTGGGATTCTCAATCTCGAGCACCCCATCTACGGTGCGTATCGATACTCGTAGTGGCCTCTTTGTTGTTATGCTATTGTGCTTCACGGCATTGCCGATAAGTGGCTGAAGCGACAGCGCTGGCAGCTGCCACGACTCATACTTAGGGTCTATGTCTATGTCGAAGAAGAGCTTGTCGGCATAGCGAATCTTGAAGAGGTAGATATAGGCACGTGCAAATTCTATCTCGTCACGCAGCGTCGTCTCCTCGCTCTGACCATTCTGAATGATATAGCGGAAGGTGTAGGAGAGCTGGTCGATATACTCCAAGGCACGCTCCTCGTCGTGCTCACGCACAAGCATGGCGAGCGAGTTTAGCGAGTTGAAGAAGAAGTGAGGGTTTATCTGTCCTACGAGCATGTTGTAGCGTGTTGCAAGGTTCTCGGTCTTGAGTCGCTCGTTCTCCACAACGATTTTTTGACGCTGTTGCATGAGAGTATATATATAGGAGTAGAGCGCCGACACCACCAACATAAATAGTGCCTTTGTGAGCACCACAAGGTATATGTTGTCACGTGGTGGCACATCGAAGAAGAATGTCAGGCGCATAACGCCATCTTTGAACGCAACAACGGGGGCAAAGTATATGGCAATACCCGTAAGTGCAATTGCCAATATCGCTGCACGCAGATAGAACAACGCCACCGACTTGGCACGGGTGCGCATAAGCACAAAGATGCATATTAGGAGGAACGACAGTATGGCATAGTAGGCTATCTGCCATACAAACTCCACCGTGCGACTTGGGCGGTCGTATATCATGTCGAAGTCGAACTTCTCGCCATTGCGCTCAACCACCCTATCGAGGCGTGGGTGCGCACCCTTAACCTCATCGGGGAGGTTTTGTGGTGGTCGCACCGTAAATGTGAGCCTATCGCCCTGCTGAAGCTTCATCGTGCGCACCTGCCATGCTGTGACGTAGGTGCTGTCACGTAGCTCGCAGTCGCAGACTATGTATCCGTGCATGTCGCTCGATAGACGCAACACACCCTCATTGTGCTCAGCCTCCTCGATGCTCACGCCACGGTTATCGACACCCTGGTCGGTAATAATGGGCACAAGCAGATAGGAGAAGTTTATCACGAGGCTGAGTGCCAACGCAATAACTATGTGCGGAAGAATGCTGCTTCGAAACTTCATAAGTTTAGGCAGTTTTTAGTAGTTAGCTTTTTATTGCGTGAATTGTAACCACTATATTGGTATAGTAGTGAGTAGTGAGTAATGAGTAATAAACCAATGTTACTAATTTCTAATTACTCTTTACTAATTACTAATTAACAAATTCCTTACTTTTCACTGTTCAGGGCAATCTACTTGGTGCCGAAGATAGCCCTTTATCACAACAAATTACTCTTCGTACCACGACGCATAGACACGATAATCTCGTGCTGTGCGCTTGATAATCTCGTCACGCTGCTCGGGTGTCACGTCCTTAACCTTCTTGGCAGGAACACCCGCATACACCGAATATGGCTCAAGCTTCTGGTTTGAGAGCACAAGGGCGTTTGCTGCCACGATGCAGCCCGTGCCCACCACGGCATTGTCGAGGATTGTTGCGCCCATGCCTATGAGGCAGTCGTCCTCGATGATTGCACCATGTATCACGGCATTGTGTCCCACCGACACATAGTCGCCGATATGTGTCTGCGAGGGGTTCTTCGAGCCGTCGTAGAGGGTGTGGATAACCACGCCGTCCTGAATATTTGTGTTGTTGCCAATGCGAATAGCATTCACATCGCCACGCAACACGGCGTTATACCATATCGAGCAGTTCTCGCCAATCTTTACGTTACCGAGAATTGTAGCGTTCTCTGCCAACCATGTATCCTTTCCAATCTCGGGCTCGTGGCCACGTACAGGTCTAATAAGTGCCATAATTTATTGATGTTATATTACTGTTTTTCAATCTCTTTTGCCTCGTTCCAATATCCGTCCATCTCCTCGAGTGTCATATCGTGGAGGCTCTTGCCCTGCTCCTCGGCACGGTGCTCAAGGTGCTCAAAGCGGCGGATAAACTTCTTGTTGGTGCGCTCCAAAGCGCCCTCAGGGTCGATGCCATAGAGGCGGCAGGCGTTGATAAGGGCAAAAAACATGTCGCCCATCTCGTCTGTGAGCTTCTCCTTATCCTTAGCCTCGAGCTCGGCATCCACCTCTATAAGCTCCTCCTTGACCTTTGCCCACACATCCTCCTTATGCTCCCAGTCGAAGCCTGTGGCTGCTGCCTTTTCGCCAATGCGGAATGCCTTGACCATGGCGGGTAGCGACTGAGGCACGCCACCGAGCGTACCGCTCTTGCGCTTCTTCTTGCGCAGCTTGAGCGCCTCCCAGTTCTGCTTCACGAGCTCAGGGGTGTCGGCATGAATATCGCCATAGACGTGTGGGTGGCGATATATCAGCTTGTCGCACACGTCGTTAGCTACGTCGGTATAGTTGAATGCTCCCTGCTCCTCGCCCAGCTTCGAGTAGAATACCACGTGCAAAAGCAGGTCGCCAAGCTCCTCCTTTATGCCCTCCATATTCTTGTCGGTTATGGCATCTACAAGCTCGTAGGTCTCCTCAATAGTGTTGTTGCGCAGCGTGTCGAATGTCTGCTCACGATCCCATGGGCACTCCTTGCGGAGCTTATCCATGACATCCAAAAGTCGGGTTGTTGCCAGTTCGGCCTCTCTTCTCATACTCTATTTTTTCTTCTTCTGATTCTTCTAAAAGGTAGCTTCAACACGCCGAAGAATGCCTCGCCAAATATTCCACTCGACATCTTCGATGTCCCTTTTGTGCGGTCGATAAATATTATCGACACCTCGCCTATCGAGAAACCGAGTCGCCATGCCGAGTACTTCATCTCTATCTGAAAGCCGTAGCCGTTCATCTGCACACGGTCGAAGTCGATGCTCTCGAGCACCTCACGGCGATAGCCCACAAAGCCCGCTGTAGCGTCGTATACGGGCATGCGTGTCACCGAGCGCACATACCGTGATGCGAAGTATGACATCAGCAGACGCCCCATGGGCCAGTTAACGACGTTGACACCCTTTGAGTAGCGTGAGCCTATTGCCACATCTTGCTCGTCAAGCATGACATCGAGGCGTGCCAGGTCGTCGGGGTTGTGCGAGAAGTCGCAGTCCATCTCGAATATGCGGGCATAGTCACGCTCCAACGCCCACCTGAAGCCATATATATATGCTGTGCCGAGGCCGAGCTTGCCTGCTCGCTCAACAATATGTAGGCGACCCTCATACTCTGGTTGCAGCTCACGCACAAGCTCTGCTGTGCCATCGGGCGAGCCATCGTCAACCACAAGAAGGTCGAAGCCGAGGCTGAGGGCCATAACCCTATGCACCATCTTTACGATGTTCTCACGCTCGTTGTATGTGGGGATAATTATTAATCGACGCATCACATCATATTTTTAAATTTTCGACATCCGCATAGATAACGCACAACTATCGAGCCTCGATATATTGTTGTTGGCTTTTCTATGCGCTTTAGCGCCTTGCGCTTAGCACTCAGCGCCTTGTGCCACACAATAAACGTGCCCCAGGCCCTCACCACTGCCCACGCCTTGTGGGGGTGCAGCGTTATGAGGTATGCCAGCGCCTCGAGCATGTCGGCAAGTGGTCGCACCACAGCCACCGTCACACGCTGCATGGGCGATGAGCACTTGAACAACATTGCGAGGTTGTTGCGGTGGTTTAGGTATACCTTGCGTGACGATACAGGGAGTGTGCCGCCACCAAGATGATATACCACCGAGCGTGGCTCAACCATAATCTTCCACCCTGCAAGCTGCATGCGCCATTGCAGGTCTATCTCCTCCATGTGTGCAAAGTAGTCCTCGTCGAAGCCTCCTATCTCCACGAAGAGCTCACGGCGACAACATAGCGCTGCGCCACTTGCCCAAAATATCTCACGACGCTTGTCATACTGACCCTCGTCACGCTCTACGGTCGAGAGTATGCGACCACGACAAAAGGGGTAGCCGAGATAGTCGATAAAACCTCCCGCAGCACCTGCATACTCAAACTCGTCACGATGCTCCACTGAGCGTAGCTTAGGCGCTACGGCAGCTACACGAGGGTTGCTGTCGAGCACATCGACAAGGGGCTGCCACCACCCTAAAGTCACCTCCACGTCGGAGTTTAGTAGCACCACATATTCGCTCTCCACCTCTCTTAGTGCTCGGTTATATCCCCCCGCAAAGCCATAGTTGCGCTCAAGAGATATTGTGCGCACCTCGGGATATGTCAGGCGTAGCCACTGTAGCGAGTCGTCCGTAGAGCCGTTGTCCACAACAACAACCTCGGCCTCGCCCGACGTATGCTCCACCACGCTTGGAAAGAAGCGCTCAAGGTGCTTACGTCCGTTCCAGTTTAGTATGACTACGCTAAGCTTCATTTTACAGTGAGTAGTGAGTAATACTTTTTTAATGAGTAGTGAGTAATGAGTAATAAAAAAGTAGAAAATTGTTACTAATTACTCTTTACTAATTACTCTTTACTAATTACTAATTACCAATTAAATTCTAATCTTCCTCCTCTTCTTTGTTGCGCTTGGGCTTTGCGTTGTAGCCCTCGACAACAATCACAAACTCGCCCTTGGGCTCGTGCTCCTTAAAGTGAGTTATTACCTCGTCGAGCGTGCCACGCACAGTCTGCTCAAACTTCTTGGTTATCTCCCTCACCACAGCCACACGGCGCTCCATGCCCATAACCTCGGCAAGCTGCTCGAGGCACTTTACAACACGGTATGGCGACTCATAAAATATCAGCGTGCGCTCCTCTGAGGCAAGCTCCTGTATGCGCTTCATGCGCCCCTTCTTCTGGGGCAGGAAGCCCTCAAAAGCAAACTTATCGCAGGGGAAGCCGCTCTGCACAACAGCAGGGATAAGGGCTGTAGCTCCTGGCAGCGTCTCAACATCTATGCCCTCCTCGACACACTTACGTACAAGCAGGAATCCTGGGTCGGAGATGCCAGGTGTTCCCGCATCTGAGACCAATGCCACGTTGCGCCCCGAGGCTATCGACTCGGCAACACGTGCTACGGTGGCATGCTCGTTGAACTTATGGTGCGAGTGCATAGGCTTCTCAATGCCTAAGTGGTGCAACAGGTACGATGTTGTGCGGGTATCCTCGGCAAGGATAAAGTCCACCTCTTTGAGCACGTTTATGGCACGCAGGGTTATATCCTCGAGGTTGCCTATGGGCGTGGGTACTACATATAGTTTTGCCATTATTACGATAGTTTACGTTCTATTAGCGATACGATTAGCTTAGCGCCCTCCGAGTCGGGGTTCCATGCGAAGTTCTCGACGATGTATATCATGCACTCGTCGAGGTCATTAAAGCTGTTTAGCGCATCTATTGTCTCGTTGTACTGCGCCTCGTTGCCCGCAAAGAGGTCGCGCAGCATCAAGAACTTGTCGTTGAGGCCTATCGCCTTGCGCAGGTCGGTAATCTTCGACATTGGTGGCGTTGGCACACTCTCCATGCCTGCCACGTCGCCCACCACCTTGCGGCCACTGCCCAACACATCGCCTATGCGCTGTGGCTCAGCAGGCGCTGACACCACTTGAGGCATGGGCTGCGGTGCAGGAGCTGCCACCTTGACCTTGGGCTCGACCTTGGACTCGACCTCTACGGGTGTAGCCGTTGTGGGTGCGCTGTATAGCGATATCATCTTGCGGCTCGACTTCTGGCGCACAGGAATATCCTCGATGTCGAACAATCCGCCACCACGCACCACCTTGGGCTCAGCTACTGGCTCAGGCTCGGCAACGGGCGTTGGCTCGGGTTGTGGTTCAGCAACGGGCTCAGCAACGGGCTCATGGCTCGCCTCCTCGCTTAGTCCGAGCAGAGCGTCGATGTCGAGTGCATCGTCGAAGTCGGCTACGGGGTCGGTTACGGCCACAACCTCCTCCTTGGGCTCTACCGTGGCTACCACCACGGCGGGCGCTTGGGGCACCGCCACTTGCTCGAGCTCAGACTCCTCCTCTTGCTCATTCGCCGAGGGCTCTGCGCCGCTCACGTTCTCAATGTCGAGCAGTGCATCGTAGAGTCGGCGTAGCTCGTCGAGCGCCATGTCACGCTCTATGCGAGGCACACTACCCTGCTTGGTCCAACCATCTATGAGCGTGGTCAAACGGCCCACTCTCTCCTCAATATTTTTCAGTCTCATTGCGCAGATGATTATACGTGTATATACAACGTATCAAAGGTAGTAAAAAAATGTGAAAGGTGCAAAAATATTTTTAGTAGTTTTGTTGGAGGTGCGGCGATGAGGGTAATGGGGGGCGCTACGCTTGATAGGGGTGATAGGGCGCTATCAAAATAGTAAAGAGTAATTAGTAAAGAGTAATTAGTAACAATTTTCTACTTTTTTATTACTCTTTACTCATTATTCATTATCTTCCTCCCTGCTTCAACAAAAAAAAACTGCTCGACTCATCAGAGCCGAGCAGTTTGAGTATATCGTGCAATGCAACTACTGAGCATAGCGGAAATGCGCCTCGTGAACGAAGAAATATGTTTGCGTTGCAGGAGTAGGTCCGCTATCCGAACTAATACTAATATATGACGCTGAATTGGTCAAATCAAAAGTTGCAAGCCACTCACCAGAGCCATAAACAGTTCCACTTGTACTAGAGTTACCGCTACATGTAAATGAAACTGAAGATGTATTTTTTGATGAAGCATTTGCTACAGGACCAACATATCCCGTACGAGTCTTAGTACCACCCCAGTACAAGAAATAAGAGCTACGATGAATAGATGGCTGCACTTTAATATTTGCTGGCACCATAAATTTTGGAGACACAACAAAACCTACACTTTTATTATTCTGCAAGACAACACCTGCTGTACGACCAGCAAGGCCTTTTTTTCCAGATTCCACAGTGCCATTTGTTGTCCAACCAGCATTCTGGAAATCGCTTACACTACCGTCAAATACATATTTATAAGGCAGACCTGTGATGTAAAGAGTCTTAGAGTTGCGGATTGTGCCGTGTGAGCTTGTCACGATATATGCCTCAACAGTATAGCCACGCCACTCGTTAGCAGTAATGTTCGACATATAGAACTTCTTATTTGTCTTATCCCAAGTAACATGACCATTAGCTGAGCTATACACTGTGCCGTCAACCTTGAAACCTACCTCCGAGATAAAGGCATTCTGAATGCCTGAGTATGACGAAGCAGCGTTACCATCGCAGTAGATAAGGTTATTGGCACATGAATTAGCCTTTGCTGAGTTTTTCTGAAGATAGTAGCTATATGATGTCATAGCACCAAGAGTAACTGAAGGTGCAGTAAACTCAACATCTACACGTGTTGTAGTACCCATAACGAATTTCTTGCCATTGTATGCCTTAAAGCAGATATTACCTTTGTCATCAGTAAGACGTACGATGTAGCCATTAGCCATATTGAGGTCGGCAGGCAACTGGAAGAAGAAACCCTCAGAAGCCTTAGGGTTGGTGATTGTGTAGGCTGCAATAGTACCCGATGTAGATGCAGTCATCGTTGCAAAGTCATAGGTAAAGTTTGCAGGGAGCTTTGTGCCGTCGAACGACAAGAACTCAGCCTTAGAGAGTGTTGCAGCACCAGTAACATTAACATGCAAAAGAGCATTTGCAGGAGTAAAGGTCATGTCGATAACACCCTTAGCAACGTTCTCACTCTTACCAACAAGCACAGCAGCATCGTTGCCCGCCTGGTTAGCAAGAGGCAAAGTTACTGTTCCGCTTGTGATGGTTGTCTTTGGGTAGATAGCATAGTATGTGTCGGTATCTGCAGCATAAGTACCCTCGCCACGGAAGCGAACTACGTCGCCACCCTCTGTTGCCGAGAGTGTAGCCTTAGCACCCGCCTCAGAGGCAAGCTCAACCTTGTCGCCAAGCTCCCACTTAACATCGGTGAACTTCTCGCCCTCGATAGTCACACGTGTGTCGTCAACAACAATCTTAGCGTCTACTGTAAATGTCTCGTTTGAGATAACCTCAGATGGAGTGTTCTCCACAGAACAACCCACCATCGCTGCCATAGCAGCCAAAGCAATAAAAAATCTCTTCATAATCGTGAATTGTTTAAAAGTTAGTCCATCAAGCTGCCCTCGCCACCATCAGAGTAGTCGCTCTCGTAGCCCTCGACTGAGAGTAGGAAGCCACCCTCAACCATAACATCCAACACCTCTAACTCTGGTGTCTCGTAAAAAAGTTTTCTCATTGTAATATCGTTTTATTTGTTTGCTTCAACACTCTCCATGTTACTTGCGCATAATACGTAATATGCGCAATGGAGTCGCAAAGATATAATCTTTTTTCGCCACTCCAAACACTTTTCAACAAACACCCATAATTTAATCATAAAGAGATAAAAAAGCGTAAAGCAGCAGTAAAAAAAATGAAAGTCAAAAAGTAAAAAAGGGCACAACATTACAAGGGGAGAGGGAGAGATAGAGAGTATAGGACGAAAGAGACGGCAACGAAACCTGGATATCAAAAAAATCCCTGCTGTCTCTGTTGTCTCTGCTGTCTCTGCTCTCCCTATTTAAGGACTAAAGGGGCAAAAGTGAGCACCCGAGGATAGTAGTTAACCTACAGCCTCGGGTGCTCAGCTTTTAGCGATGTGCAGAGAATGACCTCTTATGACGAGAAAGAAATTTCTTGTTAGAAGGGTTGCAGATACAACGCTCGGCGAATTTCGAGGCGATGGGCTGTACTAAAGCGTACTGCCCATTGCTGAGATAATTCGTTAGCGGAAGTAGATGCGCCCTTATCACAAGAAATTATACTCTAAATCGTCAAGACAAATATACAACGGCGTATTCGCTCCATAGTCGCCAACGTCCGAGGTCTCGATAGTGAGTCGCACACCACCCTCGGTAGAGATACCGAGAGGGAAGGTCTGCCAATTATCCGCAACAAAGCGCTTGCCGTCACGATAGTCAACAACATAGCACTCAACGCCCTCGCCCACAGGACGCTCAAACTTATCCAATGGCGTGAAGATGACCTTAAGGAAGTCGCCCTCGACAAACTTACGAGCGAAGGTGTTTATATCCTCGTCGGTAATTGAGGCATAGGTATATGTCGAGAGGTTGAGCTTCACGGAGTTAAGCATCACGCCCTGCTTAAAGACCATGTCGCAAGGCTCCGAGTAGCTATCGTAGTAGTACAATAAGAACTTAGCACCCGAGGCCGCAGAGGCATTATAGACAGCATACTGATTCTCGAACTTACCATTAGCGGCATTAGTGTCGAAAACCTTAGACACGGCAAAGCCTCCCCAATACTGATACTCCTCGTTATAGAAGTATTCGCACTTAACAACACTATTCTCGAAGCCAAAGTCGTACTCCAACGTTGTTAGCGTCTCGAAGCTCTCGGTGAGCATATCGGGGTTTGGAGTGGGAGTATCAACACTTTCGCACCCAACAAATGCGAGCAACAGAAGTACAAAAAAGAGTTTTTTCATGTTATTCATAGTTTTTAGTTACAAGAACGACACAATATCGTAAGCCGCATAAGAGGCTTTGTTCCAGCGTGGTAGCTTCCACGATGTGGCATCGAGGGGCTGCATGGTTATCATCACCACATCGCCATCGTAGTAGTAGGATATTGCCTCGGGGAGAGTGCCGCCACCGCTACGCCTAAGGGCAAGCGTGATGCTCGAAAGGCCAATATCCTCGTGTGGCGTAAGGTCGATATACCTAACATTAGCATCGTGTGCCGAGCGCAGAGCCATATTAAACTCGTCGCCAAGGAACGTAAAGGCACGTGTGGGATTTGTGAGCAGGTCGTGCGACTTTAGGTTTACCCTATCCTCCGTAACCTCCTTACGCTCGTTGTTTATCTCGTAGCGTAGCTTGCCGTCGCTATACACCTCCATAGTGCCGAGCATAAGGTAGTAGGCATCGCCCTCAACCTTAAGTGTGCCATGGAGCGTGGTCTGCTCGTCGCCCGTGCCCACAATAACGCTAATGCCGAAGCCATAGCGCACGCCCAACGTCGTGTTGAGCGCCGAGAGCCACTCCTGGGGTGTCGTCTGCGCCGAGAGCGACGCAACGCCAAGGAGAGCACAAAGTGTTATAATAACTCTTCTCATAACCATTTTAATTTAAGATTATAACGCCATGGCCAGCTCGGTTATTGCCCTATTAGAAGATGCCCAGCTCCTGAAGGCGTGCCTCGAGGCTTGGCAGGTCGTAATATTTTATCTCACGGGGCTTAGAGCCTATCTGCGGACCTACGATGCCTGCACGCTCAAGCTGAAGCATGATGCGGCCAGCACGGTTGAAGCCCACCTCGAAGTTGCGCTGAATCATAGAGGTAGAGATCATGCCACTCGACACCGCCTCACGGGCAATCTCGCCAAACTTAGGGTCGTACTTCTGAGGTGCTGAGCTCTCCTCAGAGCCAAACGATGGAGCCACGTCACCACCACCCTGCTCAGGGGTGTAGTCGGGAAGCGCATAGGCCGAGGTATAGCCCTGCTGACGGCCGATATGCTCGACGATATTCTCCACCTCGGGCGTATCGACAAAGGCACACTGTATACGTGTGAGCTCGCCACCATTCGAGAGCAGCATGTCGCCACGGCCGATAAGCTGGTTAGCACCTGGCTGGTCGATGATGGTGCGTGAGTCGGTCATCTGCATAACACGGAAGGCGATAC
>JAEIGA010009465.1_pt1 | contig 14745 bp, 9 predicted proteins | sample 9270691 | NCBI WGS metagenome assembly JAEIGA01 (sample SAMN17057246, study PRJNA624740) | gut metagenome | biome: biome; isolation source: fecal sample | host: Bos grunniens | place: China: Xizang | collected 2019
AATATATCCCTTCAGGTAAACATACAGAGGATTCTCAGGATCGATAGCAATCAATTCATCGGCCAATGCAATGAGTTTGTCCTGCTCACCTTTATTGTCATAATACTGGATAACAGACTGGCTGAAATACAGATCGTCAGGGTATTTGGTGTAACCTTCCTTGCAAAGATTCAACCAAGCTGTTGTATCACCGAGCTCAAGAACGGCAACAGTCTTGTAACGGAAAGCCGATGGAGCCAACTGCTCGTTGGCAAGAGCCATGTCTACATGTGTGAGCACCTTGGCATAATCCTCCATCTGCATACCGCAGAGTGCCATGTTGTAAGCAGCAACAGGAACATTTACTGTATCCTTTGGCATCACCTGGAGATTGTAGAGTTTGTCGGCTGTGTCAATGAACATCTTGAAGAGATCATAAGCCTTGTTATACTCCCCGTTGCCATAGTAATATGCACCGGCATTATAGAACTGAGCATACTGCTGCATGTATGACATCTTGAGGAATTCTGCATAACGTGGCTTTACACGACCCTTTGCATCGGGAAGCTTGTCGCACTTTTCGCACATTTCAAGGTCCTTTCCCAATTCGTATGTATATGAATAAAGTATTTCCTCGTCATATTCGCTACCCCGAGCACGCTTGTTGTTCTCATTGGCAATTACAGCCTGCTTGGCACTGGCACTTACATACCAGACATATGCATCCTTGTTTACCAATTTGTTTTTCAACACAGGTTTCAATGCATCTATTGCAGCAAGAGGGTCTGCCTGAAGATATGACTCGGCATCACTCACAATGTTCATGAGGCCCTGAACCTTTTTCACCAATTGTGACGACTCATCATATTCTGAATTTTGTAACAATTCTTCAAAATTCAGATCCGTTTTACTTGTCATCGACTTGTAAACATTATAACATATGATTGCTTTTTCTCTATTCCCGGCTGATAAATGTTTTTTAGCTGATGATAAAAGCTTACTATAATCCTGTGCCCAAACACCAAGTGGCAAGCAAATTGCGATAACTGTTAAAATAAAATTTCTCATGTCGGTAAAATTAAAAATCACTCAATTGTTATTGCATTTTGAAGAGCAAGAATAATAGAATCTTTCTCTTTAATAGTCCTATGTAATTCTGCAGTATCCTTCCTTAACTCTACAACAAGAGAATCTGCATGGTCTATTACTATAGAACCAGTTTGTGTTTTCTTATTGAAAATACCCGGTAACGCTCTATGTCCGGTAAAGCCTCCTAAAACATATCCAATCATTACTAAGGCTATAGATATGAGTATTATTAAAACCTTATTGGGTTTAGGGAGATTATTTTCCGGTTTAGCATGAGGCTCCTCAATAAGAGTCTCCGCAATGTTTTCCTCTGGCCGAATCTGCTCAGACACAACATTCTCCTCAAGTGAAAGACATTCCGGCTTCTTTGATTCAACAAGAACCACTGTGACATTATCTTTTCCACCGGCGTTGTTTGCTTGCTTTATCAGATTCGCAACTTTTTCTTTTACCGTGAGATCTTTCACCAGTTCGACACTCATTTGTTCAGATGTTATCATATCACACAATCCATCGGAACATAATAAAAGAATTGAGTTCGGCATCAATGGGAAGGTCTCTACCTCTATGTAATCATGTCCACCATCTTCAAGGAATTGAGAACCGAGGTCCCGGCCTATGACATTCCTTTGAGGGTGTTTCATAGCTTCCTCTTCGGTCAGTTCTCCAATCTCTTCCCGATACCCGACAAGTGAGTGGTCATGTGACAATTTAGTGAGTTTTCCATTGGCAAATTGGTAAAGTCGGGTGTCTCCAATATGAGCCATGTTTATTCTTTCACTTTCTGTCTCAACAAGGACAGCTGTCAATACACAACTCATACTGCTATATTGAGGCATACTCTTGCGCTCCGAATATATTCTATTGTTGGCAAATATTACGGCCTGTTTCAACAACTCCATTCTCTCCCCATTGGAGTATGATTCAAGATATTCCACAATGCTTTTTTGAGCCAAGGCAGATGCAATTTCACCTCCTTCGTATCCACCTACCCCATCAATGGCAACAGCTAAAATATGCTTCTCGTCCCAAATGTACTGAGCAATAAAAGCATCTTCGTTGTTGGTACGGATTTGCCCCATATCGGTATTGCCAAAAAAATCGATTGTTCTCATATTTTAGTATTATTTGATTTCAAACTTTACACTAACCTCGTCGTTGATGAAAATGCTTGACTTATTTGCCAAATCATGCCAATATACATTTCCACCACTACTCTCTGCTATTTTCCTGCTATTAAGTCTTGTTGGGCCATAGGCTGCTATCTGGAATTTTTTCTCATATGGCAGATACTTGATCTGTACATGTGAATCTTGAATTTCGGGACTTTCTATAATGAAAAATGAACGTCCTTTTCTCATCTCGTTTTTACCGGAAATGTTAATAAGGTTATCTTTCATTGTAAAATGATAATTACGTCCACCCATAGAATATGACAATTCGGCAATGCCGTTTACTTCTGCCATATTTGAATTATCAGTAATACGCTGGGTATCACGGCTTAATGTATTGTCAAAATTATATGTAAATGTTCCTTCACTTATAACATCCAGGTTCTTTATGGCATTCCAGTTCACATTAACCTCGTTCATCACATTGGAATCATCCAATTTGATTGATACTCGGGTATTGTTGTTTACAGAAACATTGTTTGCTTCTTTTATATCAAAAGTAAATAATGTAGCGACTGTTGTTATATGCCCTTTTCTTACAATTAGAGGTGTTGAGTCTCCTGTTTGCACACTCCCTAATTGACATGCCGAAAACTGAAAGTACCAATATTTTGCAGGTGGAGTATAATCGGGATATTCCTTTCGCATTTCATCAATGATACCATAGAATGCAGCCACAACCTGAGGAAGCACAAATGGCAATGATTGTTTTCGATTGTTATAATCCACAGGATCCATCAAGATGTTAAAAGACATAGGATACAACATTCGTTGCCCAACGGATTCAGCATCCAACATGGTTTTAAAATGAATTGTCAACTCTTCCAACAATATTTTGTTTGTAAGTTTGTCATCATTGAAACCACTCTTTTCCTTATCTCCTTTGAATATATCTAAAAGTTTTTTTACAATTTTCATAGTTACGCTTTTTTAAATAACAAATGAACATGTTTGCTTAGCACAATATAATCGCCATCTTGTAGAGGTTCGGGGATAAGGATATTATTCAATTCAATCTTTTCACCACCTCGATATATGTGGGTTCGCTTTTGAGCAGCGCGGGTACCACCATGTTCCGCATACAGAATAAAACCATGGTTGTTATCATAAGATATATGTGCATGAGCTCTGCTTACAAATTTATTTTTATCAAATTCGATGGATGTTGAATCATCGTCAATTGCAATCTGGTTTTCTCTATGACTGTTATCGGACATTACTGGATGCTTTCCGGAACCGATATTATATCTACAGCCGGATAGTCTCTGAATCTCTTGAGAATCGATTCTGACACATTCTTCAATCAAGGAACCATTTCCAGGAACTTGGGATACGACCGCTTTTGAGACAGCTTGAACTGACATAATAGGTTGTATATGCAAGTAGCAACAATCCATAATTTCAGTTACATTGGCATGGAGGATTGGACCGGGGTTTATCTCAATAGAGCCAAACTCAATACCAAGTTCATCAATGACAGTAGTAATGAGAAGATCCTTAAATTTATCAAGCATCAAAGAATTATAGAAAAGACTATCATCTATCCACAGCGATAATGAATATTCTTTTAAAGAAATCTTTGTGCCTGCGTAATTAGACTTCAAAGTCGATATTACCGCATTGAGCAAATTATCCTTCTTGTCAATGCTGTTGCTTGGTTTATTATCACTCTTAGAAAGGGGATTCCTTTCAGAGCGAGTACCATTAATAAGATCTGCGATCTTTGTAAAAAAATTCTTTCCCATATCACTTCATTATACCTATTTCTAATTCTCTTATATACTTTTCCCTTTCCTTTATAGTTGCTTTCTGATTGTTTATATATTGTTCCCGTCTATTTATTTCATTTTTCAGTTTACTGATTTCCTTATCATTATTGTTGATCTGAGATTTTAATGATTTGACATCTTTATTCAATTTAGTATTTTCATTGGTCAATGTTAAAATCTTTGCATCTTTTGCAGCTATTTCCTTTTTATAATTATCACTTCCAGACTTCGATGTAGAGTTTTCTTTTTTCAAATTTGAAATCTCTGTGTCTTTTGCAGCTATAGACTTTTTGTACTTTGCGATTTCGGACTTCAATGTAGAGTTTTCTTTTTTCAATTTTGAAATCTCTGTGTCTTTTGCAGCTATAGACTTTTCGACATCAAATCCAGGAAGCTGTTTGTTCTTTTTTTCTTTGTTTATTTTATTAATAATATCTGTCAACTCTGCACCTTTTGCAGCATCACGTCCAAACTTCAATGTGTCGACCACATTTTGCAACGAGTCACGCTCAGCTATAATCTTATCATAAGTTTCAACATCAAGTCCGTCGGTTTTATTCAACATACCACTGAAGTACATATATGATGCGAGACATGTTGTAAGAAAGAAAACAACAGAAAATATTATCCATATTTTATGTTTGCTTCGGCCAGACTTATTCCTGAGTTCAGCATTCTTCCCCTGCAGAGCCTGATTTTCCTGTGCAAGAACTGAAAGTTTGTCCGAAGCATTCTGCAACTCATCTTCGGTTTCTTTCAAACGGAATTCAAGAGCCTTGATTTTATCCCGTAATTCATCGCGCTCTACATTAACCTCATCATAGAGTTTTTGTTGGTCTTTTAACAGTGTATTCTCTGATTGTATCTTTTTAACTTTTTGTTCTAATGTATTTTTAACCAACAACACATCTTTCAATTGTTCCTGAAAGTCAGCAACAAGTTTATCCACATCATTGCCGGGGATAGCCACGGTATTCTCTAATGAAGCAATCTTATCCTGCAATGCGACTATTTCTCGCTTCAGAACCTCTATTTCTGTGTCTGTCTCGCTGTTGATATGCTCTAAAACAAAAGAATACAATTCTTTACCACTCTTGAATCTTTCCTCGGTAGATTTTGCAAGACACTTCATTATCAAAACTTCGAGCCACTGCGGATAATCCTTTTCGTAAGTTGCCTCGGGATGAGAGAACTCAAATGCGGCCTTTCGCAACTCAAAAATAGATGGCGGCTGCTGCTCTTTATGAGCCTTGCCTAATAGATACTCTGCCTCAACAGGATTTGAGTTTTTCTTATCAAACAAGAATGGTACTCTTCCTGTCAAATATTCATACAATACAACACCGAAGCTATAGATATCAGACTGTGTTGTGAGAACACTGTCATTATCCCATTTCTCCGGGGCTTTGAACTCCGGAGCTCCATTTTTACGTCGGCTACTCCTGAGAACGCTTTCCCCTTCAATTGCCAGTCCAAAATCCAACAACACAAAAGAGCCGTCCTCACGTCTTATTATATTTCCGGAATGGATGTCATTATGGATAACTCTGTATTTATTGATCAAGCGTTGCTTGGTATCGTTATCCAGCAACACTTTGGTACCATCATTAGGATCATCCTGTAACGCATCCTCTTCTTTATCCATACAGAATTTGTATATATCCTCATGACAATAGGCTAAAGCGCTACCAATGTCACTCAAAAGTCTCAATACATCTTTGATTTCAACAAATGAGTGCTTATTGGCAAGATAATGATACAGATCATTACCATCGACAAAATCCATCTCAACAATTGCTTTTTGCGCTTTAAGCAAAGGTTGATAGATATGCACAATGCTGGGATGATTGCCATTACCTAATCTAAGCAACAGTTTACACTCTTCCAGAAACTTCTGATAAGTTGGATCTGTCTCCCCACGGGCAATTGTTGCATTCAAAACACGAATCGCTCTGATGTACCCCAACTTATTATGACGAACCTTATAGACTGTGGCATATCCTCCTTGTCCTAATTCGTCCAACAATGTATATTCTTCTAAAAACGCCATACGACTTGTCTTTTATTATTTTACATGTACATTCCCTCTTTGGGCACCAAACCTCTACATTAATATTTTTTACCGTTCACTTTATGATTGAAACGTCTTACTATAAGATAATTATGACAGGTATCTTTATTTCCACGTGTCTCTGAAATAACTTACAGGAATCTGCTGTTTATCTACATGCTGGACTGCCAATGAAATGGAATCATTAACTTTGATGATGTGACAAGATTTTGTCCAGGCATTAACACCTGCATCTTCTATCAAAGCTTGAAAATCCAAATCTATTTTCCCGGTCATCTTCTTATAAATATTATAATAAACTTCTGCTTTTTCGATATTTCCTGCCTCTAATGCGGAATACGCATTATGCAAATGTTTATCATAATTTTGAGCAGAAATACTTAGCGTGAATAACATCACACTTAACAACGAGCAAATCTTTTTCATGATTAATCAATATACTTGAGTTTACTTAATTCATCTAATACTATTTCTTTCACCAGTTCTTTTGCAATTTGAGAATTTTGTCCTCTTTCTATACGAACAGCTACAGCCAATGGTCTTTTTTCTTTTGTTGAAGGTTTAATATAACAGATGTACCAGGCGTCATTACTTTTTTGGATAGTTTTTTTGCCTTCCTTATCCATAATATGACGGTTAGCTGTACCTGTTTTGCCGCCTATAGCATTATTGGCAGAATTGATTTTACATAAAGTATGTTCTTTAGCTTCATGTTCCATGGACTTACCCAAGGCTTCAGCTGCTGCTTTTGTTACGACCGGAATGCCATCTTTTATCTTCTCATCCAACAAGAATCTGGTAGGTATCATCACTCCATCATTTGCTACAATAGATGCAACCCTGGCCATAGCAAGAGGGGTTGCGGCCAAATCGCCTTGTCCCCAAGCCCACTGCCAAATGGGATGCATCTCCATTGGCTCAAGACTGTTCTCATCTCTGTATTTACGATAGGCATCAATTGCATCGTCGACTCTATATTCAGAGATTGCCTTGTCAAATGATTTTAGCATTGAAGGGTCTGGATAATATAGCCCATATGGTTTTGAGTAATCCAATTGTACTCCTACTGCCCTGTACAGATTGAATAGGTTGGGATAGAGTTCATAATCATTAACCAAATTTATAAAATAGCAGTTTGAAGATTCCCAAATAGCCTTATACATATTGATATCACCGTCGGGTTCAGTTCCCGTGAATTGCGATTTTAACACACGATACTTGTATTTGTCATTATTGGGGTCAGCAGCCTCGACACCGCATTTTTGCAAGCCTGCAAGTGCAGACATCACTTTTGCAGTCGAACCGGGAGCTGTTGGGAATATCAAGCCTAAATCTTCATCAGAATATGCCTCCCATCCTCGTCCGATCTTACGGTGGTTATATTTTGGCAGCTTACCATTGACGACTTCCGATTCAAGACGATCCGAACTTGGCAAAGGATAAATTGCAGATGCCAACAAGTCTCCATTCTCGGAATCTATTATTACCACCGATGCTCTGATATTATTTTTCCACTTGGATTTTGCATATTTTGCTGGAATCCATTTTTCCATACTCTGTTGTATCAATGTCTGCAATCTTGCATCAATAGTAAGATGTATGTCCTTTAGTCTTATATTGCCAATATTCCACCAATCACCTCTATCGTTGAAAGCTTGCGCAGACTCATTATTCACACCTTCCTTCAAATATGGTATCAATGCTGAATAATTCAAGAGTTTTATGGTATCATTGTATTCATATTTGGCTGAATGCCATCTGTCAATTTGCATTGAGCCAGTTGAGAGTGTGACTGTAGGACATTCGTTGCCGTCTTTATCACGACGTCTGTTATAGCCTCTTAATTCTGACAAGTGGCGTGTTTCAGCCATATAACCGGAAGTTTCGCTGCCATTCAACACAAATAGATCTGAATTCTGGTTTCCAAGCATAAATGCCAGATGTTCTCCAAGCGGATAGTATCGTTGCATTTCTTTCAGCGTGTCACACTTTACACCACCCAACTCTTCATAAATTTTGTTGAAAGATGCAAGTTTTCTTCTATCGCTTGTCGCCAACAACACACCATTCCTGTCGTAAATGTCTCCAGAATACATTTTACGAGTCAACTGTTCAATTCTGGGGTTATATTCTACGATGGGTATGCCGTTTGAGTTATTAACATAAACAGGTCTTATCAATGTATCGTTTCTATCTATAAGTTGGTAATATAAAAATACTCCACATATAAATACGGCTATAACACAATATATCCAACTAAGGAGCGAAACTGAATAGTTATACTTGCCAATGTTCTGTTTTACCAGATTAGCTGTCGCCTCATTTGATGGCGCCGTTTCAGTCGCTGAATGTGAGGCTATTGACAAAATAATTCCAAATGCAGCAAGATTTAATATCATACTGACCATTCCGTAACTGAGAAATGGTACAGTTACTCCTGTCAATGGTATAATACCCGTGCTACCCAATGATATGATTATAAACTGGACTGCTGAAACAATAGCAACTCCCATACAGAGATAAAATGTAAAAGGATGAGATGTTTTATATCCAACAATAATGGTTTTTCTCAAAAGAATAGCTATCAATAAAACAATAAAGAATATACCAACAAAGCCCATCTGTTCACCAATACTCTCAAGGATCATATCTGTATGAAATGCGGGGATAAAATGCGGGGAGCCATTGCCTAATCCTTGTCCCCAGAATCCTCCAGTCGCTAGTCCCCACAAACCTTCTGCTACTTGTGTATTCTCTCCTGCATCGGCAATATTCCCATCAACCGGTAATGTACCCCATGTATTGGTACACATTTCAGTTCTGCTGTCCAATCGATCTGCGACACTATCTAATCCGGGGATATTCCTTAAAACAGTACCACCGAAAATAAATGTAGCAATTATAAAATTGAACAATATTGGCGTTTCATAAATTTTCTGTTTAGAAGCACCAAATATTATCCAAAGAACAAACCACGCCAGGCAAAATATCCCCATACAATCCAATGAGTTACCAACATATAGGAATACAATGAATGAGAGTATTCCGTATACCAGCATTGCAAAATCACATGTAAATATCTTTGTCAACTGGTTGTCTGTGGTTGTTCCCTCTAAATCCACCTTGGATTTGATTATAGAATATAATATGATGAATGTAAATGCAAGAACAAGAGCCGGGCCCATGTCTCCCAATACCAGATACAATCCCATAAGCAGACCTAACCCTATGAGAATCAACATCAGCATTTTCAGTTTTGCTCCAAATAATTTTGTATTGCCCGCTTCTGAAAATTGAACAATCTTATTGGCATTGACACTGAAATAAGCAGCCATGAAAAAGATTATCAAGTATTTGGCTATTTCACTTGGCTGGAATATGAATCCTATGTTCAAATTTACCTTCATGCCACCAACTGCTACACCTAATGGTGTAAACAGCAAGGATGTTAGCATCAGAGCTGTCAACAAATAGCCAAATCCCTTGGGTAATCTGTCCATAAATGCACTTATCTTGTTGCCCAATGATGTTATTTTCACTAAATCCAATATTAACATCGGCAAACAAATGACAATACCACACAACGCCAAACATTTAAGGAAGAGATTGCGGGTGTTATCGGAAAGTATTCCGGTCAAATATGAAACCTTGAATTTAAAAGGCTTGAATATCCATTTGATACATTCAATGGGGATGTCAAAACCTATCTTTAATTTATTTTGATATAGTTTCTTGAAGTTGATATTCTGCATAATAGCAATCAAGATTACTCCTGCTATTATTCCTTGTGCCATATCCACACCCAACAATTTATCTGTCAATGGATCATTAAGTGAGAACATTGTCAACAAACATATTCCTGTAAGAATCATCAAAATTGACAATATCGTGTCATTTAAGGGCTTTTTGCGTAATCTACCGATAAGCCATAATCCCCACCACGCAGCAAAAAACAAGGCCACATACTTTACCAGGATTTCATTAAACTTTTTCGGAGAACGAACAGTTAGAGTTCCATCTTCCTTTATTTGTTTGAGAGTATGTTCGTCAAAGATTCTAATCTTATGTTCCTGTTGAGTAAAAGAACAAAGTAATGTATTTTTATCTCCCCCGAACAATTTATCTTTGAGTGAATGCTGATTATCTATGGCAACTGATAAATTACCACCGATTGTACCCTTTGGCATACCATATTCATAGCTCTCTTTTATTGGCAAGACGCTATAGGACAGATTGGGGTCAAGACCATTGAATGAAGCCTTTCCATTTTCATCAGTTTTAAGAAAAGCTATGGTTCTTCTCTTCGATTTGTAATTATCCAAACTATCTAAGTATTGTTCGGATAAACGAACTACTACATTGGGGCAAGGTTCCGCTTTAGAAAACAAGCCTGATTTTTCCGAATGTTCTATAATAGAAACATTGATTGAGTAGAATTTTGTAGTATCTATTTCCCTACTGCTTTTCAAGCTTTTCAACTGCGAAGTATCTAATTTACCAAATTCTTCATCAATACCAATCGATTTTTTTATTTTATCCGCTTTATCCTTGTATGGGCATGAGCCTTTAATTGAATCAATTGAATCAATTAAAGATACCGGTATCTGCCATGCACGCTTGTTCAAATCGTACAAGGTAGATAACACTTGCCCTTCTTTCAACTTCTCTGATATAAATTCAGAAACAAAAACAGCTTCATCCTTGTCTGCGACATAGTTATTATCATAAAGTATATCAGAAAGTTTTTCTGATAAAAATTCACCTTTTACCAAATTGACAGTTGATTCTACCTTGACTTTGTCAAAACGATCAGAATAATTCAACTGCAATTTAATAAATAAAGCTATCAAAACGATAGTTGAAACTATTAATGGGTATTTTTTCATAATAATTTATGATGTTGTTTAATTATGACAGGATGATGCTATTTTTACTCAGTTTCACGAATAGAGTATGCCCCTATTGCAAAAATACTAAAAGATATCTAAAAAAAGATGTAAAAACAGGTAATTATTTTTTATTCTCAATTAAAAATGGCAACGACAACTAACTTATCAACACTCAGCAAATTAACCATCACCAACTATTCTATTGATTCAAATGATGCGGATTGAATATTACGACTCGTATGATTTTCGTTTTGCAAATCCGTCATTTCCGGCTCATCTGCATGCATCCTCATCAGATTGCACAAAACCACACAAGAATGTTGCGTACAAAATTGCATTATTTGCCGGTCGTGGACTATATCCCGCCTGCTAATTCGTATATTTGAGTTCAACCCGAATATACTTTAGCGGCAAACCGCACTCCTTGAGGGAACTAAAGTTGATTTCATCCAAATTCAGCTGCACTCAACATAGTGCAAATGAATTTGCCCTCTGCATTCGTTTGCATGAATTTTCCCGTCGTCGCAAACAACGCTCCCCCGCGTTGTCGCAGTGAAAAATATTCAAGTAAACTTGATATTTCTCGCTCGCTTATTCGTAATTTGAGGTAAACCTCGAAAATACTTGCGCTCGCAGTGAAAAATATTCAAGTAAACTTGATATTTCTCGCTCGCTTATTCGTATATTTGTAGTTCACTTGAAAAAACTTAGCAAAGGATATGATACTTATAGCAGATTGCGGTTCTACCAAGACCGATTGGGCACTGTGCGATGGAGATGACATCATTGCAAGGGTAAAGACACAAGGACTGAATCCCACCCACCAGGAGAGCGATGAGATTTATGAGATTCTCAGCGCTGAACTCCCGGAGCAGATTACATCACACACCCCCGATATAATTTATTTCTACGGAGCCGGCTGTGCATATGAAACAGCCAACAACCGTATGCGCGAAGCATTGAAGAAGGTCTTCTCAACAAAGGAGATTCACATCAACAGCGACCTGCTCGCTGCTGCACGCGCGTTGTGCAAGCACGAGGAAGGTATTGCCTGCATCTTGGGCACGGGTTCAAACTCTTGCCTGTTCGACGGTGAAAATATCATTGAGAACACACCATCGCTTGGATATATCCTTGGCGATGAAGGTAGCGGTGCACACCTTGGCAGGCAGCTTTTAAGTGACTGTCTCAAGAACCAGTTGCCACAGGCAGTACGCGACAAGTTCTTCAAGCAATACAATCTTGACATTGCTACTATTCTCGAGAAGACCTACCGCAGTTCACTACCCAACCGTTGGCTGGCAAGTTTCACACCTTTCCTTTGCGAGAACAGGAATATTCCCGAAATCAAGGTGATGCTCAAGAATTGCTTCAAGCAGTTCTTCCAGCGCAACACTATGGTCTATCGACGCTCATGGTTGCCAATACATGTCATTGGCAATGTAGCCCTGAATTTCAGCGAGGAGATAAAGGAGACCGCCGAAAGCCTTGCGCTATCGATAGGCAACATTGTGGACAGCCCCATGAAAGGACTAATCGAATATCATAAACAAAACAATAAACAATAAACAAAAAAGAATAAAGAACATGAAGAAATTATTTTTATCTGTACTTGCATGTACGATAACAATTTTCGCATTCTCATGCAGCAAAAAAGCAGAGAAAGCAGAAAGCTCGACAACCACAAGAACCCAGACAGAGGTTAGAAATGAAGAACCGGGTACAGGCAGCAACACCAACACAACATCTGAAAAAACAGATTCTTGTGTAACCGTTGCAACTGTTGCATCTGAACCCGAGTCTCCTATTGGCACTACAGCATCTCCATCAAACGAAACAGCAAATATTGACACATTGTCATATATTGTCGGCATGGACATGGGCAGCCGCATTGAAATGGATATAATCCCTATGTTCAAAGTTGACTATAGCACCATGATGTCAATATTTGAGCAGGCACTTGACCCAAATGCTACAATCAATATCGAGGGCGAACAGTTCAACATGGAGAATTACCGCGAAATTGGTGACAAATACATTACCAAAAGCGACCTGAGAACACGCGTGATGGCTGCACAGAACGACAGTACTGCACAGATTTACAAGGACGAAAAGGAGAAGAAGATTGTTTCTGCAATTTTGGGTGCCGATTTCGCCTACAGCGTATCAAACCTAAACATGGGATTGGACAATGCGACTCTTAAAAAAGCTATCCTTGATGTTCACGAAGGCAAGAAATTGTTCACCGATGAGTTTGCAATGGAATACACCCGCAACTATTTCACTGTTGTAATTCCACAGCAGAACAAAAAGGAGTCAGAGAAGTGGTTGGCTGAGATAGAGAAACAGGAAGGCGTTAAAAAAACCGCAAGCGGCATACTATACAAGATTGAAAACGCCGGTGACGCATCTATCAAGGCTACAAAGGACCAGGATGTCGTAAAAGTTCTCTACACTGGCCGCACAAAAGACGGCAAGGTATTTGACAGCAACCGTTGGAACGACATGCCAAGCAATCGTCAGGAGATGATCAAGACATATCAGCCCGACCAGGCAGAGAAGAACAACCCTATCGAGTTCCCTCTCGACCGCGTTATCAAAGGCTGGACCGAGGGCATGAAACTCATTGGCAAAGGCGGCAGAATCATTTTGTGGATTCCTTCATCACTTGCATATGGTGAAAGAGGCACAGGCCAGGATATTGGTCCAAACGAAGCATTGTGTTTCGATGTCGAGCTGCTTGATGTAACCAGCAAGTAACACATTTCAAACCCAACAACAAAATGGGCGCAAATTGAATTTGCGCCCATTTTGTTTCCGCCATTACGAATAAGCAGGTAGGGATAAAAATGAGAGGGTGACCCAAAAGTCATTTTGCAAAGAGAACAAGTAAACCCAGCCAGAACATATTCTGACAGGGTTTACTTGTTCTTAAACGGGGCTTTTGAGTCAGCCGAGAAAAAAGTATCCTCACCCAAAGGAGAGGATACTTTAGAACTTATAATTGCTAAGCACAAAGATTACTCAGCCTTAGCAGCGCGGCGGATACCACGACGCTTTGGTGCCGGTGCCTCTGCTGGCTTCTCCTGCTCAACACCTGCAAGTTCTGGGTCAATCATAATGCGGCCACAGTTCTCGCAAACGATAATTTTCTTTCTCATGCGGATATCCATCTGGCGCTGTGGTGGAATCTTGCTGAAGCAACCGCCACAAGCATCACGCTCAACATAAACAATACCAAGACCGTTGCGTGAGCTCTTTCTGATGCGCTTGAATGATGTGAGCAAGCGTGGCTCAATGTTAAGTTCAAGGTCACGAGCCTGCTCGCGGAGTTTCTCCTCCTCGGCCTTTGTCTCGGCAACGATATCCTCAAGCTCGGCCTTCTTCATGTCGAGGTCCTTCTTGCGCTCGTCGAGCTGTGTGTTTGCTCTCTCAAGCTCGTCGCTCTTCTGCTGCTCCTGCTTTCTTGCATCGTTGATTTTCTTCTCATCGTGCTCAATCACGAGCTTGTTATACTCAATTTCCTTGTTCAAGAGGTCGAACTCGCGGTTATTGCGTACATTGTTCTGGTCGGCAGTATATTTCTCGATGTTGCGCTTAGCCTGCTCCATCTCCTCGCGGAAAGAAACAACATTCTCGCGGATTGTCTTAATATCGTTGTTGATATTCTCAATGCGTGTACCAAGACCAACAATCTCATCCTCGAGGTCCTTAACCTCAAGAGGCAACTCACCACGCAAAATCTTGATTTTGTCAATCTCTGAAAGGATTGTCTG